>SPJL01032758.1_pt1 | contig 14195 bp, 14 predicted proteins | sample 3741751 | NCBI WGS metagenome assembly SPJL01 (sample SAMN10925998, study PRJNA522277) | cold seep metagenome | isolation source: Elba SIP-enriched marine methane seep metagenome, extraction at timepoint T3 | place: Italy: coast of Elba, Mediterranean Sea | reverse complement strand
CGGTGTTGCCGCTGTCCTCAACCGACAGGATGCGCCCGGCGCCCGTCGAGCCAATGAGCTGACCACCGGCTCGGTTGACCAACAACAAGTACTGAGTGTGGTCGTCGCCCACAGCTGGGCTGCCGACATCCGCATGGACGACACCGGCAACCGAATCGGCGAGAGGGAGCTCCTGAACCTCCCCACCGATAGCAACTAGGCCTCGACGAGCAACCATCAGCTACTCCTACGCGGTGGTCTTCAGGATGCGTTGGCGAGGACGGACGTGCATCTCGGTCGTACTCAAGGCCTGCCCGATCTCGACCACATACTCCGTAGCGGCAGCCGACGAGCCCTCCTCGAGACGACCAGCAGTCGACGGGTCGAGGAAGTACTTGGCCCCTGACGTCAGACCACCAGTCGTGCCAGCCACGGCGTCCCACTCACCAGTGGTCAGCGTCACGACACCGTCGGTGACGACGTTGCCGGTCATCGCCGCGGTGACGGCTGCCGGAGCGATGCCGAGCACGTCGGAGGTGCCGATGGCATCAGCCTGCGCCTGGTCGACGGAGCCCGCACCATCTACATACACCGGCTCACCGGGGATCACCGTCGAGGTGAAGGTCCTCGAGAGCAGCTGAGAGTCATCGGGGAGGTTGTCGGCGAGGGGAAGCTCTTGAACCTCGCCAGAGATGACAACAAGTGGTCTGCGAATAGCCATGCGCGGTCTCCTATACGATCAAAATTGGGGGGTCGATGTCGACGTCGAGGGTCGTTGTGCTGAGAGCTCGACCCACAAAAACATGGAAGTTCCCCCCACTCACCTGGGCCGACACCAACCGGCCTGCCGTAGCTGCGCTGAGAAAGTATCTCACACCGGGGGCAAGAGCCGCGGCGCCGATGACGTTCGTCCAGTCGGACAGCGTGATGGTCCCCTGCGTCACGTACGGAGCGGTGAATCCCGTCAGGGTGTCGGACAAGACCAAGCCAGCAGCTTCGGTGTCGGGGCGTGTATTCGCTTGAGCGAGCTCGACGTTGCTCGTCCCCTTGACGTAGATGACCTGCCCAGCCAGCAGGTTCTCGTCCGCCTGGGCGGATGAGACGGCGCTTCCGCCCCCGCCTCCACCGCTTGGTCGTGCTGCGTTAGCGCTCACCCGCTACTCCGCTTGGGCCCCGACTCCGTTCGACTTCTTGTCAGGGGGTGTTGGAGACACCGGGTGTGCTGAGGGCACAGGCGGTGCCGGGGGCGACTGGTTGATGGCGCGCAGCGCTTGCTCGAGGATCGGCACCGCGTGGGCGGGCACCATGGTGAGGTTGTCGAGAATGTTGAGCGTCTCGGCCAAACGGCTGCCGGGGAGCGTCCCGGTAGGCACGGACATGACGTAGTCGACCACCCGCTGGAAGTCGGAGTGAGCGATGATGTACACGGTCTGTGGCTGCTTCTTCATCAGGGCCTCGTAGCATCGATGGCGGCGACGGCGATCCCAAAGACTGCGGCAGTTGCAACAGCGCCGATGACCACCCCAAAAGTGGTCGTAGAGTACCAGGGCGGGTTGCGAAGTTCTTCCTCCGCGTTGAGGCGCGCTTGTTCCGACCTGCCGAGCCGTGTGGTGAGGTCGAGCTCCACCTTCTTCGCCCGATCCTTCTCAATGAGCAGCAAGCTGTCCCGGTAGGTCATCTCGATGGCGCACTTGTTCTGCACCGCCGTCACGTCCCACTTGAGCCGGTACTTGTACTGCTGCAGCCAGTTGCCCCAGCGCAGCGAGGTGTTGGGATCGAAAAGCTGCCCGGTGAACGGCGCCACCTGCCCTTTGCGGAGCGGGACGATGACGTCGTCACCGGGCGGGATGGCCTGGATGGGCGGCAGCTTGGCCGCGGGCGGGTCGGGAGACGGTGCCGGCTTCTCCTGCGCGAAGGCGAGGGAGGGGATGAGGAGCAGCAGGAAAGCGAGCCACCTCATGCCATCGTCCTCATGAGCCACCCGAGCTCGTCAACCATGGACAGCTTGCTGGCCCGCTTCATCTTCTCGTCCGGGTTCACCTTGCCGAGCATGGCCTTCATCATCTCGATGCGCATGGCCATGATCCCCTTGAAGAACTTCTTGGGGATGTGCTGCCGGTAGGCAGCGATAGCCTCGTCCCGGTTCTCGAAACCGAGGAAGACCTTGTACTCGTCGAAGCTCCCGTCCTCCTTGCGCTGCACCGCCCAGAACGCCGTATCCGACTTCTTCTTGGGGCCGATGAACACGTCGAGCCCGTCGCCGTCGCCGCCGAGGGTCTTGGGGATGAAGCCGTAGTCGTACTTGTAGCGCCGAGCCCAGTCGCGCCCCTTGCTGTCCGTCCCCTTCATGATGAAGCCCTTGGGACGGTCGATGTTGATGGGGATCCCCCGGAACTCGGTCTTGAACTTGACCGTGCTCGGGCTGGCGGGCTCGCCCTTGTAAAACCCCTTCTCTTTGCCAGCGAGTTTCAGCACACCGTCAGTGTACTAAAACCGGGGCGAGAAGCGGACTTAGCTGGGGTCTGCGTCCTCAAGCTCCTTGACGACACCGTCGTACCAGCGCTCGACCGACTTCTTGAACGGCCACATCCAGAAGTACTGGGCGGAGGTGAAGTGCTTCACGAAGTTCGCCCGCGTCCTGGAGGCCTGCACCACCGAGAGGGAGTGGTAGAACACCAGACTGCGAATGCTCTCCTCGTAGGCCTCCATCTCGAACTTCTTGCGGAAGTAGGCGAGGCCGATGGGGAACGGGAAGAACAGGTAGAGGAAGCTGAAGCCGAAGGAGGTGTAGCGATTCTTCTGCCGCATGTGCACGCGCTCGTGCCGCAGGGTAACGATGCGGCTGACCTCGGACCGCTTCTCCCACTCGGTGTTGGTGTAAACCGTGTCACCGATGGTCGTGGTGAAGTTCGTCATGAAGGTCTTCATCTGGTTGAACGTGATGATGCGCAGCAGCACATCGAGCACCTTCATGAACTTGCTGTCGGCCTTCTTGACCAGCTTGAAGTCGGGGAACTCCTGGGCGATCTCGTCAACGAGCTCGTTGAGTGTTTGCCGTTCCATCCCGAGATTGTACTAGCCGCGGATCTCTTTCCCGACGTTGAGCAGGTAGCTGTTGAGCTCCTCGGGGTCGTCCTTGAGCTCCTCGGCCTTCTGCTTCTGTTCGTCGGTGAGCTTCTCGATGGTCTCCGAGTGCTCCTTCTCGACCTTGGCGACGTCCTCGGCACGCTGCTTCTTGGCGTCCTGAATCTTGCGCTCGGCCTCTTCGCGGGCCTTCTGCTTCTCGAGCTCAGCCTCGGTGAGCTCCGGATTGACGACCGTGAAGTTCCGCTTGGCGCTCGCGCGCCCGACGATGAACAACAGGATGCCGATCGGGAAGAGCAGCCACTTCCAGTTCTTCTTGAGCCACTCCCACGCTTTGGTGAGCCAGCTCACGGGTCAGCTGCTTCCATGATCTCAAGCTGCTTCTCGAGCCGCCCCTCGGCGATCGGCGTCTGCCCGTCGTAGATGGTCTTGAGGTCCATGAGCCACTGCTGTGGGTGATCCAGCAGCTTCGTGTTGAAGGCGAGCACATGCCTCGTCTTCGTCCGCGACACCGCGCCGTCCTTGACGGGGATGTCGATGAGGATGCCGTCCGAACAGCTGCAGAACTCGACGTCCTGTGCGTCGTCGTACTCGCCGTTGCTGTGGATGCGCGCCTTGAGCTCCGTCTCGAGCTCGTCGGAAACGGTGACGGCGTCACTCGTCCCCTTGTACTTCCCCGTCATCGCCATCACTCACCCCCAGGAACCTTGGGGTTCTCGATGGTCTTGTCGAGGTCGGCCTCGTCCACCTTGGCGGCGCGGGAGAGGAGCTTCTTGAAGATCTTGAAGAACCACCCGCAAGTGAAGCCGCAAACGAGGCCGAAGACGATGGATCCGGTAACGCTCGTTTTGAACTCCTCGGGGAAGTACTCGGTCTTCCGGAGCACCAAGGCCAGCACCACGCCGAAGAAGGGGCCGATGGTGTAGAGGATGACCCCGTTCCACCAGCGCGCTCCCTTGGAGGTGTAGGTGACCTTCTTGTCGTTCTCGTCGTGCTGCTTCTTCCAGTCCGGATTAGCCGTCTCGACGACGCGGCGCGTGATGAAGGTGAGGACGTAGCAAGCCGACGCGTAGATCGCGATGAGGAAGATGGGGTTCTTGAGGTATTCCATGGCTACGCTTCACTGTACCGCATGTTGTTGTGCATCATGAGCGCCAACGCTGAGTGGTCACGCTGACCCACGAACGTGATGTTGGCGCCGCTCGAGTCCCAACCCGTCTCCGTGTTGTGGCAGTTGTTGGGTGTCGCGCTGCTGAAGTGGCAGATCCCCATCCCCGCACCGCTGCTCGCCGCGATGTTGCCGCAGATGGACCCCTGAAGAGAGCCGGGCTCCCCGAGGTCGATCTGGTCGTTCGAGCTCGCACCGGAGTTGTCGTAGAAGACGTTGTCCGAGATGACCAGGCCGGGGAAGCTGATGCTGTAGGCGGCACCTGGCTGAATGTCGATACCCTCGCCCGCGTTGCTTCGGAAGATGCAGTTGGCGATTGTCAGACTCCGTGGCGCAGGGGCGGTCCCTGTGCCAAAGATGCGGATACCGTCGAGCCCACAGTTCTCGAAGAGGCACCCTGTGATGAGCGTATCCTCGAGAGCCTGGTCACCTGTCGTGTAGCTGTACCCGTACCCGATCGCGCAGTTGTCCACGTGGCAGTTGATCAACTGTAGCCCGCCCTCACTACTGGCAGAACCAAACTGCCCGATGGCGGTATCCGACGTGTTGGTGAAGCCCGTCACGTAGCAGTTCTCGAGGCGCATGTAGCCGTTCGGCCGACACCACACGATGCCAAAGAAGCCGCAGTTGTTGGTGATGACGGGGAACGAAGCCACGGTGAGATTCTTGATCGTCCCGCGAGTCTGAATGCCCGGACTCACAGTTTCGAGATGAACCTGATGGCGGGGCGGGAAGGCACCGATCTGTGCCGTGTCGATGTAGGGACCGGCTACCTCGATCCCGTCGACATCCCACACCCGCGTTCTGAGGTAGAGCTGTCCGGATTGCCCTCGAGCGACGTTCCCCAGGTAACGGACGTTCCGGATGTGAAGACGGTCGCAGAGGATGACAAACTGCGCCCACTGGTCCACACCGCCCCCGAAGGAGAGTTCGGCCGGCGCGTCGCCGTAGTCCCGAGAAGCAACCGGTGTGTCGATCCCCCACTCCACGTCCTGGATGCTGACATGAACAGGAGAGAGCACAGCAGAAGAGGTGGTCTCGCCGCCAATGTAGAACGGAGTGAGAGCGCTGTCGGCATCTTGGACCTCCCACCGACCACCGATGATGTTGAGGTCCCGCGTGATGATGTTGTTCGAGGACCCATCACCCATGCGGAAGTACAAGAGCACCTGTACCGCTGATGGTGACGACCGAACACGAACGAAGCAGTCGCGCCAGGTGATGTCTCCAATCTCGAGGTTGCTGTTGGCTCCGTGATCGAGTTCAAGAACCCCGCTGTTGCCGTTGTAGTCCCCGCCACCATCGTCCGTTGTGGAGCCGAGGTTGAACTTGCAGCGGCGGAACTCGATCCCTCGAAGAACCGACGTTCCCGCCGCCAACGCGTTCACGATCCGAACAGCCGGAGTATCTGCGGCCGGTGGCGAGAAGAGGCAGTCTTCGAAGAAGAACCCCTCTACGTCTCCAACAGCTGCGGCAGGCCCCTCGATGATGACAGGAACGCGCCCCGTCGTTCCGTTGAGCCACCGGCAGCTGACGAGCCTCACGGCGAAGTCCCCAAACTCCGTAGGCAACGAGGCGCTCACTGACTGGTAACGCAGCTGCGTGTCGACAAAGATGCAGTTCTCCATCACGAGGCGGGTGTCGCGGCAACGGATGGCCTCCGCGCCCCCGCCCGTCTCGGTGAAGGAAACGTTGCGGAACGTGTAGGACTGCCCCGTCCCGTTCTCCGTCTGCAGACCGAACGAAGCAGAGAGACTCTCGATGACGCAGGCGTTGGGCTCCGTCCCCTCGATGGTGACCGAGGAAAGGCCGGTGAAGTTCACTGCGTTGAGCGTGTAGGTGCCGGGCTTCAGCTGTACATGGAAGTCGAGAACGCCCGCGGCGATGGCGAAGTTGAGCGCAGCGTTCAGAGCAGTGCTGCCGTTGAAGTCACCGAAGGTGTTGGTCCCATCACCGCACGTCACGGACAAGCGCCCGTTGACCGCCTTCAGGACAGAATGCGCGGTGCCTGCCGGATCGTTCTCCATGAGCCGCAGGTTGTCGTCTCCCGACGCTGCGGTGCTCGAGCTGAGAGGGATGCGCGTGAGCGCGAAACCGGAGGCCAACGTGTTGGCATCGACCAGCGAAATCGCTTCGGCCGTGTTCTGCCACACCGACTCCCCTGCACCGGTGCCCTCACGAACGGAGAAGAGGCTCTTCGGCGTGCCGTCCCGATCAAACGAAACGTCAAAGAACCCGTTGAACGCGAAGGCGTCCGTCGAGTCGATGTCGATGGTGAACGTGTTGGCTGCCGGGAGGATGCTTCCACCTGGTGCGGCAACACCTCGGGGCGTCTCGATGAGGCTGGCCGAAAGCGCGGTGATGTTCCCGCCCGTTCGCCGCGAAGCCTGCGTGATGAAGCGGATGACCTCGGCCGACGCTTGGTGCCCGCCACGGATGGAGTGGCGGAGCAAGAAGTCCTGGTCGACCTGCGTACGGATTCCCGCCACCAGCGTGGTGCGCTTGCCGTAGAGGATGCGGTAGGACGCACCCATCGGAATGGCAGGGCTGAAGTTGATGGTTGGATTGGTCTCGAAGCCTTGGCCGGGAGAGATGGCCGCGCCCACCACGTTGGTGACGTTGGTGTTCTCTCGGATGGCCGTGACCTCGATCTTCACGCCGCTGGCGTCGACGAGGTCGTTGCCGGTCGTGTTGTCGAGCACCTTGATGAGGCGCTCGAAGAAGGGGGTAGTTGGGGTGTACGTACCGCTCATGCCAACGAAGACGTCGCCGATGATGACGAGCGAGCTGAGCGCCGCGAGGGCGACACCGTCGACGTTGGCCGGCGCAGCAAGCCCGCCGCTGACCACGTCATCGAGGAAGTCGGTGCTCTCGGCGAGCGCGTCGTGCGCACGGTTCCCGTTCTGGCTGGTGCCGTCCTCACCGAAGCCGATGTAGTAGGTCCCCTGGTTGGGGTGGCCACTGGTCGAAAGCTTCCCATCCGTCAACGCAGGAACGCCCGGATCGCCATTGGCGGCCGGGTTGTTGATGCGGTCGTGCGTGCCGGGGAGGCCGCCGATGTAAGTAGGGGCGTCTTTTCGGTGAAGAGGCATGGTTTAGTCTGCGACCGTGGCGCGCATCACACGGATGAACGCCGTGATCTGGATGTTGCCGGTGGTGGAAGTGCGCGCGATGTCGATCCTTGGGAGTGTTGCCGTTCCTGACGCGGTGAGCGTTTGCGGCTGCTCGCCGTTGTCGTTGTGGGTCCACACCTGCTGAACACTGCCCGAGAACATGCCGGTCGCCGCGTCACGGTTCCACGCCGTCACGTACTTGGCCACGGACGGTGAAGAGCCGTTTTCAGGACGGTCGTTGGCGATGATCGTGATCTCCACCGTCTCCTGCTGACGCGCCAACAAGATGCCGAACGGAGAGGTGTACCAATCCGCGATGGTCTCTCCATCATCCACCTGGTTCGACAAAACGAAGCTGCGCTCACCACACGGGCCGAGGTCGTCGCCGTCGTGGTCGAGGATGTCGGGGGTATCCACGCCCCAACCGCCAATCTTCCCGGTCCCGACATTCCCTCCAGTACCCGGTCCTTGCGGCACGATGAGGAAGTAACCACCGTCGTTGTTGTCGCCAGCACCGACGTTCCTTCCCTGCTGCGGCTGTACCTGAAAGTCTCCCGCTACCTCCGTCCCAGTTCCCGTGTTCTGGATGTGCCGGATCGAGAAGGGGTTGTTGCCCCCGCCGGGAGTGAGGTTCATGAAGTCAGGGGTGACACTCAGGTTGGCGCCGTTCGGCCCGAATCCAACGAAGTCGTCACCAACGCGGAGTTCTTCTTGGCCGCCGGGACCCCAGCTCTGGACACCATCGGTGTGCCCCGCGCGTAGGATGAGGGCAGAGCCCGCGGGGCCGGTAATGTGGTCGGTGGCCGTCGAGAACGTGACGGGTGTCGTGCCGCTGAACGTGTGCGACCCCGTCCATGTCGGGGAGCTCCCAAGCGAGGGCATCTGGTCTGCCACAGCTTGCTGCCAGGCCTGGACGGTCGTCGCAACCGTGGTCAGACCGCCCGTGATGGCGCTTGTGATCGCCGACACGCCGACCTTGTTCGACCCGGACGAGCCCGTCGTTGCCGCCAAGGCATCCACCACCTCATCGATGGCTTCTTGCACGCTGGTCGACGCCAGCTGGGACACATCCGCCCAAGAAGAGTTGGCGGGAACAAACGGTTGCTTCACCGCCTCGAGGATGAGCTGCGTCACGTAGCCCATATCGCCCGTGGCATCCGCAGGATCGGACTCATCCGCAACGGTCCCTCTCGCCAGGTAGAGCAAGCGGTAGTTGGTGGTGTTGGGGATGTTCGCGCTGAACACTGCGATGGCGCCGGTGTGGAAACCGGAAGCCTCTGTGCCGATGACGTTGGCCGCATCTCCCGAATCCCGAATATCGTTGACGGTGATGGGGACTCCGCTGGCATCCAGAATCGGAGCCAACGTGGTGGCGTTCACCACCTGGATGAGCCGCTCCCTCTCTTCCTGGGTGACCGTCACGCCTGACCGCCCAACGAACACGTCGAGGCCTGCCAGCTGTCGCTGCGACTCCGCGGCGCCCGCCGTGTAGGCGGCGAAGGCGGGAAGGGGCCTGCTGGTCCGTAGGATGTCGTCGAGCTCGTCACAGTTCTCGGCGAGCGCGCTGTTTGGTCGGTTCTGGTTGGTCGAGTTCGCAGGCTCGGTGGTCGTAGCGAAGTAGGAACCCTCGTTCGGCCCCGTCGCCTTCTTCCCGTCCACACCTGCCGGCACCCCAACGTCGCCGTTGAGCGCGGGGTTGTTGATGTAGTCGTACCCCGCCGGAAGACCGCCGAAGTATGTGGGAGCTACGAGTCGATGGAAGGCCATGGCATCATCCTAGAACTTGATAGTCCACTGCACCTCGAGCTCGAAAGAGGTCGTCTTCGAGAGCGTGTCGAAGGTGTCGTAGGCGATCATTGTGTTCTGGTAGTTCTCCGGATCAGCGCCGCTGAGAAAGAGACCAACCTCCGAGAGGGGAACCGACAAGAACGGGGGGTAGCTGATCTCGGTGAGGGTGAAGACGCGGCTGAAAGTCGTCTCCGTGGGAAGGGTGTGAACAGCGGGAGCTTGAACCGTCCCGAGCCAGAGGTCGCCGGCGATGCCGGGGTAGGCAGAAGAAGAACCGCTGACACGAACAGGACGCTCGATGGTCGTGAGCGTCGGGTCCGTGTCCGTCTGGTTGTTGTTCCCCACGTACGGCGGACTGATGGGCGGGTTGTTGGCGGTCGCCGGCGCGAGCTGTCGCGTGCCGCCGATGCCGAAGCCCATGTACTTCACCCGCTGGTCTTCTTCGGGGGTGTCGGGACCCAAGCTCTGATAGGCGATGAGCCGAGCCAAGTATTCCCGCCCGAGGTTGAGCCAGATGTTGTGCCCGTCGCGGCGCTCGACGATCTTCCCCCGCTCGCGGGCGATGATGTGGAGGTTCTGTTTGACCTCGATTTCGTCGGAGATTGGGAGAAACATTAGAACTTCACGCTCCAGATGAGCTCGACGTACACGTTCGTGGTGACCAGGATTGTATCAAAGGAGACGTAGGCCATGATGGGGTTGAAGGCCTGTGTTCCGGTGGTGGGGAGAACTCCTGCTTCATCGGTATGAAGCCCCGCCTCCGAAACAGGAACGAGCGGTCGATGCGTTGAATGAGCCACCTGGTTGACCGCCCCATCGAAGTAGCCGTGAAGCGTCAGTTCGGTGAGCGTCAGGTGGGCGATGAAGAAGTTCGGGTCGTCGATGAGCCACCGATCGCCGTTGTCGACCCCGTAGGCGCCGGCGTTTCCGGTGAACTTGGCGGGTCGCTCGAGCGTCGTGATGGCGTTGTGGTCGTCGGCGACCGAGTCGTAGACGAAGGGGAAGTCATCGTCGTACTCGTGACCGTTGGAGGTGAGCGGGTCGCTGCCTGCAGGGTACTGGGTGCTGATGGGCGGATTGTCCGCCGGCCCACCGACCGTCTGCTTGTTGCTCCCCACACCCACGCTCATGTAGCGGATGCGGTCGCTTCTCTCCGGCGTGTCGGGGCCCAAGGAGGCGTAGGCCAGCATCGAGGCCAAGTACTCCCGACCACGGTCAACCCACGTGTTGTGGACCTCCCGAATACCGATGAGCTTCCCACGCTCTCGGATGTTGATGCGGACGTTGGCTCTCACAACAAACTCTCTGAGCAGTAAGTACCAGAGTCGACGCGGTCGCCCAAGTTCCAAGGCGACGCCTCCGAGATGGTGATCTGGGACCGGAACCGAGTGTAGTTGTGGGCGCTTCTTGCTCCGCCCGAGCTCGGACGGATGATGGGCCGGATGTCGTCGGCGGCCGTCACGGCGATGCTGAGACCCGTCACAAGAATCTCTGTGTTCACCCCTGCAGTGAAAGACTCGACATGCGCGTTCGAGAAACCACCGCCGGTGTCGATCTGGATGACGAAGTCGTAGTCCGTCGGGTCGGTGCCTGGGTCCCCGCCGATGTAGAACCGAAACTGTGTGATCGTTCCCGTGAGGTTGGCAGGCGTGCCCGCGCCACCACCAAACTGGTAGCCGGCCGGAGGGATGGCGATGATGAAGCCGTTGATGGCCTCATCCTCGATCTTCTCCGAGACCGGAGTCCCGAGCTTGAAGCAGCTGTCGAGCATGATGGGGATGTCGAGGTCGATGGTCTGCCCGTTCTCCGTCACCGGAGGCCCGCCACCCGTCGTCGCCCGAATAGACGTCGGGCTGTTGATCGCCGTGATCGTGTAGGTGTCACCGTTGTTCGACCCAGACGTCACCGTGAAGGTGTCGGCGAACGGCGCCACGGCGGGAGACACAGCAACCACCAGGTCCGCCCAAACTGCGTAGGGCTGCCCCGCCGAAAGAACGAAGTCGGCCGTGGTGGGGTCGACGTTGGTGATGTCGACCAGCACGTCGGGAAGCGTGACGCAGCACTGCCCAACCACCTCGTCGAGGGGGCAGTTGTACATCTTGTCCCACGCCCACGCAATAGGCGTTGCGGGCGTCGGGAAAGTGGCCGGAGCGTTGGTGCCCGCCACAGCGACGTTGAGCACCCGCGGGATCGTGACGGGGGCGGCATCGCCGGTGGTCACGCGAGACCGGATGAAGAACAAGAGCGCGCTTCCGTTCACCGTCGTTCTCTCGGCGGTCGTGGGGACCGTGAAGGTCAGGCTGTTGGTGCCCGCCGCTGTGAAAGCTGCGGTCCCGTCCACCACGCCGGCAAGTGCGGTCCAAGACGTCCCGTCGAAGAACTCCCAGACGACGGCCCACACACCCGCACCGCCAACGATGTTGAAGGCCACCTCATCAGGTAGATCATCGAAGCCGAAGTAGGTGATGTCGCCAACCTCGACAGGATCCGGGGGAAGGATCTCGAAGCTGGTGATCGTGTCCTGTGCAGCGGCCGTCTCGTTGGTGAACGTTCCGAGGCTGCTGTCGAAGACGAGCAGCAGCTGCAGGTGCGCGTCGATCTCGGAGTCACCGTCGTACTGGTTGCGCCACCCGCCCCCACCAGGCCGTCCCTGGTCGTACATCGTAGCGATACCGAGAGAACCTTCGCAGGGAAGGTCGAAGAGTTTGAGCGTCCCGGTGTAGTCGATCTGGTCGACAGTACTCACCTCGGTGTCGCCGATCTCGAGCAGCACCAAGAAGAGCGGGAAGGTGTACGTCGGCTTGATCTTCAGGATGAAGTTCCGAACGAAGAGCAACGAGCTCAGGTTGAACGCTGCGCTGTCGATGCGGACGACGAACTTGTGGAACTTCTCGATCTCGAAGAAGATGCCCTGGTTGAGGATCCCCTCGAACCACCGTGGGTCGGTGATGTAGTCGATGACCTCAGCGCCCTCAACCAGCGGAGCAAACTCCTCCACGGTGTCGCCGACGACGTACTGCACCCCCGTCGCCGGGTTGACCTCGATGGGAAGCTCACGCGGGAAGTTGTAGGAGCGGACGATCTCCTCGTTGTCGACGTCCTGGATGAGCATCCGACCTTCCGAGGGGGAGAAGTCGGTGCGGATCTCCTGGATGGTGCCGCGCGTCTCGGCGAACGGGAGACCCAACAGGATCTGCGTCCCGATGCGCAGGTTGCGGATGGTGGGACCGTTGAAGAAGGCGTACCAGAGCCCGCGCACCGCAGAGAGGTAGTCGATGTTCTCGGGGAGCTCCTCGAGCTGGTCGACGGTGAGCTCGACGGCGAGCCCGAAGTTGGCCTCGATGAGCGGCCGGTTGTCGAGGTACGTGTACTCGGCCCACAACCGGTTCGGGGGGCGCCCTCCTTCCCACACGTCGCCGGGGTCGCCAGACTGCCCCGACACGAAACGGATGCCGAAGCCGCCGCGCACCTCCTCGAGGAAGAAGTCGACGTTGCGGCGGAGCGTCTCCTCGTCGTCTTCGATGACGATGAGGCGTCGAAGGGTAGGAACGTCGCAGACGAACTCGTCTCGAGGCACGTAGGTCCGCCGAACGACACGAGCCAGCAGAACGCGCAGGGTGTCGTCGACGAGTTCGTCGCCGATCGAGAAGGAGTCGAAGGCGGCTCGACTCGGGAGCTCATCGTTCACGCCCAAGATGGTCGTCGTGACGATCTCCTTGCGCGCCAGCGTTGGGGCGTTCGCTGAGGACGACTCAGCGATCTCGAAGTCGACCGGGTCTCCCTGCGCAACCAGGCCGTTGTAGAAGTCGAGGAGCTCCGATTGAACCCACCCCGAGAGCTCCCACGAACCCACCGGTGCCGTCGGAAGAGCCTGCTTCACCACGATGCGCTGGAAGGGGAACTGGTCGAGCGCATCGTCCAGAACGGCCGAGATGCGGTGTGCGAAGCCGTCGAGGACCAGGAAGTCGTCCTCTTGGATGTCCAGACCCTCGAGGCTGATGGGGACCTTGTAGGTTCGCTGCCCAACACCGGCGCCTCCGGTCCCAGACGGAGCGCGGCTGTCGTCCCCCACCGAGAAGGTGGCCAGCGTCGTCCCTACGGCCACCGTGAAGGGGAAGGGGGCATCGACACGCACCAAGTCGCCGCCGAGCCCGTTGGCCATGCCTGTGTACGTCCCTGGAGGGCTCCCGGCCGTCGTGATGGCCTGGTTGCCGAGCTCGCCGGCGAAGTCGTTGGTGAGGCTAACGGTGGCGACGGACAGCGACGGGGTGATGTTCAGCGCTGTGGCGGTAGTGATGGCCGCGTCGATGGCCGTGGCAACGTCGGCATCGGTGGCCGCAGCCGAGATGTCGACGGGGATGTTGCCAGCGGTGACGCCATCCGGAACCGTGTCGAACTCGAAGGTCTCGCTGTTGACGCCATCGCTGAGCGTGAACGTCTGGCCGTCGGTGTAGCCGCCGGGCGCCACCGCCACGATGGAGCCCGTCGCCGCCAGCTTCCCCCGATCCTCGATGACCTGGGTGGTGAACCGGCTGTCTGCACCGTTCTGGAGCTCCGTCTGGAGGTCAGCGGCGAACGCTGCGGGCGTCACCGGGTCCGGTGCCATGACCGTGATCGTCACCGCGGTTGCGAACACCGGCGAGCTCAGCACCAGCGACAGGCCGTTGAAGACCTCTCCGCCTTCGAAGAGCGGGCCGGAGGTGATACCCCCGAAGAAAGCTCGAACGGTGCTGAGCTCGGGGAGGGGCTCCGCGAGCATCAGGTCGTAGTGAAGCCAGCGGCGAACGAAGTTGCGCTGGATGTCCCGATGGCTCTTGCTGTACTCGTACTGCCACAGGTCGGATTCGACTGCACAGTCATCTTCGTGCTCGCGCTGCCCAACGCCCTGCTGACGCATGACAGGTGCCGGGGCGTAGCCCGTGGTATCTGCCGTTGATCGTCCAGCCGCTTGTTCGGTTTTCTGTTGTTAGCTCAGTGGCTCTTCAATAGCCTAAAACGGCTGTCGAGTAGAAATCTGCTGTATCCGAAATGTGCTGTCGTATCGTCTTTCCGAAACCTGGAAT
>SPJL01003469.1_pt1 | contig 14203 bp, 10 predicted proteins | sample 3741751 | NCBI WGS metagenome assembly SPJL01 (sample SAMN10925998, study PRJNA522277) | cold seep metagenome | isolation source: Elba SIP-enriched marine methane seep metagenome, extraction at timepoint T3 | place: Italy: coast of Elba, Mediterranean Sea | reverse complement strand
TGGATCGCCTCCGCCAGGAGCGAGGGGCTGCGGGTGATGAACCAGCCGACGTACTTGGCGACCGTGATCACACTGTTGACCGCGACCGCGACCAGGACCGCCTTGAGGGTGCTGTCGCTGTCTCCGCCGTGTCCGCCCATGCTGTTCCCCTACTTGGCCGGCCGGATCTCGACCCGCATTCCGGGTCGGATCTTATGGGTGCGTGCGAAGTCGGCCATGTTGCGCGCCAGCGAGATCGCCCCGCGGCTGTTGACGTAGGCCAGGGGCTTCCCCTCGGGGACCTCCCCGAACGTGGTCTTGAGCGGGACGGTCACCCGGACCGCCGCGGTGTCACCCACCAGAAAGCGGACGTCGAGCGCGCTCTTTCCCGGTCGGGCCGATATTCAGTGTGTTGGAAATGGTAAATACTTTCATGCAAGTCACAGGGCAAACAATCGAATACCGTTTTGCCGAGCGTCGCCCGGGTGATGTTGCCGAATGCTATGCCAACCCGACCAAGGCCAACAATATCTTGAAATGGCACGCAGAAAAAAACCTGGAAGACATGATGCGCGACACCTGGCGCTGGCAGAAAAACAACCCAAAAGGGTATGAAGATTAAATCTGGAGTACTGCAACTTATATTTCTGGAGTACTGCAACTTATATTTTAGGTGTAGTGGATATTTGAAAATCCTTTTTTCAAAAGCGTTTTTTGGCTCGGCGACTACGTGGCCTTTATCGTTCATGCTTCGCCTGTCTTGCCGTCATGCTTTTGACCGAGCCATACAGGGCAAAAGCCAAGACAGAAGTAAAAGTTCAGAACATATCAGAACCAGATCATCAAAAAGGTCTACTCGCACCCGTGAACGTAAGCCTGAGTGATAATATAAATCATTGAATGAAAAGGAGGTTATGATTGCCAACTCCCCAATATTCCCCTACATTCTCAAATAGTATTCAGGTTGAAAGAAATTGCTGTTTATCTCAAGTTAGCAGAGAAGACCGCCTATCGCTTGGCAGCAGAAGGTAAGCTGCCAGGCTTCAAAGTGGGTGGAAGTTGGCGGTTTAAAAGAGAGGATGTCCTCGAATGGATAGAAGAACAAAAAAACAAGGTTAAATAATGGATCATTCTGTACACAACAAATTAGTCTCTTTCATCTGGAGCATCGCCGACGATTGTCTTCGCGATGTCTACGTGCGTGGTAAGTACCGTGATGTCATTCTGCCAATGGCTGTCCTGCGCCGTTTGGATACCTTGCTGGAACCGAGCAAACAGGCCGTATTGGATGAAGTCAAGTTCCAGAAAGAGGATATGAATGCTACGGAACTGGATGATGAGCCGCTAAAAGCTGCGTCAGGTCAGGTTTTTTACAACGTATCCAAGTGGACGCTTCAAAACCTGTTCAGCACCGCCACCAATAACCAGCAAATCTTGTTGGCCAACTTTGAAGAATACTTGAACGGTTATAGCGACAACGTTAAAGAGATCATTGAGCGCTTTGAACTAACCTCAAAAATCCGCCACATGGCAGGCAAAGATGTGTTGCTTGATGTGCTGGAAAAGTTTGTTTCCCCCTATATCAATCTAACACCCAATCCAGCCGAAGACCCCGATGGCAATAAAATGCCCGCGCTTACCAATTTGGGTATGGGCTATGTGTTTGAAGAACTCATTCGTAAATTCAATGAAGAAAACAACGAAGAGGCCGGAGAACACTTCACCCCGCGTGAAGTGATTGAACTAATGACGCACCTGGTCTTTGACCCCATCAAAGACGATTTGCCATTAACGATGTCAGTGTATGACCCTGCTTGTGGTAGCGGCGGCATGCTGACGGAATCTCAGAACTTTATCGAAGAAAAATACCCGGCCAGCGCTTCATCTCAAATTCAGCGTGATATTTACCTGTACGGGAAAGAAATTAACGATGAGACTTACGCTATCTGTAAGTCAGACATGATGATTAAGGGAAATAACCCTGAGAACATCAAAGTAGGCTCGACACTTTCAACTGACGAATTTGCCTCTGATCGTTTTGACTTCATGCTGTCAAACCCGCCTTACGGTAAAAGCTGGGCTTCAGAACAGAAAAACATCAAAGACGGCGGCGAGGTTATCGATCCGCGTTTCAAAGTCAAGTTAAGCGATTACTGGGGTAATAAAGAAACCGTCGATGCCACACCACGTTCCAGCGATGGGCAGCTTCTGTTCCTCATGGAAATGGTCAGCAAAATGAAAGACCCGGCTAACAGCGCACAGGGTAGTCGCATTGCGTCTGTTCATAACGGCTCCAGCTTGTTTACGGGGGATGCGGGGGGCGGTGAGAGCAATATCCGCCGTTTTATCATTGAAAATGATAGGCTGGATGCCATCGTGCAGTTACCCAATAACCTGTTCTACAACACCGGAATCACCACCTATATTTGGCTGTTGAACAACAACAAGCCAGAAGCACGCAAAGGCAAGGTGCAACTTATTGATGCCAGTTTGCTATTCAGAAAACTGCGTAAAAACTTAGGCAATAAGAACTGTGAATTTGCGCCTGAACATATCGCACAAATCACACAGACTTACCTTGATTGTGCTGAGGTGGAACGGGAATTAGATGCCAATAATGACCCTATTGGCATTGCTAGCCAAGTATTCAACAACAAAGACTTCGGCTATTACAAGGTCAATATCGAACGCCCAGATCGCCGTAAGGCCAGGTTCTCGCCAGAGGCCATTGCGCCGTTACGTTTTGATAAAGCACTGGCTGAAGTGATGGAGTACGTGTTTGAAGAACATGGCGATAAGGTCTACGACAAAGGCTTCTTAAAAGACATCAGCAAAGACATTCTGCAATGGTGCGAAGAAAACGACATCAGCATCAATGCCAAAGCGAAATCAAAGTTGCTGGACGAAAAATACTGGCAAAAACTACGCGCTATGCTGGAAGCCGCTAGTCGGCTTATGCAGGAAATAGGCAGCGATGGATTTGACGACTTTAATCTATTTAAGGGCAAAGTAGACGCGGCACTTAAAGCCCAGAAAATAAAATTATCAGCCCCAGAGAAAAACGCCATTTTAAATGCCGTGAGCTGGTATGACGAAAGTGCCGAAAAAGTCGTTAAGAAAATCGTCAAACTATCCGGCAGCAAGCGGGATGAACTGCTTGATCACTTAGGCTGCTCGCAAGATCAATTAGCAGATTTCGGCTTCTATCCAACAAGCAAGCCGGGCGAATACATCACCTATGAACCCAGCTCAGACTTGCGCGATTCAGAATCTGTTCCACTCGCACAGGAAATTCATGGGTATTTTCTTGTAGAAGTTAAGCCGCATGTCGAGGAAGCGTGGATTAACCTGGATAGCACCAAGATTGGTTATGAAATCAGCTTCAATAAGTACTTCTATCGCCATAAGCCACTGCGCTCATTGGAAGAAGTCGCTAGTGATATTATTGATCTTGAGCAAAAAGCAGAAGGTCTGATCGCACAGATACTGGGGGTTGATGTGTCGGGCTTCGATTCTGGTGGCTTCGACTTCGCTGGCTTCGACTCCGCTGGCTTCGACTCCGCTGGCTTCGACTCCGCTCAGCCACCGGGGGGTGGTAGCCTTGGCAAAGTCGAAAACCGCAGCCTGAGTGAAGTCGAAAATCGTTGCCTGAGCGAAGTCGAAGGCGAAGGCAAAGGCGGTACATCATGATAGGCTATGTCTATATTCTTCGTTGCAACGATGCTAGTTACTACACAGGAAGCACTAAAAACATAGAGCTAAGACTCGCTCAACACCAGCAAGGCATGGGAGCAAAGCATACAAAAAAACGATTACCTGTAGAGTTGGTTTTTGTTGAACAATTCGAGCGAATTGACGAGGCTTACGCAAGAGAAAAGCAAATTCAAGGATGGAGTAGAAAAAAGAAAGAAGCACTTATCCAAGGTGATTTTAATCAGCTGCATAAATTGGCCTGTTGTCAGAATGACAGCCACTTTTCTGGCTTTGATTCTGCCGGTTTTGATTCTGTTGGCTTTGATTCCGCTGGCTTCGACTCCGCTCAGCCACCGGGGGGGCGTAGCCTGGGCGAAGTCGAAAATCGTTGCCTGAGCGAAGTCGAAGGCAAACCCCACAACCCAAGCGAACCCCAAACCCGTAGCCTGAGCGGAGTCGAAGGCGAAGGCAATGAATAGTAAACTAATCACTATGCCGAAATATGAGGCATATAAAAATTCTGGTGTTGATTGGATTGGTTCTGTTCCTAAAAGTTGGGAGATTACTCGCCTAGGTATGCGTTTCTCTGAACGCAGGGCTAAGGTTTCGGATATTGATTTTCCGCCTCTTTCGGTAACTAAGCGAGGAATCTTACCGCAGTTAGAAAATGCCGCTAAAACTAAAGACGGTGAAAACCGAAAATTAGTAAAAAGTGGTGATTTTGTTATTAATAGCCGTTCGGACAGAAAAGGATCAAGCGGTGTATCCGATAGAGATGGCTCTGTTTCTCTAATTAATATCGTTTTGGAACCCAAAGGAATACATCCAAAATTTTCTGAGCACTTATTGAAAAGTTACGGATTTGTTGAAGAGTACTATAGGGTTGGTCGCGGTATTGTTGCTGACTTATGGACTACACGATATGACGAAATGCGAACAATTACACTTGCTGTTCCTAGCTATGAAGAACAAACAGCAATCGCCAACTTCCTAGACCAAAAAACAACACAAATAAACGAAGCAATCGCTATCAAAGAAAAGCAAATCGCATTGCTCAAAGAACGCAAACAAATCATTATTCAAAAAGCGGTAACAGGGGAAATTGTCTGGAACGAACAAGCCAGCGTCTGGACTGAGTCTGCCGAGGTCAAAGATTCCGGTGTGGATTGGATTGGTCAGATTCCTGAGCATTGGAAAATTATTAAGCTAAAGCACCTTTTTAGAGAAAAGACAGTACGTTCAACTACAGGAACAGAAACTCTTTTTTCTTTAAGGATGGAAATAGGCCTTGTGCCACACAACGATGTGTCGGACAAGTATATTCCTAGCGAGAATCTTGTTGACTATAAAATAGTCGAGGTAGGCCAGTTAGTAATGAATCGTATGAGAGCTGCTATCGGAATATTTGGACTAGCAAATGATTACGGATTGGTAAGCCCTGATTACGCGGTGTTTGATGTGATGGGAGATATTAACTCTCATTACTACCTTACTCTCTTCAAGCTGCCACTAATGGGTATGCAATTTCGACTAAAATCAAAGGGAATGGGTACTGGATCGTCGGGTTTTATGCGGTTGTATACCGAGAACTTCGGAAACATTAAAGTTCCAAATCCTCCCCTAAAAGAGCAAGAGGAATTGATGCAATTTATTTCTCAAACAGAACAAAGCTACGCAATAGGAGTACTGCATCTACAGGCACAAATTAAAAAACTAAAAGAATACAAAACCACCCTAATCAACAGTGCCGTAACCGGCAAAATCAAAGTGGCGTAGCAAGGAGGCGGAATGGTAAGTCAAACAAACGAACAGGCGCTAGAGGCGGCAATCGAGAAAGCTTTAACGGGTACTTGCCTGGAAGAACTCAAAGGCCAAGTAAAAGAGCCTGCGCCTGATTTTGGCAACACGCTGTATCAAGTGGGCTATCCCTCTGACTTTACTATGCAGTATGCGCTGGATGAGCGCTTCTTCTGGACGTTTTTAGAAAAAACGCAGGAGGAGGAGCTTGAGAAGATAAAGCGCAACAACCCCAATGATTGGCAGCGCAAAATTTATGAACGCTTTGATCGATTGATCAAGAAACACGGTATTTTGCATCTGCTCAAGAAAGGTTTGAGTGTTGATGATGCGCACTTTAATTTGATGTATCCCGCACCATTGGCCAGCAGCAGTGAAAAGGTTAAACAAAACTTCGTGGACAACATTTTTAGTTGCACCCGCCAGTTACGCTATTCACAGGCGAATCCGCTACAAGAAATCGATATAGTGCTGTTTATCAACGGTATTCCCTTGATTACCCTGGAACTGAAAAACGCTTGGACGAATCAGACAGCGCGTTACCACGGCCAGAAACAGTACCGTGAAGACCGAGATACCCAGCAGCCACTGCTAAATTTTGGGCGTTGCCTTGTGCATATGGCGGTTGATACCGATGAAGTGTATATGACGACCAAACTGGTAGGAACAAGCACGTTCTTCTTGCCGTTCAACAAAGGGCATAATTTGGGCCAAGGTAATCCGCCAAACATTGCTTCAAATGGAGCGGGAGGCCATAAAACGGCCTACCTTTGGCAAGCGGTTTTTACCAAGCAAAGCTTAGCTAATATCATCCAGCACTTTGTCCGGCTGGATGGCAGCAGTAAAGACTCACTGAATAAGCGTACTTTATTTTTTCCGCGTTATCATCAAATGGACGTTGTGTGTAAGCTGGTGGCGCATGCATCTGAACATGGCGTTGGTCAAACCTATTTGATTCAGCACTCAGCAGGCTCGGGTAAATCTAATTCGATTACCTGGGCGGCTTATCAACTGATTGAAACCTACCCAAGCACAGCGGATGTACCAGGAAGCCGAGGCTTGGATCAGCCGTTATTTGATTCCGTGATTATTGTTACCGACAGGCGCTTGCTCGATAAGCAATTGCGCGACAACATCAAAGAGTTTTCTGAAGTCAAAAATATTGTGGCGCCCGCGCATAAGTCTTCGGAGCTTAAATCGGCGCTTGAGAATGGTAAGAAAATCATCATCACTACAATTCAGAAGTTTCCTTTCATTATTGATGGCATTGCTGATCTAAGTGATAAGCGCTTTGCGGTGATCATCGATGAAGCGCACAGTTCTCAGTCTGGCTCGGCTCACGACAATATGAACCGCGCTATGGGCAAGTCAGCAGTCGAAGAGGCGGAGGATGCTCAGGACAAGATTTTGCAGGCGATGAAATCTCGCAAGATGCGCGGCAATGCTTCTTATCTGGCTTTTACCGCCACGCCAAAAAATACCACGCTTGAAAAATTTGGTCAGCAGCAGGACGATGGTTCATTCAAGCCGTTTCATCTTTACTCCATGAAGCAGGCCATCGAAGAGGGTTTTATTCTCGATGTGCTGGCGAATTACACCACGTATAAGAGCTACTACGAAATAGAAAAATCGATTGAAGAGAACCCTGAGTTTGATACCAAGAAAGCGCAGAAAAAGCTTAGGGCTTATGTCGAGCGCAGTCAGCAGACGATTAACACCAAAGCGGAAATTATGCTGGAGCATTTCATTCCGCAGGTAGTTAATGCCAAAAAGCTTAGAGGCAAAGCTAAGGGCATGGTGGTGACGCAAAATATTGAGACCGCCATTCGCTATTACAAGGCCATTACCAAGATACTGGAGCAGCAAGGCAATCCATTTAAAGCCGTGGTTGCTTTTTCCGGTACGAAAGAAGTCGATGGTATTGAGTACACAGAAGCCGGTGTGAACGGCTTTGCGGAAGCTGATACCAAGGACACGTTTGATACTGATGAATACAGGCTTCTAGTTGTAGCCAATAAGTATCTGACGGGCTTTGATCAGCCGAAACTATGCGCGATGTATGTGGATAAAAAGCTGGCCGGCGTGTTGTGTGTGCAAACACTTTCTCGCCTAAATCGTTCTGCGCCCAAGTGGGGCAAGAAGACGGAAGACTTGTTTATTCTCGACTTCTTTAATACGGTTGAGGACATAAAAACCGCTTTCGACCCGTTTTACACAGCGACATCGCTATCAGAAGCCACCGACATTAACGTTCTGCACGAATTAAAAGATGAACTGGATGATGTCGGTGTTTATGAATGGCACGAGGTCGAAGAGTTTGTGAAACGTTATTTCAATAACGAAGATGCGCAAACCCTTAGCCCGATTATTGATATAGCTGCTGCGAGATTCAATCTTGAATTAGAACTGGAAAACGAAGACAAGGTTGATTTCAAAATCAAGGCCAAGCAGTTCGTTAAAATATACGGACAGATGGCTTCTATCATGCCTTACGAAATGCTGGCATGGGAAAAGCTGTTTTGGTTCCTCAAATCCCTGATACCGAAACTTATAGTCCAAGATCCGGACGCGGCGCTAGTTGATGAGTTACTGGATTCTGTTGATCTCAGTTCTTATGGTCTTCAGCGCGTCAAACTAAACCATTCAATTGGGCTGGATGGCTCAGAAACCGAGCTTGATCCTCAAAACCCCAATCCTCGCGGAGCACACGGAGGCGATATGGAAACTAATCCGCTTGATGACATCGTCTATACATTCAATGAGCGATGGTTTCAAGGCTGGAGTGCAACACCTGAAGAGCAGCGCATCAAATTTGTAAATATCGCTGAAAGCGTCAAAGCGCACCCTGATTACGAAGATAAATATAAGAACAACGCTGATCCTCACAATCGAGAGCTGGCTTTTGAGAAGATACTTAAAGAAATCATGTTACAGCGTCGGAAAGACGAGCTTGAGCTGTATAAGTTATTTGCTGGCGATGATGCCTTTAAATCATCATGGAAGCAGAGCATCCAGCGTATTGTGGATATGTAATTGATGCAATACGCCTCATGATTTTTTGGTAGCTAAAAACATTTTTGCTACATTGTTTTTAGATGATTTGATGGAGCAACAACTTTCCGCTGCTTCAACCGCATGTATAAAACGCATGCGTTTTCAGACACCCCATTCCAGCAGGGACAGCCTGCAACGGCCAGCATTAAATGATACTGGATATGGGTACTGTCAGTACCGATGGCGACACTGTTTTAACCAATTTTGTTATTTACGACACTGTGCGCCATAAAACGCGGTGCAGCTAGACCTGCACCATATAATAAATTTATCTATTAAAATATATCATTAAGATTATGATGATATGTTAAAGCCTATCAATTTGAGTCTTTTGCACCGGATGAGGTAGAAGAAAAAACAGATGCTGTTTTTAGTCATTTACTGATTGCGGCTAAAAACTCAGATTTTTCGATTTGGGAAAGAGGTTAAATATGGAAAATTTTTGGGTTGCGAACCATCCTTGGTGGATCGCCCAGCTCGGCATCCATGCCTCGCGTTCACATCTTTCGTTTTTCGGTAGCGCAAAACTCATTCGCTTCGCTCACCGATGCTCACCCCAAAAAGTTTAAATAATGCTGGCTATTGGTACTCAAAGTACCGATAGCGCCCCTGTTTTAAACCCTGCTGAATTAAGATTTTTTGTATTTACGGCAATATACGCCGTAAAAGTTGAAGGTCATAAACTTAATATCGCATACAATTATGTATACCTAATATAGCTCTGAGTAAATAAATAGGTTTACCTTTCTTTATTTTCCGTCAATGAATTTATTGACTTAAATTACATTCCGGTATATATATATGTATACAAAAGGAGTGTTCGAGTACATATGAAGGTTGTCCAGAGTAAAAGAACATGAGTATAGACAAGATAGTTGCCAAGCAATATCGAGACAAGGTAAACCAAGCTGTAAGTCAGTTTGGTAGCTTATCTATGCTCCCTAACCATGGGCTTCCTAAAGAGGGTTGGCTGCGCACAGTACGAACGGCGCTTGGTATGTCTGGTACGCAACTGGCTAAAAAGCTGGGCGTGACCAAGGCAAGAATATCCAAGGCTGAGCAGGATGAGCCGCACGGCAGCGTTACCCTGAAAACCATGCAAACTATGGCCGAGGCGATGGATTGCAAGTTTGTGTACGCGATTGTACCAAAGCAAAACGTGGAAGACGTGATTAAAGAGCGCGCTATTGAAAAAGCGTGTGCTCAGGTGAAAGCTGCATCCACTCATATGGCGCTTGAAGCGCAATCATTGAGTAAAGAGCAGCTTGAATTTGAAATTGAGCGCATTGCCACGCAAATCATCGACAAGTTGCCATCCGATTTTTGGAATGATGAATGACGGATGATTACACAAATCTAGTCGATTATCCCGATGGTGCGACACCGCTTGATCCTGATGAGCTTGATGGCCTGAAGTTCAAGCATGTGAGCACTAGGGGGGAGCTAGACCAGCTTGAGCAAGCTGGCATCACCGAAGGATTGAAGTGGTTAGACAAACAAAAGAACCCTGACGTGTTGTCAGAGGCTTTTGTTTTAGAACTGCACAAGCGATTGTTTGGCAGTGTTTGGAAGTGGGCAGGTACATTCCGCCGCACTGAAAAGAATATCGGTGTTGATCCTATACAGGTTGCCATTCAATTGCGGCAACTATTGGATGATACCAAATACTGGGTTGAGCATGGCACTTATTCGCCTAAAGAGCTGGCGGTTAGGTTTCATCACAAGTTGGTATTTATCCACCCGTTTCCTAATGGTAACGGGCGGCATGCACGTATAATGGCGGATGCTGTATTAACTAAACTATTAAATGAACCAGCCATTGATTGGGCTGGGGGTTACAGGCAGGAAGCCATGAATGAGCGCCGCAATCAGTATATTGCCGCGCTTAGAGCTGCTGACGGGCACGATATGAGTGCCTTATTAGAATTTGTTGGGGCTTGAAAAGCAGGTATTAATTCATAAATACCGAGGTTCACTTTTTGATGACAGAAAGTGGTTTTTTAAACGGGTGTAAATTTAGGTGTAAATAAGGGTTTTTGGTGTATGTCGGATAGCAATTTTATCAATGAAATTAATCGCAGACGGACGTTTGCCATTATTTCACACCCTGATGCGGGTAAAACCACCATTACCGAAAAATTGCTGCTGTTCGGCGGTGCTATTCAATTAGCCGGGTCGGTTAAAGGGCGTAAGGCAGCACGACATGCGACGTCAGACTGGATGGAAATGGAGAAGGAGCGGGGTATCTCTGTGACGACCTCGGTCATGCAGTTTGAACATAACGAAGCCATTCTTAACCTGTTGGATACACCGGGGCATGAGGATTTTTCGGAAGATACTTATCGCACGTTGACGGCCGTGGATTCAGCATTAATGGTGATTGATGTTGCCAAAGGGGTCGAGGACAGAACCATTAAATTAATGGAAGTCTGTCGTCTGCGTACCACACCGATTCTAACCTTTATCAATAAACTTGATCGCGAAGGTAAAGACCCGATTGAATTGCTGGATGAAGTGGAAACCGTTTTAAAAATCAATTGTGCGCCGATGACCTGGCCGATTGGTATGGGGAAGCGTTTTAAAGGCGTTTATCATATTTACAAGGATGAGATTTTGCTGTTCAGTCCCCACCATGAAGGCAAGATAGTTGAAGCGGAAATTATTAAGGGGCTGGATAATCCAAAACTGGATGAATTGCTGGAAGGACAGGCGGAAGAATTACGCGAAGAAATTGAACTGGTGCAAGGTGCCAGCCATGAATTTGATATGGATGCCTATCTGGCGGGAGAATTAACGCCGGTGTATTTTGGTTCGGCAATTAATAATTTTGGTGTGCAGGAATTATTGGATGCCATTGCTGAATACGCACCTGGCCCCCAAATACGTCAGGCTGAACAAAGAGAAGTATCGCCTGATGAAGCAAAGTTCAGCGGTTTTGTTTTCAAGATTCAGGCAAATATGGACCCTGCGCATCGCGACAGGGTAGCCTTTATGCGTATTTGTTCAGGACAGTTTGATAAGGGCATGAAAGTGAATCATGTGCGCATCGGTAAAAATATTCAGGTTGGCAACGCGATCACCTTTCAGGCAGATAGCCGCAAGAATGTAGAGGAAGCGTTTCCTGGGGATATTATCGGGTTGCATAACCACGGGACTATCCAGGTGGGTGATACCTTTACCTTGGGGGAAAAACTCAAATTTGGTGGAATTCCCTACTTTGCGCCGGAGTTGTTTAGAAGAGTGATTTTGAAGGATCCGCTTAAATCAAAAGCATTGCAAAAAGGGCTGGTGCAGCTTACTGAAGAGGGGGCAACCCAGTTGTTTAAGCCGTTAAAGAATAATGATTTAATTCTTGGCGCTGTTGGGGTGTTGCAGTTTGATGTGACCGCACATCGTTTGAAAGCCGAATACAATGTTGAATGTGTCTATGATGCGGTAGGTGTGAGTACTGTACGCTGGGTAAATGCAGAAGACCCAGCCAAGCTGGAAGAATTCAAAAAGAAAGCCTTTGATAACCTGGCAGAAGACGGGGGCGGTTTTCTGGTGTACGTTGCCACCAGCCGGGTTAATCTTCAGTTAACCGAAGAACGCTGGCCGGATATTCAATTTAATGCGACGCGTGAATTGTAAGGAAAAAAATGGGTTGATTTCAGGGGGGGAAATCAACCCGAGTTCCTCATCACTGAGAGAGATTATTGAGGCTTTCTGTTGCAGACTTCTGAGTTTCATCAATTTTCTGGTTAGCAGAGTCAAGCATTGAAGAGGTCTGTTGCTTGCCTTCTTCGACAGCAGATGCTGCTGAATCCTGAACACTTTGCGCCATGTCTGAAGCTGTATCGACAGTACTGGTTACTGCATTATCTACCGTTTCACTGGCGGCATCAGTGGTTTCTGAAATTGAATCAGACAAGTTTTGAAGCGCTGTCCCTGTAGATTCGGTTGCCGATTCTGACATGGATTCAGCTGTATTTTCAACGTCATTGACCGTTTGTTCCATTAAGGAAGGTTGTGTTTGTGTCGCTTCTTCTGCAGGTTTCTCGGTGGTGTCACAAGCAGATAAAAAACCCAGGGCCAGGGTTGCACTTAGTAATTTAATATTTGTTTTCATAATTTTCTCCGGCAAGCGGTAGTCTTTAACTGTAGAATTAACCGGGAAAGTTATGCTACCTTCCCGGCAAGGTCAAACTATTTTGCGACTTTTTCGCAATCTTCAATCAAAGCATCCAGCGCCTGTACGGCAGTTTTTGCTTCTTCTTTGATTTCCTGCAAAAAAGAAAGTTCACTCTTGTTTGCCGTTCCATCAGCTAAAATTACCTTTCGTAAAATATCAACTTCCTTGGTACTGATATGTCCATCTCCTAAAGCACATACTTTTGCAACTTCACGCCATTCAGCCATTGTTATACTCCTTAAAATAAAATAGTTAGGTCATGCAAGGCGAGCGGTACAACTCGGCTTCAGTCTGTGTTGAACACTATACCTGGCCAACATTAAATTGAAATGAAGCATAAGTTAACTGTTTGCCTTGCAACTTATATATTGTGCGTAGCTCAAATGAATAATTAATGAACGAACCGCGAGCCGGTACAGAAGCTTCTGTACCGGCTAATACTATTACTTACGATTGCAGCGCACGGATTAAAGATTGCAAACTGTCATTGGCATCACCGAATAACATGCGGGTGTTTTCATGAACAAACAAAGGGTTACCAACACCGGCATAGCCAGAGGCCATACTGCGTTTTAACACCAGCGTGGTTTGCGCTTTCCAGCATTCCAGTACCGGCATGCCGGCAATAGGGCTGTTTGGGTCTTCAGCGGCTGATGGATTGACAATGTCATTGGCGCCAATGACGATGGCAATGTCAACGTCAGGAAAATCTTCGTTAATTTCATCCATTTCAAATACGATGTCATAAGGTACTTTGGCTTCTGCCAGGAGCACGTTCATATGCCCCGGCATCCGTCCTGCGACAGGGTGAATACCAAAACGCACCGTCTTGCCCTTGCTCTTGAGAAATTTGGTGATTTCATACACCGTATGCTGAGCCTGGGCTACCGCCATACCGTAACCGGGGATAATCATGATATCTTTGCTGTCACGTAACAGCTGGGCGGTTTCTTCAATTTCAATCGGTTGCACTTCACCCTCAACTTCTGTAGATGAACTGCTGCCGCTACTGCTGCCAAAGCCTCCGGCAATCACACTTAAGAAATGACGATTCATGGCGCGGCACATGATGTAACTCAGGATGGCCCCGCTACTGCCGACCAGTGCACCGGTGACGATGAGTAAATCATTACTTAGCATGAACCCTGTCGCAGCTGCGGCCCAGCCCGAATAACTGTTAAGCATGGACACCACCACCGGCATGTCGGCACCGCCAATCGCCATGACCATATGGACGCCGAAAGCTAACGCGATGAGGGTCATTAGTATGAGAGGCCAGGTACCATTACCTGTTTCTGCAGCGACAAGGAATTGATCGCCAAGCCAGATGCAGCCGATTAAAATGCCCAGATTTAATACATGGCGGCCCGGGAGCAGGACGGGTTTGCCCGAAATTTTGCCACATAGTTTGCCGAAAGCGATGACAGAACCTGAAAAAGTCACGGCACCAATGAGTATGCCGACATAAATTTCAACTTCATGGATGGTTTTTTCTACTCCCGTCAATGT
>SPJL01006013.1_pt1 | contig 14224 bp, 10 predicted proteins | sample 3741751 | NCBI WGS metagenome assembly SPJL01 (sample SAMN10925998, study PRJNA522277) | cold seep metagenome | isolation source: Elba SIP-enriched marine methane seep metagenome, extraction at timepoint T3 | place: Italy: coast of Elba, Mediterranean Sea | reverse complement strand
GTGAATGCAAAGTTGTGCAAAGTCATGCTTGATACAAAACATCATTCTATGAATCTTGTGATTATTCTCTATAATAAGCATGAAACCAATTTGCCACTTCTTAATCCAAGCAACGATCAATAACGCTTAAGTTACCAAAAAGCACTCAACCAGCTCACCATGACGCGCATCATTATTACTTTTGTTTTTGCTCTACTAATAGCAGGTTGCGCCATCCATCCAGACTACCGTGAGCCAAGCTTAACAGTACCCAATCAATGGTACTCAAATATAGCTGACCAGCAGGAACGTCAACGCCTGGAAAATTGGTGGTCTCAGTTTGATGACTCTGCGCTAGACTCCCTGCAAAGTGCGGCGCAAGCCAATAACCCTAGCTTAAGCATCGCGGTTGCCAACATTGAAGCAGCACGTGCAAATCTAGACTCGATTAGTGCTCGCATCTATCCAAGCTTAGATGGCAATGCGCAAGCCAGTGAACGTCAAAGTGGTAACGCTGGCGGCAGTGGCCGCATTAAGTCGCAATCTGCCAGCCTGGATGCGGTATGGGAGCTAAACCTCTTTGGCGCAGTAACATTTGCCAAACGATCCTCAGTGGCGCAACTAGATGCTAAGACCTTTGATTGGCATCAGGCACGTGTGAGCCTTGCTGCTGAAGTAGCCACGCAATATGTACAATATCGTGCTTGTGAAATGAGTCTTGATATTTTGCAGCAAGCTAAGCAGTCGCAACAAGAAACGGCACGTGTCACAAACATTGCTGCAGATGCCGGGTTTAGGGCGCCCGCTGATGCAGCATTAGCAAATGCTAACGCTAGTAGCAGCGCATCCAATGTGATTGCGCAACAAGCAGCTTGTGACCTGCTAGTAAAGTCTCTAACTACCTTATCACAACTGCCAGAACCGACAGTTCGCACTTTACTCTCAACAAACACAGGCATGCCTAAAGCACACGGATTTAACATTAATGCAATACCAGCCAACCTGATTAAACAACGCCCTGACATTCTGGCCAAAGAACGTACCTTAGCCGCAGCGTCTGCTGAGATTGGTGTGGCCAAAGCAGCACTTTATCCCAGCATAACGTTAAATGGCTCTATCGGCTATCAACGCACCGTATTTAATAATTTTAGTTTTAACACGCAGACATGGTCATTTGGCCCTTCGTTGAATTTACCAATATTTGATGGAGGACAACGCAGGGCTCAGGTGAAGCTGAACATTGCTAACTTCAACTTAGCCATGGCAGACTTTAAGCAAACGGTGAATAATGCCATTCAAGAAGTTGAACAAAACCTGGTGCAGTTGGATACCGCAAACAAACGCATTGCACTAGAAGCCGAGGCCGTGGGTGAATTAGAACAGTTTTTTAAGGCCTCTGAAATCAACTGGCAAGCTGGCGGATTAGATTTATTAGCCTTAGAAGAAGCCAGGCGACAATATATTAATGCAGAGAATAATTTAATTACGCAACAGCGTGACCGCGTATTATTCTGGATTGCCCTCTTTAAAGCATTCGGTGGCGACTGGCAAACACAAGCCGCCAAGACAGACCAAGATGAAAGCAGCGCATCATGAAAGCCCAATTATTTTCATTTAGAAACCTGTTAATCGCACTGCTAGTGGCGATGATTGCCACGTCTGCGTACAAGTTTTATCAAAAAGGTCAGGCTGATCAAAAGATGCAATCGGCTAAACCGATGAGAAAAGCGGCGCTTACAGTGACCACTGCCCAGCCTCAGTCAGTGCAATGGCCTGTCACCGTGAAGCTCCAAGGCACGGTTTATCCGTGGCAAGAAGCGGTTGTGAGCAGTGAGATTAGCGGCTTGCGCATTACTAAAGTGTATGCAGACGTTGGCCAGTTGATCAAGCGTGGGCAAACATTAGTGCAACTAGCAGATGAAACCATCATCACGGCAATTAACAAACAAGAAGCCACCGTTGCGCGTGAAAGAGCAGCACTGTTTGAAGCGCAAACCAATGCAAACCGTGCACGCGAGATTAAGGATACGGGGGCCCTCTCTTCACAAATGGTTAATCAATACCTGATCGCCGAAAAAACGGCCATAGCCAACCTGGCAGTCGCTGAGGCTGAACTTAAGAACCAACAAATTAGACTGAGCCAGACTAAAATACTCGCACCAGATACTGGCATCATCTCATCACGTGATGCCAAACTTGGCACAGTGGTCAGCGCAGGCACACCGCTCTTTACCCTGATCCGCCAAAACCGCATTGAATGGCGCGCAGAAGCAAATGCCAATATGTTAAAGGCCATTGAAAAAGGCCAGCCCGTCACTGTCAATACTGCTGGCGGAAAACAAATCACTGGCAAAGTGCGTTTAATTGCGCCAACCATTAATAACCAGTCTCGCAAAGGCTTAGTCTATATTGATCTACCTACGCATAGTAGCAGGCCAGGTATGTACCTCACTGGTGAAGTTAATACAGGCCAACAATCAGCACTTACGCTGCCAGAATCAGCCATCACAATGCGCGATGGTAATGCCTATGTCTTTGAAGTGATAAACGATGCATCACAGGCAGAGCAATATATTGTCAAGCAAACCAAAGTGAATCTCGGTCGTCAACAAGCCGATAGCCTGGAAGTCAATGGCCTTAATGCCTCTGGTCAGTATGTTGAATCAGGCGGCGCTTTTTTAAATGATGGCGATGTTGTACAAGTAGCATCAACTGAGGCGACAGAATGAATTTTTCCGCATGGTCGATACGCAACCCTGTCCCTGCGATTTTACTGTTTGCTGTCTTAACTTTTTTAGGTTTAAGCGCGCTCAATGAACTTGGCAAAGAGAGCTTCCCAAATGTTGACTTGCCTACCATTACCGTCTCCGCTTCTTTAGAAGGCGCTTCACCAGATCAACTGGAAACAGAAGTCGCCCGCAAACTGGAAAACCAGATTGCCACCTTGGGTGACATTGAAAGCATCCGCACGACAATTACTGAAGGCAGTGTCAGCATCACAGTGCAATTTGAGCTGGATAAAGATTCTGAAGAAGCACTCAACCTGGTTAGAAACGCGGTTGACAGTACACGCTCTGACTTGCCCTCTGCATTACAAGTGCCTATCGTATCTAAAGTCACAACTACACCACACCCTGTCCTGACCTTTGTCGTAAAGGCGGATAACATGGACGAAACTGAGCTGTCATGGTTTATCGACAATGAGCTAGAAAAAGCGCTACTCTCAACGCAAGGGGTTGGTAAATTCAGTCGTATTGGTGGCGTAGACCGAGAAATCCAGATTAATCTAGACAGCAATGCCATGTATGGTCTGGGCGTGAGTGCCGCAGCGATCTCACAGCAAATCAAAAGCGTACAACAAGATGCCTCTGGTGGTCGTGGTGATCTCGGCAACAGTGTGCAATCATTCCGCACCATGGGAGCACTGCATAATGTGCAGGAAATTGCCGAGCTGGAGATCCCACTCAGCAACGGCCAACATATTCAACTAAATCAAGTGGCCACAGTTAAAGACAGTATTGCTGAGCGTAGTAGCTTAGCAATGCATAATGAGCAAACCGTGATGTTGGTTGAGGTGTATCGATTACGCGGCTACAGCCAAGTTACGCTAGCAAAAGAGATTCGTGCACGTTTAGAAACCTTCCGACAAATACACCCTAAAGTGCAGATTACAGAAGCCTTTGACAGCGTTAAAAATGTTGAAGAGAACTTCACAGGCTCCATGCAGTTGATGTATGAAGGTGCCTTATTAGCGGTCATTGTGGTCTGGTGGTTTTTGCGTGACTGGCGTGCGACTTTTATTTCTGCCGTGGCTTTGCCTTTATCTGTCATCCCAACCTTTGCCGTGATGCAATACATGGGCTTTTCACTGAATATTTTGTCGCTGTTAGCCTTGGCACTAGTGATTGGTATTTTGGTGGATGATGCCATTGTCGAAATTGAAAACATCGTGCGGCATTTACGCATGGGTAAAAAACCCTATCAAGCAGCCATGGAAGCGGCAGATGAGATTGGCTTTGCGGTAATCGCAACCACATTCACACTGGTGGCTATCTTCTTGCCGACAGCGTTTATGGGCGGTGTGATCGGTAAATATTTCAAACAATTCGGCATCACTGCCGCTGTCGCTATTATGGGCTCACTAGTAGTGGCACGATTGCTGACGCCGATGATGTCAGCTTATTTGCTGAAGCCTCATGATGAAGGTGTAGAAAAAACCTCGCCATTAATGCAAAGCTATTTGAGCAGTGTCGAATGGAGCTTGAAACACCGTTTGTGGATTGTGTTGGGGTTTGGACTATTTATCTGGGGTTCGATCAGTTTGTTACCACTGTTACCCAAAGGCTTTGTGCCTTCTGCAGACATCAGCCAGACCAGAGTTATCATCGAGATGCAGCCGGGTACACCACTGTCTACAACTGCAGAAACAACAAAACGAGCGATCAAGCTACTGCAACAAAATAAGGATGTTAAAGACATTTATGCCGCTGTAGGGCAATCTCAAGGCGGTGGTGGCGCACACCGTGGTGCTGTCACCAATGACGTGCGTAATGCCACGCTGAATATTATTTTGACTGATCGTACTGAACGGTCATACAAACAGGCCAAAATTGAGGCAGACCTCAGACGGCTACTTAAAAATTTACCTGGTGCTAGAGTGTCAGTTGGCTCTGGTGAAACTGGTGAGCGGCTATTACTCACCATCGCCAGTGATGATGTCATGGCACTGAATCAGGCCGGCGAGGCAATACAAACGGAACTGGGCACCATTAACGGCTTAGGCAATATTGTCTCCAGCGCCAGTCTACAACGGCCAGAAATTCAAATATTGCCAGACTTTGATAAAGCTGCTGAATTAGGCGTGACTGTCGCTTCCATTGCTGAGGTAATACGCGTAGCAACAGCAGGTGACTTCTCAACTGCAATGCCTAAGTTGAATCTGCCGCAAAGACAAATCCCCATCAATGTGCGGCTAGAACCTGAGCTGCGAAACAGTCTGGCTGCCATCGAGCAACTACAGATTCCCGGTCGTAATGGCATGGTTAGCTTGGAAACCGTGGCAGATATTTCGCTGAAAAGTGGCTCACAAAAAATCGCCCGCTTTGACAGGCTGCGCAATGTCACATTTGACATTGAACTAAGTGGCCGTTTGATTGGTGATGTACTTAAAGAGGTCAATCAGTTACCTAGTGTGCAAAACCTGCCACCTAGCGTGCAACGCATCCAATCAGGTGATGCCAAACGCATGGGAGAACTATTCGGCAGGTTTGGCTCTGCCATGTTGATTGGCATCCTGTGTATTTATGTCGTTTTGGTACTGCTATTTGCTGACTTTTTGCAACCAGTGACGATTTTAGGTGCCCTGCCCTTGTCTTTGGGCGGTGCTTTTTTAGCACTGGCGCTCACCAATAACAGCTTTTCAATGCCCAGTGTGATTGGCCTATTGATGTTGATGGGAGTGGTTACAAAGAATTCAATCTTGTTGGTTGAATACACCATTATGGCTAGAAAAGAACGGGCGCTCAGCCGGTTTAGTGCCATTATGGATGGCTGTCACAAACGCGCTCGCCCAATTGTCATGACTACGATTGCCATGGCAGCGGGCATGATGCCTATTGCACTGGGTTGGGGCGCAGATCCAAGCTTTCGCTCCCCTATGGCGATTACGGTGATTGGCGGACTGGTGACATCCACTATCCTTAGCTTGATTGTCATCCCTGTACTTTACACTTTTGTGGATGACTTGTTATCGCTATGGAAAAAACCTGATTAGCTTGGCTGGTTACCGAGTATTTGTGGTTCGATTTCAACAGTGTTCAACTCAACAGCTTCTGCTTGAATCTTGCTCAGTTGATAACTGCTCATAGGGTTATAAAGATAAAAGAATCCGCCAATTAGCAGAGCAGTCAATAGAAGCTTACGTCTGGTTTTACGGCCAGAATAATAAGTTGATTGCTTAACTGCCACCCAACGACCCGATTCTGGCTGAAAGCTTAAAGTATTAATCTCTTCAATGGCTTGATGCTTCATATTTCACTCCTTGCTGGATAAAAAGTGTAACCCGCCCCCTGAACCTGTCACCCACTATAAAGGCTTTATTTGTTACTGACTATGGCCCTTTTGGTACAAAATGTTAGCTTTTTATTGACAAAAGTCATCAAAAGGTTACTGGGCACAGTCTATGCTTATTACTTAGCGTCTTAATGACGAATTTTTGATAATCAATTGACATAGGAGTATAGGCAATGACTGAAGAGGTGGGTTTAGCAGCAGGTGAAATCTGGCACTATTTGGATCAAACTGGTAAATGTAAAGTGAGCACACTCACAAAGTCCTTATCACTGAAGGAAAAAGTGCTACAACGTGCCTTAGGCTGGCTGGATAAAGAAGGTAAAATCACCTTCTCAACAGAAGGTCGCGCAGAAACTGTCGCACTTAAACCCTAACATTGCGGGCGTTAACACCAGTCAAGCACTATATAACTGTCGCACCATGGTGATAGACAAATATCCAGCCATTGGCAGTTTGACGCCACAAGCTCGTCCGTGCAGAAACACGCGTAGGCTGATGCAACATATAGGTAATGAGATATAAATCATCAGCCAACTGCTGTACAAAGTAATCCGTTGTTTCCCATGTTTGTTCAAACGGGCTTTGCTGTCGCGCTTCCAGTGCATCTAAGACATAAGTACGGCTATATCGCCGCCCTGAGGCAGCCACTTCCCAAAACTCAGGCGCAAGTAATTGCTCAAAATAGTCACGCGTTTTACCTGCGTTTGCTGCATAGACCAAAGGTTCTAGCGGCTTTAATGCTTCGAGGATAGGCAGCAAATGTGGTGCTGTGGTTAGTTCTGGCTGCATCGTTATTGCGCGGCGTCGCTTGATAGCGTTTCATCCACTTTGGACTCAGCCACTTTTTTACCAATATCAATTGCAAACGTCATCTCGTTTTTGTCACTGGCTTTGGGGTTTTTCATGATCATGCGCACTGGGTCTACGCCCTGCTCTGTCAAATGCTTAACCACCTGTTCAGCACGCGTTGTCGCCAACGTAGTTAAGGTCGTTTCATCCACCTCTACTGCATTAGTCAATTCAGCCAGGGCTTGTTGATAATATTCAGGTGGTAGTTCATCAAAGCGATCAGATAAGCGTTTGAACAAGCTTTTCTTAGTTAACTTGTCATGCAAGGCTTTAACTGCTTTTTGCGTAGCAGGGTCAGAAAGATTAATTGGCCCATCTAGCGTTTGTGCTGCATCTTTTTCCTGCATTTTTGCAGCCACTGCGTCATGAACTGATTGTGCTTTCAATGCGGCGGTATCTTCTTTGGTTTGATAAACAGGTGTGATTACCAAAGATAAGTGCTTTCGCTTTTGTAAGCTTTGTGCCAGCGCATCGAGCACTTCGGCAGAAGGAGGGGTAACATCTGCTTTACCTGCATCAAACGCAATGTGATCCAAAGCTTTGTCGCCATCGCCCAATAACTTACCTAGCACTTTAAACGGTGCTGTGACGACTTTGGTTAGCAACCCCGTAAATGCCTTCCAAATCACACTGCTGTAATCAAATTTAGGGTCATTGAGGTCTCCCTGAACTGGTAAGTCCAGATCAATCACACCTTGGTTGTCTTCTAAAATCGCAATAGCCAAATCTAGTGGCAAGTCTGCAGCATCTTTACTTTCGATTTTCTCTCCCAGTTGGATTTTTTTGATCACTATCTGGTTGTCACCTTTTAGCTGCTCATCTTTGATCAAGTATTTCAGGTCAACATCCAACTTGCCAGAATCGATTTTTCGACCTGCAAATTTGCCAGAATATGGTGTCAGATTTTCCATTGCCAAATTCTTAAAGTGCAAGCCAATATCGGTTGCAATCGTAGGTTCAAATGGCCTAAGTTCTCCTTCGATCTTGGCAGAACCATACTCATCGACTTTACCTTCAAAAGCCAGCTTCGCCTGGCTTTCTTGATCAGTGCTTAAACCATTAATTACGCCATTCAGTGTATTGATATGCGTACCAAACTGAGGCCATAATGATAAGTCTTCAAAGTCCAGTTCCGCTGCTTCAACTTTTACTTTGTCAATCCTCACAGGAAAAGCTGACTGAATTGTATCTGTCTTTTCTACTTGCGTTGTTTTAGCCTTTTTCTCACGTAGCACTTTGGTCAGGTTTAGGCTTTTGTCCTCGGCGATCAAAAACTTTCCCACGGGTTTAACAAAGCTAATGCTTGCAATCGAAAGAGAGTTGGGCGCAAGTTTAAAGGCGATGTCTTCGCCTTTCATCATTTCCCAATTCAAAAATGGCGCGTTTGAGCCTTCCTCGAGAATCGCCAGTTCACTTAACTGCAAATCACCATTAAATGCAATGCTAGTCCGTTGCTGTTGTTCGAGTGTCACATCACCTTCAATATTAAGCTGCCCATTGTCGAGCTGCAACGCTGCATGCTGATTCAAGTAGTGTGTGAATGGCTTAATACTTAATTGATCCAAGTTAACCGCAAGGTTTGCTTTTAGCGGTGTTGGTGCTAGTTTGCCATTAACTTTGACTTGGCCACCACTCGCCAGCTTAAAATGCAAAGCAACAGGTAAAGATCGATTCAACGCTTGCGATAATTTGCTAACCTTGAGCGATAGGTCTTCGATATTATATTTAAAAGGCTCAGACTGGCTGGCATCCGTTAACATGATACGGCTATTAGTTAATTGATATTGCCCAATCGACCATTGCCATGGTGCAGAGGTTTGATCATTCTTTGTCGCAGACTGCTGGACGGCAGGCTTAGCATGTTGTTTAAAGACACCATCCCAATTTAGTGACTGCTTAGCCAAGGTGACTGGTAAATCCAGTTGTTTAGATTGAATCGCAGGTAAAGTTAATTGACGTGCTTTGATATCCACCAAGCCATCTTTGAGTTCAGTATTGTTGAGTTTAAGCAACGCCTGCTTACCTGAATGCATAGCGACATCTTCAATATTGACTTGCAGATGTTTAATCTGTTGAGCAGTATCATCAAACGTCACTGCAAAGTGTGTATTCAGTGTTGGCGTTGAAACACTCATTGGTTCTACAAAAGTCTGATCCAACCACTGCAACTGCCATTGGTTAAGATGCACATCATTAATCGCAAGTGCAAATGGCTTGGGCTTGGTTAGTGTCTCTTCTGTACTGTTCTTATTAGTATCAGCTTCACTAGTCGGAAGAGTATTTTCTGTTTCTGTTTCTGTTTCTGTTTCTGTTTCTGTTTCTGTTTCTGTTTCTGTTTCTGTTTCTGTTTCTGTTTCTGCAACAGCCTCTACTGGCTGATCTGGCATTGCAAAAAAAGACTGCCAATCAAACTGCCCAGACTGCTCCCTCACCGCTTTTAATACTGCTTGATCCAGCAACACGGAGCCTATACTCAACTGATTCTCAGCCAAATCATAAGCAACTTCCTTCACCTGTATTTGTGGCAAGTTTAATGGCAAGTCATCTGACTGCCTGACCTGTAACTTCAAGTCATCCAATTGCAGGCTTGCATCGGATAAGTTCAGGCCTTTCTCTGATCCAAACGTTGTGCGAATTTCTGGCGCATTTAGCGATAATTGTTTTTGCAGAACTGTGGCTCCGCTGGGCAATACTGCAGACAACTGTGTCGCATTGAGCGCTAGTGCGGTCAGATCTAGCGTAAAGGTTGGTGGTTGCGCCTCTACTGTCGCTTTACTTTGCTCTGACGCTTGCACCGCTACATCAGACGTAGAAGACACTGGCGGTTTTTCATTAAAGATATAGGCCAAAGAGAGCCCTGCCTCACCTTGTGTCAACTTGACTGGTGCAGATTGATCTAACAAGGTCAGCACATTAGGCAAATCTAACCGCACTAAGTTTATCTTGCCTGTTGATGCCAGCGGATTAACTGACAAATCTCCCTCCCACTCGATATTACCTTTATCTTCTGGCAAGCTCGCCGCCAGGTGATATGTCCCCTGCTGGTTAGGCAAGGTGGAAAAACCGCCCAAGGTGAAATCAATTGGCACAAGCTTCTCAGCCAACTGCTGTGCTTGACGTTGATCTTGATAGATAAGCTGCCCTTCAAAAATAGCCAATGACTGTACGATCAAGCGCGGCAACTGCCCTGCTGGTTCTGACTCTTTGGGAGTCTCATTCAGCTTTGCTAGAAAGCCAGACCAGTTGTGTTGCTGGTCTTTTTTTTGTATCAACTGTGCTTGAGGAGCCTGAAATCTCAGGGTTTTAAACTTCCAGGCACGTTGAAACAAACCATCGGCTTCCAAGTCGATAAACAATTGTTCAAAGCCTGCTAGCAGTTCATCTGACTGATTGTGTAATGTCAGGCCATCGATGGTTAATTGATTGCGCCAAGGATTAAAATGCACTGCCTCAACAACAGCTTTGCTATCAAGGTATTTGTTTGCCGCCCATGGCACGGCTTTTTTTGCAATCGGATTGACTGCAAAGTACGCAAACAAGAGATAGACAACCACAAGGCTAATTAAGACTTTGAATAGCCAGTGATTAATGATGTTTTTTAGGCTTGGTGGCATAAGGTGCTGCGCATAAAATTGACATATAGCCGCTTTATTATAGTCAAGCTTCATGTGCTTATCCAATAAAGATCGTAAACTAAACTTGATTTATGGCATACTCTGTCCAGCAAAAGCCACTGGCTAATACAACTCTATGCAAGCAACCAATACGCAGACAGCCTCCGTACAAGAAAGCCTGGCGCTTTCACAATCACATTACGAAAACTTTCCAGTGGCCTCTTGGTTTTTACCCAAGGCTTTACGCGAACCAATCGCCGTGATTTATCAGTTTGCCCGCCAAGCAGATGATTTTGCAGATGAAGGTGACTTAGCAGTTGACGAGCGGTTAGCACTTTTAAATGCGTATGAGGATGATCTTAATTTGCTTGTGGCTTACATCAGACCAGACAATCCGTTTTTTAATGTGCTTGAAGCCACGATCAAAAAACACAAGCTGCCATATGAGCCTTTTTATGATCTGTTGTCTGCTTTTAAACAAGATGTCGTCAAAACCCGTTACAAAACATTTGATGAAATACTGGATTATTGCAAACACTCAGCAAACCCAATTGGGCGTTTACTACTACATTTATATGGTGCATATAACCCGCAAAATGTTGGCTATGCAGACAATGTCTGTTCTGCATTGCAGCTGATTAACTTTTATCAGGATGTTGCAATCGACCTCAACAAAAATGAGAACAAACAACGCATTTATCTGTGCCTAGAAGAAATGCAGGCTTTTGGCATCACTGAAGACATGCTCAATGCCTACGCCAATGGTGCGCCCATCGATGATATCTGGACGCAATTTATGGGCATTAATTTACACCGTGCTAAGGCCATGCTGTATGCGGGTAGCCCATTGGGCAAAGTGCTTAAAGGCCGGATTGGTTTTGAATTGCGCATGATGATTGCTGGTGGCGAACGCATTGTTCAAAAAATCGAAGCGGTTGATGGTGATGTGTTTAACCACCGCCCTGTGTTGACCAAACGTGACTGGGCATGGATTGGCTGCCGTGCTTTGTTACATATTTAACGCAGACCCGTTAAAATAGGTACAACATGACACCAGAACAATATTGCCAAGACAAAACCACTGCCAGCGGTTCTAGTTTTTACCACACTTTTCGTTTTTTACCCAAACAGAGACGTTTAGCGATTACGGCACTCTATGCCTTCTGTCGCGAGGTAGATGATGTCGTTGACGAATGCAGTGAATATGAGGTGGCACAAGTCAAGCTCAACTGGTGGAAAGACGAAATTCAGAACCTGTTTGACAGGCGCCCAATTCACCCAGTTACCAAAGCCTTATTGCCGCATATTGATACTTACCAACTCAGCCATGAGTATTTTAGCGAGATCATTGATGGCATGGAGATGGATCTAAAGTTTAACCGCTACGAAGACTTTTCGCAGTTACAACTGTATTGTTATCGCGTCGCCAGCGTGGTCGGCTATTTATCAGCGCAGATATTTGGGTATCAAGACCGAAATACTTTAAAATATGCGCATGACTTAGGCATCGCGTTTCAGCTCACCAATATCATTCGTGATGTCGGCGAAGACGCACGACGCAACCGCATCTATCTGCCCTTAGATGAGTTAGCCAGCTTTGGTGTGACAGAGGCTATGATCATTAATTGTCAGGAAACCGATGCCGTCAAAGCGTTGATGAATAGCCAGATTGAGCGTGCTGAATCTTTTTATGACAAAGCCCTGAATCAGCTACCCGACGTGGATAAAAAAAGCCAGCGCCCAGGCTTGATGATGGCAGCAATTTACCGCACATTATTAAGAGAAATTGCTGCTGAAGGCCCTCAAAAAGTACTCAATAGTCGCACATCTCTCGGCACATTGCGTAAATTGCGCTTGGCCTTTAATGTATGGCGCAAACATTAAGAATAAAAATAAGAAACAAGGTTCGTTTTGGATAAATCAACATTACATGTCGCAATTATTGGTGGTGGCTGCGCAGGTTTAAGCGCCGCAAAATCACTGGTAGACATGGGTTACGCCGTGACGATTTATGAAGCCAGCTCACAGTTTGGTGGGCGCGCACGTATGGTGATGGTCGAGAATAACCAGCAAATGACCATGCTGGATAATGGTCAGCATATATTATTGGGTGCCTATCACCAAACCTTACGGTTACTTGAGGATGTCGGCTTAAAGGAAGAAGAAATCCTTCACCGCCTACCACTCAAGCTCAACATGCAATCCAACTTGGTCCGCAATCCATTTATTTTAGATACCAATCATGATGATGAAGCGCCCTATCATCTAGTGAAAGGTCTGCTAAAAGCCGAAGGCATCAGCATCACTGATCGCTTAAAAGCGGCTTGGTTGCTGCGAAAATTGCAAAAGCAGGATTTCAAACTTTCTGTAGACCAGCCGCTAGAGCAGCTCTTAAACGACTATCGTCAATCAGAGCGCATGATCAAAGTCTTGTGGGAGCCTCTGTGTTTAGCGGCCATGAATACGCCAATATCTATCGCCAGTGCACAAGTGTTTCTTAATGTCTTGCGAGATAGCTTTTCTGGGGCCAAATCTAATAGTGACCTGCTGTTGCCTAAACTCGATTTATCTCAGGTTATCGCCAACCCAGTCTCACAATATGTCTTTAAAAAAGGTGGGAAGCTCAAGCTGAGTAATCGCGTGAGAAATATCGAGGTGCAGCTTAACAAAGAAGGCTTGGATCACTTTAAAATCAGCTCAAAATCTGGTGAACACTTTTATAGCCATGTGATTTTAGCTGTCTCCCCCGCTCGTCTCGATAAACTAGTGAGTGGCATTCCTAAACTACATCCATTGTCTGATCAATTGGTAGACTTATCCTTTCAACCCATTTACACAGTCTATATTCAATACCCCAAAGCTGTTTCTTTGCCTGAAATGATGACTGGCATGACAGACAGCACTTCACAGTGGGTTTTTGACCGTGGCCAGCTGTGCAATCAGAATGGTTTAGTCGCCGTCATCATCAGTGCAGAAGGAATGCATCAACAGATGACTCAAGATGAGTTGGCGCTAGCGGTCATTAATGAACTTTATCAATGCTTTAACGATCTGCCTAAGCCATTATGGTACAAAGTGATTGCAGAGAAGCGTGCGACCTATAGCTGTAACAGCCAGTTGAAACGACCTGATAACAAAACAACTCAGCCTCGACTATTTTTAGCTGGAGACTATACCTATCATGATTATCCCGCCACCATCGAGAGTGCGGTTCGTAGCGGCATGATTGCTGCCAATCTAGTCGAACAATCCACACAGTTTATGTAACAAAAACCTGATTCTGATCAGGATTTTTTCTAGACAGCTTACGCAAGATGCAAGCTCTGCATGCTACCCCACATCACAAAGGTGATGATCATCAAAAACGCAGCAGCAACGACACCTGCAGTCAACACAGCACCAAACAATAAAATCCGCTTGCCGTCATCGCGCACATTTAATGCTTCTGGAATACCATAAAAAATGAAGCCTGCCGCAGCCATCATGGCTAATGACAATACGATCAGGATCATCGCCATATCAGGGAACAACAAAAACACTGGCATCAACCAGAGTGGAGTTGGTGAGATAGCTGCTAATGTAAACGCCTGTGCAAAAGTCGGCTTGGCTTCCACAATATCAGCCAGCTGTTTAATCATAATCGCCATGGCTGGGACTGCGATCAATTGCACAATAAAAAACGCAACGCAGACGATTAATAATTTATTCTG
>SPJL01031932.1_pt1 | contig 14232 bp, 10 predicted proteins | sample 3741751 | NCBI WGS metagenome assembly SPJL01 (sample SAMN10925998, study PRJNA522277) | cold seep metagenome | isolation source: Elba SIP-enriched marine methane seep metagenome, extraction at timepoint T3 | place: Italy: coast of Elba, Mediterranean Sea | reverse complement strand
GTGATTATCGATTCCGATGAAGAACGCATTAAAGCGCTGCAGCTTAGAAACTATACAGTGGCGATGCCCGGTTTATGCGCTGACGCCGGTGCGCCGAAACATTTATTGGAAGCCGGGATTATGCGGGATAACTGCAAATTTGTGGTGGCGATTACCAATGATGAGGAAACTAATCTAAAAATTTCCGCATTGGCCCGCTCGCTAAATCCGAAAGTCGGCATCATCACCATGTCTAAAGTGGAGGTGTTTGAAGAAACCCTGGCGACTTTAGGCGGCGAAGTGCATATCGTTGATCCCTTTAAAACCTATGCTAAAGTGTTGGCGGCGGCGATGCATAATCCGGGTTTTTATGCATTTAACAACTGGTTGGTAAGAGATCATAACGCCTCCTTAACGCGTTATGTTCATCCGCCTATCGGCATGTGGGTGATTTGCGGTTACGGCCGGATGGGGCATGAAGTCAATCGAGTGTTAACCAAGTATGGCATTAGAACCGCCGTGATAGACCCGCACGACTCCAAAGAGGGCGAACATATTGAGCGTTATATTGTCGGCCGAACTACGGCCAGAACCTTAGCTAAAGCCGGTATCCGGCAAGCGGTGGGGATATTGGCGGGCACTGATGACGATGGCCATAATTTAGGCATCTTACTAAATGCGCGCTATTTTAATCGCGATTTGTTTACCATTGTTCGTCAAAACCGTCATCAAAATGCGGTTGCCTTTAATGCATCCAGGGTTGATATGATAATGCAGCCATCCCTGGTGACGGCCAGGCGAATATTATTCTTACTCATTGCGCCGTTGTTGAAAAGCTTCTTCGCCTATTTATTGGAAAATGCGCCGGGCCGAATGGAAGTGATGGAAAATGTAATTTCCGAATTGCGCCGCAAAGTGGGCAATAGGACACCGCATTTAATTACGGTCAATTTTGATCGTGAAAAGAAGGCTGTGACTAAGTGGTTGGATGAAGGAAAAAAAGTTTATTTAGGGGATTTATTAACAGACCCCAGAGGCAAAAAGCAACGGCTGGATATGGTCGTGTTTGTGATCAAATCCAGTACTCAAGAATATATTTTGCCTGAAGACGACTACGAAATTAAAATGGGCGATCAACTATTGTTTTGCGGAACCTTATTAGCGCATCGCTTATTTAACGCCACTATTAACAGCGAATATAAATTATTTTACATTCAAACCGGTTTATATCTGCCCAGGGGTTGGGCGGCGCAATGGTGGTTGAAGTTAATCAAACGAAGAGGTTTGAAGTCGGATGTGGAAATCGATGCATAATATAGACTTCGCGCGGCCACAGTGCGCCTTGCTCTCGACCAAAAACACCGGACTATCAAATCCGCATCCGTGAGCGCGCGAAGTATAGCTTAATCGGGTGTATGCTTTTCAATTTCATAACGCTGTTCCTGCTGATAATAATCCTCAAAACCAACAATTTGCGTCAGTTCCTTAAAATCCAGCGTATCAATTTTTTCACCGTTTTGCATCGCGCTTAACGCTAGTTGCATTGCCCTGATAGACACATTTAACAAGGTCAGCGGATAGACGGCGATTTTAAAACCCATTTCCTCCAATTCCTGATGCGGCAAAATCGGCGTTTTGCCGTTTTCGATTAAATTAGCGAATTTATAGCCCTCGACCTGCTCGCAATATTGCTGCATTTCCACCTTGCTTTCCGGCGCTTCCAAAAAATTAATGTCGGCGCCGATTTGATGAAATAACTGGGCGCGTTTAATGGCTTCTTCCAAATTATGGGTTGCTCGGGCATCGGTTCTGGCCATGATCAAAATATCCGCGCCTTCATTGCGGGCGTCCACCGCCGCCTGAATGCGCATTGCCGCTTCGTCAATTTCGACCACTGATTTACCGCGAGTATGGCCGCAGCGTTTGGGAGCAATCTGATCTTCCAGCATAATGCAGGCAAAACCGGCCTGCGCGTAACCTTGCACGGTTCTTTTGATATTCAGGGCATTGCCGAAGCCGGTATCGCCATCGCCCCAAATAGGAATGGAAACGGCTTGGCAAATGTTCTGACCTTGATTCAACAATTCCGCATAAGAAATCAAACCGGTATCCGGCACACCCAAACGACTGGCAGAAACGGCAAAACCGCTCATGAACGCCGAAGGAAAACCCATGCTTTCGCATAGCTTGGCGGAAATGGCGTCGTGACAGCCGGGCATGACTAATAAACCGGGTTGTTTCAATAAACGGCGTAATTTTTCAGCGGCGCTAAGATTTTTGTTGAGCATCTATGGGTAAACTGTAAATGACTGTTAAACAATCATTTTACCAATAGAACGAAAATGGAAAACTATTTTTCCCGGCTAATTAACTCGGATGTTGAATGGATTGCGCTTGAATTGCCGCTTGCTTTGATTTAGTCTTTGAGCCAATTGATAGGCGTTAAAGGAATTGTTATGCAAAAATCACTCAATATCGATGCTCATAAATGCACTGGCTGTCTGCAATGCGAGTTGGCTTGTTCTTATGAAAAAGAAGGCGTTTTTAATCCTTCGCGATCCAGAATTAAAGTGTTTACCTTTCATGATCTCGGACGATTCTCACCTTATACCTGCACTCAATGCAGCGAGGCCTGGTGTTTGCATGCTTGTCCGGTTGAAGCGATTGTCGATAATCAGGTGATCGGCGCCAAAGAAGTCCTCAACGATGTTTGTGTGGGCTGTAAGGTTTGCACCATTGCTTGTCCATTCGGAACCATTAATTACAATACCGATACCGGCAAAGTGGCGAAATGTGATTTATGCGATGGCGACCCGGCTTGTGCAAAAGCTTGTCCGACGGCGGCGATTACTTATGTGGACGCCGAACAAACCGGATTGAGCAAAATGCAAAAATACGCGCAATTGAATCTAAACGGAGGGGAATAAGATGGCCTGGACGGAAAAAGTATTAAGAGTCAATTTGACGACCGGTCTATGTCAGTCGGAACCGCTGAATATGGAGTGGGTACAGCAATATTTGGGACAGCGGGGTTTAGCCAGCAAATATTTGTTGGAAGAGATTGATCCTGCCTGCGACGCTTTATCGAGTGAGAATAAATTGATTATGGCGACCGGCCCCTTGACCGGGACGATGGCGGCGACCGGCGGACGGTATTCGGTGATTACCAAAAGTCCCTTGACCCATACTATCGCCTGTTCTAATTCCGGCGGCTTTATCGGCGCTGAAATCAAGAACGCCGGTTGGGATATGGTTATTTTTGAAGGTCGCGCGGAAAAGCCGGTTTATCTCTATTTGGAAAATGATCAAGCGCAGTTGCTGGATGCCGCTGATTTATGGGGTAAATCAGCCTGGGAAACCGATGAACTCATCCATAAAAAACATCAAGATCCATTGTTGCGTATTGCTTGTGTGGGGCGTTCTGCGGAAAAAGGCTGTTTATATTCGGCGATTATCAATGATTTGCACCGGGCGGCCGGACGCTCCGGGGTCGGAACGGTTATGGCCTCTAAAAACCTCAAGGCGGTGGCTGTGCGCGGTACCAAGGGGGTGGGTAATATTAAAGATTTCCCGGCTTTCATGCAGACCACTCAAGAAGCCAAGGCGGTATTAGCGGCGGACGGGGTGACCGGCGAAGGCTTACCGGCTTACGGCACCCAGGTGCTAATGAATGTGATAAACGAAATCGGCGCGATGCCTACCCGTAATATGCGCGAAGTGCAGTTTGAAGGAGCAGAAAACATTTCCGCTGAGGCGATGCTGAAATTGCGTTCTTCCGATAATAAAGCCAACTTGACAACCAACGCCGCCTGTTTCGGTTGCACCATTGCTTGCGGACGCATTTCCACTGTCGATAAAGGCCATTTTTCGATCAAAAACAAACCGGAATATTGGGGCGCTTCCGGCGGTTTGGAATATGAAGCGGCCTGGGCGCTGGGTTCTGATATAGGCGTGGATGATTTGGATGCCTTGACCTATGCCAATTTTATTTGCAATGAAGACGGTATAGACCCGATTTCTTTCGGTTCAACCTTGGCGGCGGCGATGGAACTGTATCAAATGGGCGTAATTAGCGATCAGGATACCGGCGGTATAGCGTTGAAATTCGGCAGCGCGGAAGCCTTGGTGCAAATGGTCGAATTGACCGCTAAAGGCGAAGGTTTCGGTTTGGAATTAGCGCTAGGCTCGAAACGTTTTTGTGAAAAATACGGGCATCCGGATTTATCGATGACGGTTAAAGGCCAGGAGTTTCCGGCTTATGATCCCAGAGCCATACAAGGCATGGGCTTAACCTACGCCACTTCGAATCGCGGCGCTTGTCATTTGCGTAGTTATACGGTTTCATCGGAAGTATTGGGCGTACCGGAAAAAACCGATCCCTTGGAATCCGAAGGGAAACCGGCATTGGTGAAAGCTTTTCAAGATGTCAGCGCAGCCATCGACTCTTCAGGATTATGCGCATTTACCACTTTCGCTTGGACGCTGGATAATATTGCGCCGCAAATTGACGCCGCCTGTCAAGGCGGTTGGACGACGGATAAGTTATTGGAAGTCGGCGAACGCATCTGGAATATGGAAAGACAATTTAATTTACAAGCCGGTTTTACGGCTAAAGATGATACTCTGCCGAAAAGGATGCTGACAGAGGCGGCGAAAACCGGGCCGGCCAAAGGGCGGGTGAATGATTTGAATAAAATGTTGCCGGAATATTATCAATTGCGCGGTTGGGATGAGGAAGGTGAGCCAACAGCGGCGACCTTGGCTCGTTTATCACTTTAAGGCAAAAAAATGGATTTTATTATCATAGGCGCCGGACCGGCAGGCGTAATAGCCGCAGAAACTTTGCGCCGACATGATCCGCTAGCAAAGATTGTGCTCATCGGCAATGAGCCTGAGCCGCCGTATTCGCGTATGGCGATACCTTATTACTTGGTCAAAAATATCCCGGAGCAAGGGACTTATTTGAGAAAAACAACGGATCATTTTCAAGCGCTCAATATCACCGTTTTACCAGCGGAAGTACAGACAGTCGACTCGGAAAACAAAACCGTTATTTTAGATAATCAAAATACGCTGCATTACGATAAATTATTAATCGCCACCGGCTCAACACCGGTGAGACCGCCGATTTCAGGGATGGATTTACCGGCTATCTACAATTGCTGGACATTGGCGGATGCCCGAAACATTGCCGCAAAGATGAAACCGGGCAGTCAAGCCGTTTTGATGGGCGCCGGGTTTATTGGTTGCATTATTCTGGAGGCCTTGGCGAAAAGCGGCGCTGAATTATCCGTCATCGAAATGGGCGACAGGATGGTTCCCAGGATGATGAATGACAAAGCCGGGCAAATGATTAAGCAATGGTGTATTGAGAAAGGCGTTAATGTACATACTTCAACCCGCATTACCGAAGTACAGTCAGGCCAAAATAAAGCGTTAACAGTGCTACTGGATAACGGCGAATCGCTGCAAGCTGATCTATTGGTGTCGGCGGCCGGCGTCAAACCCAATGTTGATTTTCTAAGTGGTAGCGGCTTGGAGATAGATCAAGGCATAGTGGTTGATAGAAGCATGAAAACCAGCATTGATGATATTTATGCAGCAGGCGATGTGGCGCAAGGCCTGGATTTTTCAAGCGGCCAATACAATGTGCAGGCCATCCAGCCGACCGCTTCTGAACATGGACAAATCGCCGCCAAAAACATGCTGGGACAACACGCCGTCTTCCATCAAGGCTCAATCAATATGAATGTGCTGGATACCTTAGGTTTAATCTCCAGCTCATTCGGCTTATGGATGGGGGTGGAGCAAGGGGATTGTGCTGAATTATATGAACCCGAACAATTTAAATATTTGAATCTGCAATTTGAAAACGATGTATTGGTGGGCGCAACCAGTATTGGTTTAACCCAACACGTCGGGGTTTTGCGAGGCATGATCCAGAGCCGGTTGAAATTAGGCGAGTGGAAAAGTAAATTGATGAACGACCCCAGCAAAATCATGGAAGCCTACCTGGCAAACCGCCTTCCCTTATAATGAGTAGGTCGGACTTCAGTCCGACGTCGCCAGTATGGAGGCTTTTAAACCCCATCGGACTGAAGTCCGACCTACGGTGATGGGCTGATTTTCAGGTGTAAAAACGCAAGATTAGCTTGTCAGCAGTCGCTTATTGTAAAGTCTGACTTCCCTCAAAGGTAGGTCAGACCTCAGTCTGACAGAGCTATTCAGACTCCATCAGTTTTTCGATCATCTTAAGATTTAAAATGATGTGAATAACTTGATAGAGAACGTAATCAATGCCCTACACCGATTTATACAAAGGCCGACATTCCCAACCCGGCCTTTGTTACCACATTACCACAGTCACCAAAAACAGAGCTCCAATATTTACTGACCTTTATGCTGGAAGAATGCTTGTGCGGGAATTGATCAATTTGGATCAAGAAGAAACAACTCAAACCCTATGCTATGTTGTAATGCCTGATCATTTACATTGGTTAATGCAATTAAAATGCGGCAGTATAGGATCAATTATGCAGCGATTGAAAGGACGAACATCACGAGCTATTGGGGGCGGTTTATGGCAAGAGCGTTATTACGATCATGCTGTGCGTAAAGAAGAAGATTTACGTGTGATGGCGCGTTATATCGTCGCCAATCCATTGAGAAAAGGAATAGTGGATAAGATAGGCGATTATCCTTTATGGGATGCGGTTTGGATCAATTACAATACCTTTTATATTGATTAACCCCAGGTAGGTCGGACTTCAGTCCGACTTAGACAGCATGGAGGTTTTGAAACCCTGTCGGACTGAAGTCCGACCTACAATGATGGGTGAATTTTCGAGATTACAATGCAAATTACTTTCAAATTATATGCAACTCTTGTTAAATATTTACCGCCCGGTACTGTCGGGCATGCGGTGGTTATGGATGTTGAGGATACAGCAACCGTGCAAGCCCTTATCGATCAATACCAAATATCGGATAAACAAGCCTATTTGGTCATGTTGAACGGCGTCTATATTGCGCCGGAAAGCCGTGCTGAAAAAGTCTTACAAGAAAACGACGTGTTGGCCGTCTGGCCGAAAGTTGCGGGCGGATAAGCGGGAAAAGTTAAGAAATGATCAGGCTATAATAAAAAGTGTTTGATCAGCTTTTTTAAGCGATAATAAGTACCTCATTCATTTTTGATTTTGTTTAAATCATTTATATTCTCAAAGCTGAATCGGTTTTTTCAGCTCTTTAGCTTAATTCCCCATCATTTCTGATTCCGTATTGCTTCATTACAATGGCAAAAGAAAATAAATCAACAACCAAGCCTAAAGCCAAATCTAAAGATAAAGCGAAAAAGCCAGCCAAAAAAAACAACAAAAAAGTCAAAAAAACAGCCGCTCCAAAACCGAAACAACCGTTTTCCTGGTTAAAAAAAACCTTGCTTTACATCCTGGTTTTCGGCGCTTTTATTTTCTTTTCCTATGTGGGTTATTTGGATTACAACGTTCGCGAACAGTTTGACGGCAAGCGCTGGTCTATCCCGGCGCGGGTTTACGCCAGCCCATTGGAATTATACGCCGGTCGCCGGTTAAGCAGCGAGGCTTTTGAAAATGAATTGCTGGAGCTGCATTATCGCAAAGATTACCAACTGGCGGCGCAGGGGACTTATTATAAAAAAGGCGGGCGGATTTATGTGAAAACCCGTGATTTTCAGTTTTGGGATCAACGCCAAAACAGCGAGAAACTGAAAGTTTCTTTCGGCTCGCAAGGGATCAGCGGCATAGTTAATTTAAAAACCTCTGCGCAGGAGGCTATTTTTCGGATGGACCCGGTGCAGATCGGCAGTTTTTATCCTACTCGCAAGGAAGACCGGGTGTTGATTAAATTGGAAAAAACCCCGGATTATCTCATTCAGGGACTATTAGCGACTGAAGACCGCGAATTTTATAATCACTACGGCGTCTCTCTCAAAGCCATCGCCAGAGCCATGGTCGCCAATGTGAAAGCGGGGGGCATGGTGCAGGGCGGCAGCACTATTACCCAGCAATTGGTGAAGAATTTCTATTTAACCCCGGAAAAAAGTTTATGGCGTAAATTTAATGAAGCGTTGATGGCGTTGATTTTGGAATTTCGTTATCAGAAAGATGAAATTCTGGAAGCGTATCTGAATGAAATTTATTTAGGGCAAGACGGCGCCAGCGCCGTGCATGGTTTTGGACTGGCCAGTGAATTTTATTTCGGCAGGCCGCTGGCTAACCTGCCATTGCATGATATCGCCGCCTTGGTAGCCTTGGTGCGCGGGCCTTCCTATTACGATCCGCGCCGGAATCAAGATAGAGCGATAAAACGCCGTAATCTGGTGTTGGAAAAAATGCATGAACAGGGTTACATCACCAAAAAACAACAATTGGCGGCCCAGCAGCAAAAATTATCGGTGGTATCCCGCATCCACCGTTCAGCTAATCGTTATCCGGCTTTTATAGACTTGGTGAAAAGACAGCTCAGACAGGAATATCGGGAAGACGATTTAACTTCGGAAGGGTTACGGATTTTTACTACGCTGGATACCCAGGTGCAAAATAGGGTTGAAAAATCCATTAGCAAGACTTTAGTTCGCTTAGAAAAGAAACCGAATACCGATCAGTTGCAAACCGCCAGCGTGATTACCCGGCGAGACAACGGCGAGATCGTCGCGTTAATGGGCGCTCGCGACCCTATGGCGGCGGGCTTCAACCGGGCTTTAGACGCCTTAAGACCGATTGGCTCATTGATCAAGCCGGTGGTTTATTTAACAGCCTTGGAATATGCGGGGAAATATACCCTCATCACCCCGTTAAGCGATACCGCGATTGAGGTGAAAGGCGCAAGAGGGAAATTATGGAAGCCTAAAAACTACGATTTAAAGGAACATGGCGATGTGCCTTTGCACAAGGCCTTAACCCAATCCTATAACCTAGCCGCCGTGCGGGTGGGAATGGATATCGGCATTGCCCGCACCGCTAAAACATTGCGCAACATGGGGGTCAGCCGAGAAGTCAATTTATATCCGTCATTTTTATTAGGGGCCAGTCCGTTAACGCCGATGGAAGTGACTCAGCTTTATCAGACCCTGGCCGGGGACGGTTTCGCCACGCCTTTGCGGGCAATTCGGACGGTGGTGGCTGCGGACGGCAAGCGTTTACAAAGTTATCCGTACACCATCAGGCAGACTATTGATCCGGCGGCGACTTATCTCACCAACACGATATTGCAGGAAGTGATGCGTAGCGGCACCGGACGCTCGGCTTATTTATATATGGCTAAGGATTTGGGTTTAGCGGGCAAAACCGGCACCACCAATAAATTACGCGATAGCTGGTTTGCCGGTTACAGCGGCGATTATTTGTCGGTTGTTTGGATCGGGCGGGATGATAACAAACCGACCGGTTTGACCGGCGGCAGCGGCGCTTTGCAAGTGTGGATAGACTATATGAAACAAATCAGCGTGCAACCGGTCAATTTGATAGCGCCGGATAATGTGCAGATGGCTTGGATAGATCCGGAAAACGGTTTGTTGGCGAATGAAGTATGTACGGGCGCTAAACAATATCCATTCATCAGCGGTTCTCAACCGGCTGGAAACTCCCCATGTATGGAGTCCGGTTTTGAGCGCGCCAAAAGTTGGTTTAACGATTTTTTACAGGATAATTTTTAATGCTGAAAATGAATGTATTTTACTCTTTATTAATGTTGATTTTTTTTATCAGCTCCCCGGTGGTGCGCGCAGAAACGCCGCTGGATCAACAATTGAAATCGTATTTAAGTCAAATTAAAAAGTTGCAGACCGACTTTAAGCAAATCAGTTATGATCGACAGGGTAGACCGGCTGAAACCAGCACAGGCAAGTTTTATCTCAGCCGTCCCGGTCGCTTTCGTTGGGATTATCAAAAACCTTATATTCAGGAAATCGTTGCAAAAGATAATCAGGTTTGGTTTTATGATGCGGATTTGGAACAGGTAACGATAAAAAACCTGGATGATTCATTGGGCGCGACGCCGGCTTTACTGTTAACCGGCGATATAGATGTCGATAAAACCTTTCAACAATTGGATATCGGCATCGAAGGCGATATTCATTGGTTAAAGTTAACGCCGAGAGATGAAAACAGCGGTTTTAAATATGTTTTGATGGGCATGAAAACAGGACAATTGGCGGCGATGGAATTAAATGATAATTTCGGCCAATTGACGCGCATCTATTTTGAAAATACGAAAATAAATCCGGATGATATTAATGATGAAATTTTCACCTTTATTATTCCTGAAGGGGTCGATGTTTTCGGGCCGTAAGCAAAAGCAACCTGTTGTCAGGGAGATTGCTAAACTGGGTAATCCGGTGTTGCGGAAAATCGCCGAACCGGTGACCGATTTTGATTCTGCGGAATTGCAAACGATTATTCAGGATATGCGTTCTATGCTGGAAAAATCCAACGGCGTCGGGATTGCCGCGCCGCAGATCTCGGAATCAATCAGGCTGATGATTATCGCTTCGCGACCGAATGATCGTTATCCGGATGCGCCGAAAATGAAACCGGTAGTGATGATCAACCCGGTATTTTCGGTGTTGGATTCAACCGTCATTAAAGGTTGGGAAGGGTGTTTAAGCATTCCCGGCATCAGGGCGCAAGTGCCCCGTTACCTTGCGGTTCAGGTCAATTTCCAAAACCCGGTGGGTGAAAAACAAGCTATGGATTTACAGGGTTTCGTGGCGCGGATTTTTCAGCACGAGTACGATCATTTGGAAGGGCAGGTATATTTAGATCATGTGATCGATAATAAAGATATTATCGCGGAAAGTGAGTATTTTAAATTGAAATGAAGGCTGGGTGCTTATAAGCGTACCTGCAAAAACAAACCAAACAAATGAACCGCATAATCTTCCGGTTTCACATTCAAAAACAAATGATTGCCGGTTAGCGTTTGCAGATCTTGATAATGCCAATCTCGTGTCTGGCTTTGTTCATATCGATGCATTAAGCGTAAAGATAGGTGCTTATGCATATGCCAACGGAAATTAGTTTCCATTATATGGCGGTCGAATTCAATGGCCGGAAAGTACTCGCTTTGCGGCGTCGTAAAAGGGTTGTTGCTTTGATATTTCAGACGATTTTCAGACCAGCTGTAAGAATAGCGGCTGTCAATTTCCAAACGATCATACAGAAATCTTATGCCGATTCCGGCAAAGTGATGAATGTCCCGGCTTTTTTGCTTCCAAGCTGCATCAAGCGGAAAAGTCTCGCCACCGGCGTGCGGATCAGCTGAAAACCCGGCGTCATTAATATTCGCTAGTTGATGGGTTTGGCGTTGAAAACTATAGAACGCATTGGCATTGAATTTAGCGGCGGGTTGATAATTCAATTCCAGATTAGCGGATGTGCTTTCCGCTTCCATTAGGCCGTATTGGCTGTCATGATCATTACGCTGCCATTTTGCGGCGACTAACAAATCGATATGCTCATTAATTAAAAAATTACTTTGTGTGGCGATCTGGTGTTGCCGTCGGTCGCTGATGTCGAATTTGCGTAACTCCGCCAGGGTATGCGGGGTGGAGCCTTCAGGCAGCACAGGAATATAACCTGTCAAAGCGGTACTGTTAAATTCTGAATACGGGTTGTAATCATAGTCATCGCCGTTACGGTCTGCGAATTGATAAGAAATGCGCACAGTCGCCCATGCTAAAGAACGACTGCGCAATGCAATTTTATAAGTATCTTCCGCAATCTTTTTGCGCTCTCTTTTCCGAAAGCGTTTGTTGCGATGTTGATATTCTACATTCAATCGGGTAGCGCGGAACAGTCGATAATCGCCGCTGATCAACCATTGCCAAGTGCGGGCGGCAAAGGGGATATTGCGATAGCGTATCGGTAGTTGCGAACTTTGCGGGGTGAATAATGCGCCGTCCGCTGCGCCATCTACTGTAATATAGCCGTATTGTCCGGTGCTTGGGTTGAATGCACGGTAATCGGTTTTATTATCTTCGTCTTCATAACGAAATCGGCTGCGTAAAGTGGCTTTGCGAAATGGTGAAAATTGTCCGTTGATTTGGAACAAAAGGTGGTCAATTTCCGCTTTTGCGGTTTGTTGGTCTAATGCCTCAACTGTATTCCATTGATCCAGATTGATGCCGCTGAAATTGAAACCGCTGTTGATGGTGGGCGGAATCAGAGTTTCATCTTGTCTCATGCGCGACCAGGAGAAGGTTGACGATAGATGTCCGGCAAGTGGTAACTGAATTGCCCAATCGGTTTGAAACTGGTGAAATTGATTATCGGGGGGGAGGGCAATGCGCGCTTGTTCCACGATGAATGGGGAGCCGGGCAGATTGCTAAATGGGTTTTCAAAGCTTAATTGGCTGAGTTCATTGACAAAAAATGCGCCATGATAGGAAACGTTCCATTGCATTGAATCATTATTAAAGGCGGCGCCTAAGGTGATTTCATTATCGGTGTAGTTAATTGGTTCGATGCTTTCAACAACGCCGCCGGCATTTCCGAAGGCGTAAAAAGGCGGAAAAAATGATCCGCCGAATGGACGGCTGCCTCGACGCTTTTGATGTTTAAAGTCGGCAAACAGCTTGATGTTTTGTAAGGCTGAAAATTCTATGTTAATGCCGGATTGTTGTCTTTCGATAGACAGGTTGAGCGATCTGGATAGAGGGATGTTGTCTTGCAGTTGTTGTTGAGTATTTTGTCCGGCCTGGAGAGGTTCCGGTAAACTTAAATAATCGCTGCCTGCGCCGTCGAATAATGTGTTTGCCCGGCTGCTGAATCGAGTCGGCGTTTGTCGAATATGGCCGGTGATTTTAAAAACAGCGTGTTTCCCGAAGCTGATGCCGTAATCCTGGTTATCGCGACCGATGCCGGAACCGTAGCCGCTGAAAAAATAGCCTTGTTTTTTATGCTGTAAATCAATTTCAAAAAAGTTTATCAATGGGCTATCGTTCCAGTCTTGAAAGTGATTAAATCCTCCGGCTTTTTCGTCGCCATCCTGGAATAAAGCGCCGAATTCCAGTATTCCTGAAAAGTTCCATGCGGGGTCAGGGTTATGTTCGGCTTGGTATGGCGGCTTATAAAGTATGCCTGAAGGCGATCTGGAAGCTGTTTGTTTCAGATAACTGATTCCTTCGGGATCAGTTATTTTTAGATTGTCCAAATTCGTTAAACGGGTGTCGGCGAAAATCCCAGGCGCGTTTGAAAAGCAAAATAGCGGTACTATAAGCAAACCTGGATGCGGCCTCATGTCAACGATGAAAACGCACCCCGGAAGGGTGGTTGGAGCCGTGGACTTGCAGATGGCAGTTTTGGCAACTGCGATTCATTAAACGGGCGTCGGGAAGGCTGCCGCCTGGGAGTTGGCCGGTAGTTAATAAATCGTTGGGATGGCCGCGGTTGCTGTGGCAGCTTTGACAAAGAAACGGCCGCGTGGTGACCAATAATGATTCGTGGTTGGAGCCGTGAGCCTGGTGGCAATTCAGGCAATTTTCCCTGACCGGCGCGTGTTCCCAAATGAAGGGGCCGCGTTTTTCGCTGTGACAACGATAACATAATTGATTGATGGTTAAGGCGTTTAATAAAGCGGAATTGGCGGAACCGTGAGGGTTATGACAGTCTACACAGCTCATTTTTCCTTCCGGCAACGGCATATGCGAGCGCTTTCTGAATTCGGCGCGTTGCTGCTGATGGCAATTGAAGCAGGTTTGATTGATGCTGTTTTCTGTTAATAAGCCTTGTCTGGAAAGCTTAGCCATCGGGTTATGACAATCGCTACAGGATAAATCATTATTTTGGTGGCTTGAACCCGGCCAATGGATGCGTTTGCCGCCGCGATGACACTGCAGACAGATGGCGTTTTGTTGCTTAATCGGGGTTAAAGAACGCCGGGTAAAAGCAACAATGCGATTTAAATCGGTAGGGTTGATCAGGTGTTCGGAACCGGGACCATGACAGGCTTCACAACTACGGGCGGCGAGAGTTTGCGCAGTAGCCTGTTGGAAAATATTGGCGTGCGCAGTATGGCTCCAATGTTGGGATTCCAATTGATGACATGAAGCGCACACCTGTTCGCCGACATAATCGGCGGCGGCTTGCGCTTCATGCAGGCTGGGTTGAGAACTTTGTTTGGGTAATTCCGAACAACTAATCGCCAGCAGCAGCCCTGAAACCCACAACAATAGTCTTGGGTAGCGAACGCCAAGGAACGGGAATGAAATAAATTGGG
>SPJL01020050.1_pt1 | contig 14263 bp, 8 predicted proteins | sample 3741751 | NCBI WGS metagenome assembly SPJL01 (sample SAMN10925998, study PRJNA522277) | cold seep metagenome | isolation source: Elba SIP-enriched marine methane seep metagenome, extraction at timepoint T3 | place: Italy: coast of Elba, Mediterranean Sea | reverse complement strand
TTTTTCGATACAGATGGAAACACAGTTACAGCAAAAAATTGACCTTAAAACCAAACCGCTAGGTGCTTTGGGGCAATTGGAAAAATTGGCGAAACAAATTGGTACGGTCCAACAAAGCTTGGAGCCTGTCCTAGTTGATCCAACCATCCTCGTTTTTGCGGGAGACCATGGCTTGGCGCAAGCTGGGGTAAGTGCGTATCCACCGGAAGTAACCCATCAGATGGTGCTTAACTTTCTACAAGGTGGAGCGGCCATCAATGTTTTTGCTCGTCAACATCAGATTGAGCTTAAGGTAATTGATGCTGGAGTGAATTTTGATTTCCCTCCTCATCCGCAGTTGATTGATGGTAAGGTCGGAAGAGGTACTAGGAATGCCCTGGAAGAAAGGGCGATGACCGAGAGTCAATTACAAAGTTGTTTGGAAAACGGTGGCCAAGTGATACGAGAAAAGGTCGCACCGGATTGTAATGTGATTGGTTTTGGAGAAATGGGCATTGGCAATACCTCCGCTGCCGCCCTGATCATGGCCCGTCTGCTCGACTTGCAGATAGCAGACTGTGTTGGCCGAGGTACGGGCCTCGATGATGATAAACTCCGTCATAAAATCGACATCTTAACTGCGGTAATAAAAAAACATCCCGGTGCTAAGGAACCCCTAGCGGTATTACAAACATTTGGTGGTTTTGAAATGGCGCAGATGGTTGGCGCTATGTTAGCAGCCCATCATCAGGGCAAATTATTGTTGGTGGATGGCTTTATTGCCACTGCCGCCTTTTTAGTAGCTCAGCGAATGGAACCTACCATCCTTGATCGAGCGGTTTTTTGCCACCTCTCCGATGAACAGGCCCATGCCCGTTTACTCCAAGCCTTTGACGCAGAGCCTTTGCTAAAGCTGAACCTGCGTTTGGGAGAAGGCACGGGTTGTGCCTTGGCCTATCCACTCCTCCAAAGTGCAGTCGCTTTTCTGAATGAAATGGCTAGCTTCGCCGAAGCCGGAGTAAGCAATAAATCCTAAGCAATGATCAAAAAAGAAATTCGCTATTTCTTCACCGCAGTAATGTTTTTTACCCGCATCCCTTGTCCGGCTTGGGTAGATCATAGCGCAGAATACCTCAATAAATCGCGTAAGTATTTTCCGCTGATTGGTTGGATCGTGGGTGGCTTGGCAGCTTTGGTTTACTATGCTGCGCAGTTTGTCTTGCCGATTGAAATTGCCGTGCTATTATCTACCGTGACGACGGTATGGATTACGGGCGCCTTTCACGAGGATGGTTTTGCCGATGTATGTGATGGCTTTGGTGGGGGCTGGACCAAGGAGCAGATCATGACGATCATGAAAGACAGTCGGGTAGGGGCCTATGGAGCTATTGGCATTGGTTTGCTGGTGGCGACTAAGGTTGTTGCGCTCTTTTCCTTGGCCGAGCTTAGTGGCTGGTGGATTTTATTGATCATCCTTAACGGACATACCTTCAGTCGTTTTGTGGCGTCTACTTTTGTACAAACGCACGACTATGTCCAAGACCCTAAAAAGAGTAAGGTAAAACCGATTGCTAGTGAACGGTTTACTTGGGGCGAAATGATTTACAGTAGCTTATTCGCTTTGCTTCCTTTGGCCTTTTTACCACATCCTTACCTTTTTGCCGCCCTTCCCATTACCTACTTGGGTAAAGTATATTTGGGGCGTATTTTTTATAGAAATATTGGCGGTTATACTGGCGACTGTCTTGGTGCTACCCAGCAATTTTGCGAAGTTGTTTTCTACCTTTCAATCTTAGCCTTATGGAAGTTTATATAATCCGACATACCCCCGTAGCCGTGGGGAAAGAGACCTGTTATGGACAATTGGATGTCGAGCTAGCGGATAGCTTTGCCGATGACTACTTAGGCTATCAAAACAGTTTGCCACTTGATAGTTTTGATCAGGTGTATTGCAGTCCGCTTTCCCGTTGCCGCAAACTTGCAGCAGCCCTAAACATAGATTCCTATAAGCTAGAGGATCGTTTGTTGGAAATCAATTTTGGCGAATGGGAGGGCAAAAAATGGACGGAAATTCCCAAGGAAGAACTAAACCCTTGGATGGAAAACTTTGTAAACCTTCCTCCGCCCCAAGGAGAATCCTTTCAAGAGATTTACGATCGCTGTAGCGATTTTTTACAAGAACTTTCCCATGCCCCTCACCAAAAGGTATTGTTGATTACCCATGCCGGAATCATCCGGTGCATCTGGGGCAATCTCCTTTCCATCCCCCTGAGCGAATTATTCAAACTGCCCATTGGCTTTGGAGAAACACTCAAAATTAAGATCGCATCCGATACGCGTTACTCCAAAATTATCCAAAAAGGATGAGACCGCCCTCAGGCCCATGAACCAATTGGTTTAAATTGATATAAAAGTTTTTTATTATACCATTTAGCCAATCTTTAGCCTTTTTCTTTAATTTTTCGCCAAAAGAAATTTATCTTTAGAGCCATGCAACCAAACTTTCGTTGTTGACGACTGATTGTATAGAACCCCTTAAGATCCGGTTTCGCTATCGGGCTTTTGTTCGGCGGGGCGCATGGAGAGAATAGCGAGCAAGCCCACCTGCCAAAAGGAATAGTGTTATTATTGACGTGAATTGTTATACCGCTCCGGATATCGTATCCTTTGGAGCCTAAACCCGTTTTACCATGGCTTCCCTTCTTCCGTATGGAGGCACGCTGACTGCCGCCCAAGCGGCACACCTTTTACGGCGTTGCACCTACTTACTGACCAAAGCTCGCATCGATACCTTTACGGGGATGACTGCCGCTGCTGCCGTCGACGAATTGTTTAATATTCCTGCCATCCAAATGTCCGAACCTATCGACCGGGATACTTTGCTACCCTGGATCAATACTGGTGTGGACCCCGGAAATAATGGTGATTTCAGGCGAAAACATTATATCGCAGGATGGTGGATGCACGAAGCTTTGCAGGACCCTTCCATCTCTCATAAGATGGAGTTCTTCTTGCACGCCAACTTTGTGATTTCTTCCTCTACCGGGCCCTCCCGGCAATACTTTGATTACCTCCGACTGCTGCGTTATTATGCAGTAGGCAATTTTAAAGAGCTGGCCAATAAGATGACCGTCGACAATATGATGTTGCGTTATCTGGATGGCACTTCCAATTCGGATAATAACCCAAATGAGAATTATGCCCGCGAATTTTTTGAGCTATTTACCATCGGTAAAGGTCCTCAAATCGGCCCGGGCAATTATACCTATTATCAGGAAGCAGATATTTTGGCGGCGTCTAAATTGTTGTCTGGATTCCAGCAAACTTCCCGGCCACTAGGTGGTGATCCCGATTATTGGGATTCGACGATAGAGATACAATTTGGTCGAGCGAATTATAATCGCCACGATACGACCGACAAAACCTTTAGCTCTGCTTTTAGTGGCCAGACCATTACTGGCGCTACGGACGTGGCAGATATGTACCGCGAATTGGATGACTTTGTGGAAATGGTATTTGGAGAAATGGCAACTGCGAAAAACATTTGCCGCAAATTATACCGCTACTTCGTCAGTAATAAGATTAGCACCGAGATAGAAACCGACATTATTACCCCACTAGCGCAAACACTATTTGACAACAATTATAATCTTACACCCTGCCTCAAACAGTTGCTTAGAAGTCAACACTTCTACGATCAAGACGATGCAGTTGCAGGAGATGAAATTCTAGGGGCCATCCTAAAATCACCGCTTGAAAATTTATTACAGACCATCAACTTTTTCGGTATCGAGATTCCCGATGCTCAGAGTCATACCGAGGATCATTATTGGAACTGGTACAAACGTTCGGTAATTGATGTTATCCTCAATCAAGCCGGGATGACTTTTCACCGTCCAGATTCGGTAGCGGGCTATCCGGCGTATTATCAGGAGCCCAACTTTTCAGAGAACTGGTTTAATGGCAGTACTTTGATTGCTCGGTACAAATTGGCGGAAATGCTTTTGGAAGGCCGGCGCGTATTGGCGGGTGGAACCAATGGTGGAGTACAAATTGATATTGTCGACTTTGTCGCTAATTCTGGAATGATTACAGACCCTACCAGTGGGGTGGAAATCGTAACCAAGTTTACGGATTATTTGCTGGCTTTGCCTCCGGCAACGGATCGTTTGAATTATTTCCTCGACGATGTTTTTCTCGACGATCTGTCCTTGATTAATTGGCGTTTTGAATGGTTGGGGTACGAAAGTACGGGTGATGATTCGGCGGTAAAAATTCCGTTGGAACGGCTCTTTACAGCCATTCTTTCTTCGCAGGAGTACCAATTGATGTAGCCGCCAGCGGCATTTCATTTCCACCACACTATCAATTTATTCAAAATGAAAAGACGTAACTTTCTTAAAAATATCGGCCGCTTGTCATCTGCTCCCTTGGTGCTCAATGGCTTGGCGGTCAGCCCTTTTGCTAGTCCTTCGATGTTGCAATTACTCAATTGCCAAGGCATCGACGAACGTGTTTTGGTCATCGTATTTCTCAAAGGAGGAAATGATGGACTCAATACTTTAGTACCCATTGATCAATATTCTATCTATACCAACCTCCGCCCAGATATCGCACTTCCCGAGACTGGGGCCAATGGAATTATTAACCTCGATACTAGCCTTGGCGTCTCGGATCAGGTAGGTCTTCACCCAGCGATGACCGCCTTTAAAACCATGTATGAGAACGACCAAGCTCGGCTCCTACAAGGCATTGGCTATCCTTCCTTTAATCAATCCCACTTTAAATCGACTGATTTGTGGCTTTCGGGAGGAGATGGTAGCCCGGCTAATTTCAATATTTCGAGTGGTTGGATGGGACGTTATCTAGAATCTGCCTTTCCGGGCATCGCGGGTAACCCCACTGCCCAGTTTCCTGACCCATTAGGGGTACAATTGGGAGATACCAAACCCTCTTTAGGGCTTCATAACCACAATCAATTATTTGTAGCTACTAACTTGACGGGGCAAAATCCCGCCAATCTTTTTGGATTGCTCAATGGCCTCGGAACCGCCCCTCACACTACTGTTCTAGATTCCGAACACGGTGATGAGATCCAATACATTATGGAGGTCGAGAACAGCACCAATGCCTACGGCCAACGGATCACAGATGTCTATAATGCTGGGAATAACTCTGCTACGGATTACCCCAACACCAACCTTGGTAATCAACTTCGGACCGTAGCTCGCCTTATGGCGGGAGGTAGCAAGACCAAGGTCTTTATGGTCCACAAAGGAGGTTTTGACAACCACGCCAATCAAGTACAAAACGGCGATACTCACCTAGGTACTCACGCCGAACTCTTAGCCGATGTCTTTGATTCGATCAAAGCCTTCCACGACGATTTGACTAATCTGGGCTTAGAGCAAAAAGTTGTGACGAGCACCTTCTCCGAGTTTGGTCGTCGGGCCACTCAGAATGGTAGCTTTGGTACGGATCATGGTAATTTAGCACCGATGTTCCTCTTTGGTTCTTCCGTCAATTCAGGCGTAAGTGGGACCAATTTGACTTTGAGTAACCTAACTTCCAACGGTAACTTTGCCGAAAGCTTCCAGACGGATTATCGCAGTGTCTTTAAGTCGCTGCTCCAAGATTGGCTGGGAGCCGCTGATATTATTTTGACGGAAGCACAATTTGACGCTTATCCCAAAGCGCCTGACCTTATTGAAAGTACCGAGGTGGTAGGACCGGAATGTTATATTGAACCTGCGGGAGCCTTGCCAGTGGTACTAACGGCTTTTACGGCCGAGGTGATCGAGGAGAAAATGGTTTTGTTGGAATGGAGTACTTCGAGCGAGACGAATAGCGATTATTTTGAGGTGGAGCGGAGTAAAGACGGGGTAGATTTTGACTATGTCGGTCGAGTATATGGGCAGGGACAAAGCAATGTTTTCCAGGCCTATGAATTGCTCGACGAAGAACCAATGAGCGGCGCTTCCTATTATCGCTTAAAGCAAGTGGACTTGGATGATTCCTTTAGCTATAGCGAAATTCGCTCAGTTAAAATCAATAATCAGGTCGTTAGCAATTTTAAATTGTACCCCAATCCAGCGGTCTTTGATGCCAATATCGTTCTCACTTCGACGACTAGGGCCACGGCCACGGTGCAGGTTTTTTCCATCAACGGCAGCCTGGTCCAACAAGAAACCATGGATATTGGGCAGGGCTTTAATAAACTGGCCCTAAATATCGGTGGTTTACAAGCTGGTCAATACCTGGTCCAAGTAGAAGCTCCCGAGTTTGAACTGGCGCCGATCCCCATGGTAGTCGGCGCTCACTAATTGATTTTAAACATGCTTGTGAAAAAGGGCGCAGGGTCGACAAGACCTTGCGCCCAATATATTTTCCGTAAGCTAGTATCGCCCGTAAGTCAGTATCGCAAAGTTCGCCAAGTAGGCGCAAAGTTACGCAAAGCCTCTCCCTCGAAGCGCCCCATCGTCCTTTGTGTAACTTTGCGCTCCTCCGCGAACCTCTGCGAAACAAGCCTCGAAGCTCCTGTCAACACATTTTCGAAGCGTCTTTCAAGCATTTTCGAAGCGCCCTAAAAGCATTTTCCCCCACCTTCTAAAATTTAAAGATTAGTTAAACCATTTGACTAGCTCCCTGTTGCCTCTTACCTTAGCAGTATCATTAAGCACTAAGCCTCTCTCAATTATGAAAAATACACTCCTAATCCTCTTAGCCCTTACCCTTTCCCTCAGCGCCTGTCGCAACGACGACGATGATATTTCCGGCAATGAACTCCGCTATGATGGCGAAAACCAATCTGCTCCCTTCTTTCCAGTAGGAGAACATGAGGTCGCGGTCCGTTTCCCCGCCAGCACCACAGCAAGTTTCGATGGCCAAAAACTGACCGAAATCCGCTTTTACCTGGTCAATCTCCCTACGGAATGCGAAGTAAGGGTATATGGCCAGGGCAGTCCTGATGAACCCGGGAATCTGCTCTATCAATTTGATGTATCTAATGGCATTGGACCGAATGGTTGGAATGTACACCCGGTAGAAGATGATATTACCATTACTGGCGAAGACTTGTGGCTGGCGGTACGTTTGGTCCACAGCTCAGAGACCAATACCATCGGTTGTGATGCTGGCCCTGCTCGGGTAGATGGCGAATGGATTCAATCGACCTCAAACAGTGGTTGGGAAACCTTTCAAGCCCGTACCAATGGCGATGTTAGTATCAATTGGAATATTCGTGGTGTGGTAGAATAGTGCTATCTTTGACTCTTGATGGCACACAATAACTTTCTCTCGTTCGCATGGCTGATGGGGCTGTTGCTCTGTCTGCAATTATGGTCTTGTGGTCCTTCTACACCGGAGTATGTAGAGGCCCCGGTGGTGGTCGCCCATCCCCAAGTACCTCAATTGGCACTTTTGAAATTTAAAGCAGATGAACCGGTTCGGGCACTGGTAAAAATGACCGATGGTAAATATACCTGGGACCTCAAACCTCCCGGCCTCTACAAAACGGAGATGGAAGTCCCCTTTTTCCAACTTCGCCCTGATACAGAGTACCGTTTTACGATTCAAATGATCGATACCCGTAAGAATGTATCGCCGCCTTATGAAGAAATTGTATATCGAACACCTGCATTGCCAGCGCATTTTCCCACCTTTTCCATTGATACCATCAAGGCCAATCAACGCGAACCGGGTTTTACCCTGCTCAGCATCACGGATGAAAGAATAACTAAGCATCCATTGACCAATTGGTTGATTGCTTTGGATCGAGAAGGCCAGGTAATGTGGTATACCGAAACGGAACAGCCATTTTATGAATTACAGGCCTGTCGGGGAGGAACCATCATTGGACTGACCCAAGGGAATCAATTCTGGGAATTCAATTGGCGGGCTGAGTTTATCCGAAAATTTGTTTGTACTTCTGATGGCTTAGCCCCAGAAGGCAGTATCGCTTTACCCATCGAACTGGCAGATTTTCCCAGTTTAGTGCCCACTAGTCGGAGGACCTATTTAACCCTCACTAAAGACCCTACTGATGCTGAAGATAAGATGGGAAGACTGGTGGAGTTTAAACAAGATGGCGAAATCGTCCGCGAATGGAACTTGGGAAATAAAGTTGATTTTGAGGCATTAGAAGAAGGAGAAGAACAGGCTATTCTTAACTTGGGCAATGGGTTTGTTGGACTTGCTGCCAATGAAAACACCAACCTTGTATATACTATTGCCCAAGGGAAAAACACCATTTTGGGACTTGATCTGGCCCAAGATTCATTGCGCTGGCTGATCACCAAAGACTCTGCCCGTATCATCACGGAAGGGATCACTCCACTCTCGGGGGCTCCTATGGCAACTGAGTATCCAATAATGCTACATTCTACGCCTTATCAATCCCTGCTAGTAGTGGACCAGGCACTAATGGGGAATACCCGGATTTTGGAATATGAAATCAATGAAGCACAAAATACTTTCCAGCAAAGTTGGTCCTACGAAGCTCAGAATAGACAAGATTTTTCCGCCCATCAATATTCAGATATTCAACGTTTGCACCGTACTGGGAACGTACTTTTTCATGGTATAAAAAGTTTCGAAGATGGCTGGCAAAGCACGCTCCGAGAGTTTAGCCATGATACCATTCCTGAACTCCTGGTGGAATTGGTTTTTGACCAAGATATTCGATTGAATAGCGTTTTACACCTCTCTGGTCTGAAGATGAAGATGGAAGGAGAATAAAATCGAGAAATAGTAAGCCTCGCTTTGTCCTTTACTTACCAAATAAAACAGGCCGCAAACTGTTCCGGCCACTGGATAATGCGTATTTTTATAAATTATAACTCATCTCATCATCTGAATATCTACGTGGCATGCGACTAAAACTAACCCTAATTTTCCTTGCCTGTGCCTTTCTCCAAAGCCAGGCCCAACAACAATCTTCGATCTTTACCCAGCAAAACGACGACCTCAGTTGGGTAGAACTAGCCGGAGCTAATGCTTTCTCTGCCAACAACTATTTCGCAAAGACTTATCAGGACTACGGCCTACAAAGCGCCACTGATATGCGTCTGGACCGGACCGAGGAAGATCGCTATGGCTGGAAACACCACCGTTTTCAACAACACTTCCAAGGTGTTCCAGTGGAAGGCAATTTTTATATCCTCCACGAACAGGGAGGAGCGGTGCGCAAAGGCAATGGTCAGACGACGCCTAACCTGCACTTGAGCACCCAAGCCAATATCAGCCCCGAAAGGGCCATTGACATTGCGCTCAACTACCATCCTGCCCAAAAATACCAATGGGAAGTTTGGGGCGCCAATGCTTTGCTCCAGCAAGTACACAATGATCCTACAGCTTCGCACTATCCACAGCCAGAATTGGTGATTGTGGATCGGGCCTACCCAGAGGAAAGTGGTCGGATGGCTTTGGCCTACAAAATGACCGTTTACAGCCAAGATCCACTCGAACGGAATTTGGTATACATCGACGCTCAAACCGGAAATTTAATCCAATCCTATAATACGCTTCATACCCATGGTGGTGTGGAAGGAACGGCGATTACTCGCTATCACGGTACTCAAACGATTAATACCACCTTGCGTGATGATGGGGTTTATATCTTGCGTGATGATAGCCGTGGGGTAAGAATTGAAACCTACGATGTAGGAGGGACCTATGGCGGATACGATGGGGTCGATTTTGAAGATGGTGATAACTTTTGGGATAATGTCAACGCCAATCAAGATGAAGTAGCTACGGATGCTCACTTTGGAGCAGAGGCCACCTTTGATTTCTTTAAAGAAAATTTTGACCGCAATAGTTTTGATGATTCTGGAAGCCCTCTGATTAGCAATGTTCACTTTGGTAACAACTTTGTCAATGCTTTTTGGGATGGAACAGCCATGACTTATGGCGATGGTGATGGGGTCGTTTCTGGTCCTTTAACCGCTATTGATGTATGTGGCCATGAAATCGCACACGGGGTTACGGAATTTTCGGCAGGCTTGATCTACGCCAATGAATCAGGTGCGCTCAACGAATCCTTTAGCGATATTTTTGGTAAGGCCATCGAGAAAATATATATGCCAGATGATTTTACTTGGTACATTGGAGGTCGGATGATGATCAATAACCCCGGTTTCCGCAACATGGCGGACCCCAACAGTGTGGGAGATCCAAAGACTTATCAAGGCATCGACTGGTTTACGGGCTCTGGGGATAATGGCGGAGTACATACCAATAGTGGTGTACAAAACTACTGGTTCTACGCCCTTGTAGAAGGAGATGAAGGAACGACGGAATCTGGTTTGCCCTACAAGGTGCCACAAATTGGCTTGGAACCGGCCATGCAAATTGCCTACCGTAATTTGGTAAACTATCTAACTCCAAGTTCTAATTACGCGGATGCTCGCGAAGGTTCTCTACAAGCTGCTGCTGATTTATATGGTTATTGTTCAGAAACCTACTTGGCGGTTGCTTCGGCTTGGTTTGCGGTAGGAGTTGGATATGAGGTCCAAGACAATGACTTTTTGGTGGAAGTTCCTGAAGAAAGCCCGGCTGGCTGCGATATCGAGGAATGGGAAGTTACCATTGATGTGTATAATAATGCTTGTAATACGGTATTGACTGCGGGTACTAATATCCCAGTACGTTTCCAATTGAACAATAATACTATGGTTGATGAAGTCATGGTGTTGGATAACGAATTGGAACCAGGAGAGCGGCAGACCTATACCTTTTCTACCATGGCTCAGTTGAGCGGCTATGGAGAGCATCTGATGAAAGTTTGGATCGATGTCCAAAATGATGCTTTTGATGGCAATGATTATTCGGAGTATACCATTCTTAACCGACCTTATCAAAACAGCGACTTTAGTTTGCTTTCAGTCGGTAGTTCTACAGGGGTATGTGGGGAAAATGATTTCCGTTTTGTCTTTGCCGAGGCCCAGTATCAAGGCTGTGAAACACTTCCGCCAACGGATTTACCTTATACCTTGTACTTTAAAGGCTTGTTGGAAAATGAAATCGAAACCGGCTTTGTACAGCTTTCTCCCTTTACCACAATCGAAATTTTTGGTAACTATATCTACTCGGAATATGGTTTTGGTGATGGCGAAATTACCCTCGCTTTCCCCAATGATCCTAATGAGGAAAATAATGTCGGTCGCTTTTTTATCGGTCGCCTCCGGGATTCTGGTGATGGTTGGGTAGAAGACTTTAGCGCCACGGGCCTTGATTCTACCTACTTCTCCGTACAGCCACAAGAAGAAACTCAAAATCAGATTGTAGAAATTAATGGTGATTATGCTCTTGCAACTACAGGTGGTGAAATTTTAGATGATTTTGATAACCTCAAAGTACGGGAAGCAGAAACGGCTTCGGATTTCCTCCGTCTTAATCGAGATTATATGACCTCGATGGATATTTGTATCGATGTACAGGAAATGGATAATCCACACCTGTATCTGAGCCTAGCCCAAACCAACAACACCGGGGTGGACTATAGCCAGTATGGTTTGAATCCAGCCTTCTCAACAGTGATGGGCGTTTATCTCGATGGTCGCGAACTAGATGTTATCCATAATGAAAACCCCGGCACTGCGGTTGAATTTGTGGAGTATGAATACGATTTGACTTCTTTCCGTGATGCTACCCACAATATAGAGTTCCGTGGTTTGTCCTTGACCAAATCTGTGGATATGAATGGACAGGTCTTGCTCGATGGGGATAATAACATTATCGGTAGAGTTTGGATTACGGAGAAAATTAATGTTAGTACCCAAGAGGCTCCGGCGGCGGCTGTAGTAGAAGTTTTGCCTAATCCTTCCGATGGCCAGTTTACCCTGAGTAAGAAAGGCGGTGCTGGTTTTACGGCTGGACAACTACAAATCTTTGATGCTGCGGGTAAGCACCTTAATTCCGCAGTGATTGATACCCGCGGCCAATACCACTTTGGCCAAGAACTACAAGCCGGAATCTACTTCGTTCGAGTGATCGAAGGCGACCAAAGCACAGTAGTGAAAATCGTAAAGCAATAAAACAATAGACTTTTAGCGAAATCCAACGCTTATCAGAGCCTGCCCGACAATCAATTAGCCCATGGTGTATTGTCAGGCAGGCCCTTCTTTTTGAAAAGTTCGCTTTCTGTTCCTAATTACTTTTCCCATACCTACCGCCTACAAAATGACGGTATATAGCCAAGAGCCCCTCGAACGAAATTTGGTATACATCGATGCTCAAAGTGGAAATTTAATCCAGTCCTATAATACGCTTTATACCCATGGCGGCCTGGAAGGAACGGTGGTTATTCGTTATCACGACACTCAGACCATTAATACCACGCTTCGCAACGATGGAGTCTATATTCTTCGCGATACAGCCCAATCCTTCCCAAGGCCATTTCACCCTGAATAAGAAAAACACTGCTGACTTTTCCAATATGCAATTGCAAATTTTTGACGCGGCAGGCAAGCAGTTAAGCTCAGAGATGATCGATATCTCCGGCCCATACCACTTTGGCCAAGACTTACACACCGGCATCTATTTCGCCCGACTCATCGAAGGCAAGCAAAGCAGGGGAGTGAAAATCATTAAGCTATAGGAATAGTTAATACAACACCGTAAAATCACCACTAAATTGCTCTACCTCTCCATCGTCAAATTCGATTTCGGCGATCCAGACATAGGTGCCACCACTCGTTGGATTGGTATTGATCAAGCCATCCCAGCCCGCTGATCGTTGATCGATAGGACTATTAATGGATTCAAAGACCAAACCACCCCAGCGATTATAGATTTTTAAGCTGCGGATAATTCCAAAGTCGGGGCTTTGGATGTAAAAGAAATCATTGACGCCATCGCCATTGGGAGAAATGGCATTGGGAATAAATAATTTGCGTTTATCCTCCACAATGATCCGAACAGTAGCGGAGTCTTGGCAACCGCCATTACTCACCCAAACCTCATAAGTTCCGCTTTGGACCGGGGCCGCTACGGGCTCTAAGCAATCTTTACAGGATAATGAAAAAACATAGGGATCAGTCCAGCGAATCAAAAGCATGGAATCTGCCGGAGCGCTATTGCGAATCGTGGGCATCAATAAGGTATCACTCTCGCGCCGAATAATTATTTCTTCCTCTGGGAAACTCACCGATATTTCATCCCCCTTAATTACCGTGAAGTAGACAAAAGAACTGATACAGCCGTCCAATATCGTCAACTCGTATTCCCCTTCATCACTTACCGCTAAGGTACTTTCGGTCGATCCATCACTCCACAGATAATTAGCCCCAAAAGGACTACCATCCAATACAATGGAGGGTTCGCCACAAAGATAAAATTCAAAAAACTCCGTACTTTCTTCAAACTCATCCAGGATGGTGAGTGAGGTAGTTTCTTTAAGATCACCGATGGGGTCAAAGGAGGTTCGGTTATTTCCCATAAGTTCGGGCAAGCCATCCAGACGTGCCTGATTCTCATAGACACCACGGGGAACATTACCAATTTCTACTAAAATTCGTATGGTCGTTTGCCCTTCGGGTAAGGTGACATTATCGATAACCAAGTCGGAAGAGGGGAGTGGGCCAACTTGACCTCCCAGCCCATTTTCTAATACCTCTATAAAGGTGAAACCTGCAGGAAGCTGCTGTAAAAATTGTAAGCCCGGCCTGGGGAAACCAGAATCATTACCCAATACATATTCGTAGATGACCTCCGAACAAGGCAAAGTTTCTCGGGGTTGAATATCATGAGCAATATCAATCGTATAAGGACAAGATGCCTGACTGACGCTGTAATTAACAATCACGGTTTGGCAACCACTGGTAGCTTCGAGTCGATATTCTCCTGCCTCCCTAACGATAAATTCCTTTTGGGTCGAACCCGTATTCCACTGAATATTGCTCCCATACACAGAAGCATCAATGAGCACTTCCTCATCCGTACAGATAAAGTATTCAAAGTCCAAGCTGTCGCCATCAAAGCGATTGATCCGAATGGCCGTACTATCTCCCGGACCAGGAGTCTCTGGATTATCCGAGGCTTTATCACCCCCCAAATCGAGAGGAATATTGCGCAAGAAAGCTTGACTCCGATAGCCTCCCGCCGCTACATCATCGACCACCGTACGAACTCGAACCTCATTAATACCAGTGCTGATGGTACTGTTATTTAATGCAAAAAAGACATCACCCGCTGTAGCGCCCGGAACTCCACCATAAGGATTGTTCAAGATCTCTTGATACTCAAAGCCATTGGGAAGCTCATGCTCTAAATCGATACCCGTCAG
>SPJL01016616.1_pt1 | contig 14278 bp, 16 predicted proteins | sample 3741751 | NCBI WGS metagenome assembly SPJL01 (sample SAMN10925998, study PRJNA522277) | cold seep metagenome | isolation source: Elba SIP-enriched marine methane seep metagenome, extraction at timepoint T3 | place: Italy: coast of Elba, Mediterranean Sea | reverse complement strand
CAATATGATGATGAATCAGCAACAGCAACAACAACAAACGCCTCAGCAAAATAACGATGGCGCCAAGGCCATGACCCGAGAGGAGATCATGACTACGCTCAAAGAACTCGGCGAACTGCGCGATGCTGGTGTACTCAATGAAGAAGAATTCAATAGCAAGAAAACCGAACTTCTAGGTCGCTTATAAGACCCCTTTCATCGTCATATGCAGATATACGAAGAAGATCAGATAAAGGATACGTTACACTTACCTTGTCCTTCCTGTGGTAGTCAATTGATTTATTCTGCGGAAAAGAAGAAGATCAATTGCGAATACTGTGGATATGTGGAGGAAGTCAATCCTTCGCAGGATAAGGTAGTGGAGCGTTCGCTTACCGAGGCCGTAGAGTCTATCCCCCAATTGATCCCCGAAGAGATCGATAAAAAGGTCTTTAATTGTCAAAATTGTGGTGCCCAATTTATGGTCGAACAAAATCGACCGAAGGTCAACTGCGGTTTTTGTGGGTCCAGTAATGTGAACTTGGAGGCCTTTCAACATCGGTATATTCAACCAGTAGGAATCATCCCCTTTTATATCGGTCGGGCCGAAGCCGACAAACGCTTTACCGAGTGGATCGGTCAAGGCTTTTTTCATCCCAACAAACTCAAAAAGCTCGCCTCCCGAGAAGATCTGCATGGGGTCTATATTCCCTTTTGGACCTATGATGCGCAGACCGAGGCCGATTGGCGTGGTGATGCAGGTTTTTATTACTACGAAACGATACAAGTTCGAGTAGATGGACGGATGCAATCCCAACAGGTTCAAAAGGTCCGTTGGGAAAGGCGTTCGGGGCATATCCAGCATTTCTTTGATGATGTGCTGGTGGTCGCTTCGGGAGGTTTAGAACAAAAACAAATGAGTCGGCTTTTGCCTTTTCGCTTAGAAGAGGTAGTCAATTTTGATGCCCGACTAATGATGGGCTGGGAGGCCGAGGTCTACCAAGTGGAGGTGGATGATGGCTATCGCCGTGCCGAACAAATCATGGATGATCGGCTGCGGCAAATGTGTTCGGCTCAACTAGGAGGCGATACGCAGCGAAATTTGCATATCAATACCGAGAAATACGCTAAAACCTTTAAACATATAATTTTACCCCTGTGGATTTGTTCGTACCGTTATCAAAATAAACTCTATCGGTTCTACATCAACGGACAGACTGGAAAAGTACATGGGGAAAAACCGCTTTCTTGGATAAAAATTGCTATACTTGTGCTGCTATTTGTCCTGATTATGGTCGGCATATGGTACCTGCGGGAGAGCGGAGCTTTTCAACAATAATACCCCCCGGCCACAGTGACGAAAACGTTTTGCTAACATACTATCTGAGATTGCAATGATTCAGTTATTTGTCACTGGCGGTACCTTTGATAAAGAGTATAACTTTATTACAGGAAAACTTTATTTTAAGGATACCCACCTCAAAAAAATGTTCGACTTAGGGCGTTGTACCCTAGATATTGACATCAAAACATTGATGATGGTTGATTCTCTCGAAATGGGAGAAGAAGAACGTTCCATAATTTTGTATAACTGTCGCAAATCGTCTAGCAACCGGATTATCCTTACCCACGGTACTGATCGTATGGTAGCAACTGCCGAGGCCCTAGCGGCAGCCAAAATCCCTGATAAAACAATAGTCCTTACCGGCGCCATGGTTCCCTACGCCTTTGGGACGTCTTCCGACGGCTTTTTTAACCTCGGTAGTGCCTTGGCCTTTGTACAAACCCTTCCCCCCGGTGTTTATGTTGTGATGAACGGCCGCTATTTCGACTGGAATAATGTCCGTAAAAATCGCACCACGGGAAATTTTGAAGAACTTTAATTAAGCCTAAGTTCGCCCTAGAAAACCACTCTTATACTCCCATTGGATATTTTTTGTTGCCCATAAATGCGACCCGATAGCTTGCACCCGCAACTGCCATCCGGTCGTCGACCTTTTAAAAATAATATTGTGGAAATTTTAGGACTATTAATCGAGCTGATCTTTTTAGCTCTCGCTATTTATCTCTATCTTTTTTCGATTGGTAAAATCAAAACCAAAGACGAAAGCCTACAGCAAAAAGGCGACGCTTTTCGCGAGAAAAATGGCACCTGGCTGAGGATATTATCTTTGGCCATGACCATCATTATGTTGATTAACGTATTATTACACCTCAAACAATTATGGATGAGCTGATCTCTTTTAGTGATTTTTTGAAAGTAGAGATTCGAGTCGGTACTATCCGAGAGGCCCGAGCTTTTCCCGAAGCCCGAAAGCCCGCCTATCAACTCTTTATCGATTTTGGCCCCGACTTGGGGGAAAAGAAAACCAGCGCCCAAATTACGGATTACTATACCTTGGAAGACCTGCCGGGCCGACAGGTACTGGCCGTGGTAAATTTTCCTCCCAAACAAGTCGGACCGTTTATGTCGGAAGTATTGGTATTGGGTAGTGTACAATCCGATGGTAAAGTGATCTTATTGCAGCCCGAGCGGCCAACCGCTAATGGAGAACGGGTAGGATGAAAATTCGAGCAATTGGTAATTATTGGCCTCAAGATGATGCAGGCTATTTGCTTCGAGATTGTGCCTGGGAAAAAGTGCCTATTGCCTGGCGGCCTTTGGTGTTGGAACTAGGGGAGGCCTATCAAGCGCGTTGGGGGACTCAGCTGCATAGCGTATACCTACGTGGCAGTGTGGCCCGCGGGCAGGTGGTAAAAGGCATTTCCGATTTGGATACCTTTGCCGTGCTTCAGCCGGAGGTAGCGCCACAGCATCGCTGGTTGGAGGTCGAATGGGAGGAAAAGCAATTGCTTGCTTGGCGGGAACACTATCCCTTTGTCACCGATATTGAAGGAGCTTTGACCAGCCTAAGTGCTCCCGGCGAATTGCTACATCCGCATGTACTGCCAATTTTGCAATTCCAGAGTTTGCGTTTGTGGGGCGAAAGCCTAGATCCTTATTTGCCGAGGTTTAGGCCGGGACCCGCTCTGGCTCGTAATCATCGATGGCTAGCAGAGGATTGGGGGCGTTTGCAAAATGATTCCTTAGCTCCTGCCACCGAATTGCGAAGCCTATTAAAAACCATTCTTCGAGCAGCTTTTGAATTGGTGATGGAACGCGAACAACGTTTTACGCTCGACTTGTATCTCTGTTATCGTAGTTTTGCTCAATATTACCCCGAATGGGAGGCCGAAATGCGCCAAGTATTGGAATTTTTCTTGCAAGCGCCCGATTCTGCGGTGCCTTTGCAAAAATTGGCACTGGGATTGGGGCAATGGATGATAGGAGAGGCAAAAGTGCTTTTCCCCGCTCCTCCCTAATTCTGCGAACCCCTTATTATTTACCCACATTGTCCGCAACTTGGGTTAATTATTCATTATTATTGCATTCATACGATTTTCACCTAGATCCTAATTTTCATGAAAAAGCTTCTGCTATTCTTTCTCCTAATTGCTTTATACTCACCAACTTGGGGCCAATTACCTGAGTCCATCAAAATGGACTTTAGCAAGAAAGGTGGTTTTTATGACCTTAACCAAATCCGAGAGTTGCGATTGACTTTTGACCAAAGTAACTGGGCCGACCAGCTGGACTCTCTACGCTTGCTGGGCAAGGGACTATTGGGAGCTAGTCTTCAAATCGAAGATTGGACCAATCCTATCGTTGGAGTGCGGTACCGAGGGAATAAGTCTTTTCAAACCGGCAGCCCTCGGAATTCCCTGCATATTAAGCTGGATTATAAAATTTATAATTGCAGCGTAGATGGTCATCGATCCCTCAAATTGTCCAATGCCCTGCGTGACCCCAGCATGATTCGGGAAGTTCTGGGCTTCGAGATTGCACGTAATTATATGCCCGCACCACAAGCCAATTTTGTCAAATTATACATCAACGATACTTACCAAGGCCTCTTTATCAATGTAGAACCCATCGATGAAGTCTTTTTGGAAGAAAATTTCCAATCATCTGACCAAACCCTTGTTAAGGCTGGCAGTGATCTACAAAGCGATCCTCCTGCGGATTGTAAGAATAAAATTTTTGCCGCTTTGGAATATGAAAATAATACCGATTGCTATGCCCATAACTTCGAATTGAAATCCGGGAAATGGCAGGAGGTGCAAGCGCTCACCAAGCAATTGCAAAGCGGCGGAGAAGAATTGGAAGCCATCCTCAAAGTCGATCAGGCCCTGTGGATGCTGGCCTTTAATAATGTATTGGTCAACTTGAATTCCTATACCGGGCAGCATAGTCAAAATTACTACCTCTACCGCGATCAATTTGGCCAATTTAGCCCCATCCTCTGGGATTTGAATTTAGCTTTTGGAAGCTATAAGAATACGGGCCGTGGCTCAGATTTAGATTTGGCAGGTTTGCAAGAAATGGACCCGCTTTTACACGCAGACAACCCTCGAAAGCCTTTAATCGCTAAGCTTCTCGCCAATCCATTGTACCGCAAGGCCTATTTGTCCCACATCCGGACCATCGTCTACGATCAATTTGTCAGTGGCCGTTATGCCGACCGGGCTAGGGAACTACAAGGACTCATCAAAGCCGCCTTTATCAATGATCCACACAAGTATTACGAACTCAGCGATTTTGAAAATAGCCTCGACCAAACCATCGGCCGCCGGAGCAAAATTCCGGGGATCATGGAATTGATGGAACCCCGAGCGAGCTTTCTAAAAAAACACCCGGAGATTGCCGTCATCCCTCCCGAAGTGAGTGAGGTCCACGTCATCCAACGGGAGAAATTTGCTGCCGATACCATACAGCATTTTAGGATTCAGGCCAAGGTTGATAAATTGCCCAAGCGGGTTAAAGTATACTATCGGTTTAGCCCTGAAGAAGCTTATCAGGAAGTGTATATGGCCGATAATGGGCAGAGCAATGATAAAAAGGCGGGGGATAAGGTATTTGGCGTAAAGATCAGTCCGCCTAAGGGCATCCGCGACTTGGAGTATTTTATCCTGACGGAAAATGCGCGTGCGGTAAGTTTTTATCCGGTGCAGTATATGAAGGCGCCGCTGCAGGTGACTTTGATGCAGTTGAATTAAGGGATACTTTTGGGTATTACCTCAGGAAATGGAGGCCGAAAAAGAACATGCTTGTATACCTAAGTAGGCCGCAAATGGCTTGGTGATGGGATAGATTTGGTAAGAAAAAGGCCCTGTCGTTTTGCCTAAGGATAGCGAATTCCCCCTTTTTTCCTAAAAATCCACGTACTCCGGCAAGATCATTGACGTTCAATTGGTAAATCGTCCGTTAATCCATACTATTGTAGGACAAATTCTTAAAACTTATTGGACGTGGAGCTACTAGTGAAAAGCTAGTGGCTTAAGTGTAGACCTAAAATACATTGAATTTGAGCGTGAATTATTACTTAATCGTTTTTCGTCGATTGCTTGGGATGCTATGGCTCGTTTTGGTAGTCAACAACTTATCGGCGCAAGATTTATACGATGTCGGTCGGGTACGCGAGGTGCGTCTCACCTTTGCCGAGGCCAATTGGGACGACTTGCTGGATGCCAACAAACAGGCCGGGGATGATGAACGGCTACTAGGCACCGCCACCATCGATGGGGTGCGCTACGATAGCATCGGCGTGCGGTATAAGGGCAATAGTTCTTATTATAATACCCGCAAAACAGGCTCTAGCAAACTGCCTTTTAACATCAAAATCGACTATCGGATCAAGGATCAAGCCCTGCCCGGCGGCTACGAAACCTTAAAACTGTCCAACGTTTTTCGCGATCCCAGCTTTGTACGCGAGGTCTTGGCCTACGAAATTGCCAATAAATACATGGCCGCTCCCCGCGCCAATTATATCCGCCTCTACGTCAATGACGAACTATTGGGTCTTTACAATAGTACCGAATCGATAGATAAGAAATTTCTAAAAAAATACTTTGGAACGGGGAATGGAGTGCAGTTTAAATGCGATCCGCTGTGGTCCTACGAAAAGCCTAAGGATTGTGGCTTGGGAGATAAAGCTTCTTTGCAATACTTAGGCGATGATCCCTTGTGTTACCGCGAGTTATACGAAATCAAGTCGAAGAAAGGCTGGTCCAAGTTGATTAAATTAGCCAAGACCCTCAACGAAAAACCGGAAAACCTCGAAGAGGTGCTCGACGTAGATGCGGTGCTCTGGATGCTAGCTTTTAATAATGTATTGGTCAATTTGGATAGCTATACTGGGCGACTGTGCCACAATTACTACCTCTACCGCGATACCTTTGGCATTTTTCACCCCATCCCTTGGGATATGAACCTCAATTTTGGAGGTTTCCGTTTTTTGGATGAAGGTCGCCAACTTACGGTGGAGCAGATGCAGAAGATGAGCCCTTTTATTCACTACAAAAATAGTAACGAGAAACGGCCCTTGATCACCAAGTTGCTGCGCAATAGCCTTTACCGCAAAATCTATGTGGCCCATATCAAAACCATCGTTAAGGATTACTTGAGCAACGAAGAATACCTCAAACGTGCCAAGCAAATCCAGCAGACCATCGATTCCTACGTCAAGTTGGATGAAAATAAGCTTTATCCCTACGAATCTTTTCAAGCCAACTTGGAACAAACCAGCGATGCTGGCGGAGCTAAAATTGTTGGCCTTAAAGAACTGCTGGCAGGGCGATCGGAATATTTAAGTAAACATCCTTTGCTCCTTAAACCTGGGGCCGAGATCACCGAAGTAGGGGCTAGCCTAAGCTCCGACCAAGTCAAGGTCACGGCTCGGATTTCTGATGCCAATAAGGTTTACCTCTGCCATCGAGAAACCTCCTTTCATCCTTGGCAAAGAGTCGAGATGTTTGATAATGGTGGTGATGGGGACACCTCGGCAGGCGATGGCATTTATTCCATGACCGTGAATGGAAAAAAAGGCATGGAATATTACTTGATTGCCGAACAGGCCAAGGTAGCCACCCTATCTCCAGAGCGTTCGGGCCGGGAGGTACACACCGTACGATGAATCCAAAATCCAACCATAAGATTAATCTTTCCCTACAAGTTGTGCCCATCAATACAGAGCAGGCTTATCCAATCATCGATTCGGCGATTGAAGTTATTCAGCAATCGGGCGTTCGACACGAAGTCCAACCATTTGCCACCCTGCTCGAAGGCGATTGGGATACCCTGATTGCGACCCTGGCTAAAGCGAAGGATGCGGCACTCACCGTAGGAGCGGAAGAACTTTTACTCAATGTGCAGATTCACCTCAAAAAAGATCAAGATGTCCATTGGGAAGACAAAACGGAGAAGTTCCAATAAATCCGCTCAGCCCTAAATCTTAACCCATTTCATTGAAAATCTGAAAAGATAGCTGATTCCTACAATTTTGCTCGACGTCAGGTCCTTAACTTTGCCCCTGCTTTTCCATCTATTACAAAAACAAATAGACCATGACTTCAATAGCAATTCGCCCAGTAGTGGCCAGTGATTTACCCCAACTCAAAATCGTTATCGATACTTCGGAGTTGTTTCCTTCGGAAATGCTCGATGAAATGATCTCCGGCTTCCTAGCGGGGACGGAGGAGTGTATTTGGTTTACGGGAGTAGACGATGTTCCTAATTTCGTGGCCTATTGCGCGCCGGAGAAGATGACGGAAGGGACTTGGAATCTCTACCTAATTGCCGTACATAGCAGCAAACAAGGCCAAGGAATCGGCCGCCAAGTAATGGACTACCTGGAAGCTTGGCTGGTTCGGGAAAAGGGAGCTAGGGTTTTGTTGGTAGAAACTTCTGGTATGCCCGAATTTCAACTTACCCGCGATTTTTACCACAAATGCCAATATACCGAAGAAGCCCGCATCCGCGATTTTTACCAAGCTGGAGAAGACAAGGTCATCTTTTGGAAGGCCTTGCAATAAGGAATCTTTAGCCCTGTACCGGAGCTAGATAAGTGATGATCCGGTCGTATACCGTCTGATCTTGCAAAGAATGCCCCAAGCCATCGGTTAACATCAATTCGCCTTGCGGAAGCGCTTCATAACAGGCTTGGCCACCCGCCACGGGAGTAATTTTATCCTGTTTGTCGTGGACGAGTAGGGTAGGAAGTTGGATGCGCTTACAAAAATCAACCGTAGAGAAATAGTCGATCGACTTTTGGAAATGTCCTTCAAAAGCATCATCCATCACTTGCTGGCTGCGGGAGCTCATTCCCAAGGCATCCTTAAAACCTTGGATCATCTGTCGTAAAGTGCCGGGAACGCCTAGGAGCACAATGCGTTGGAGTGGGGGAAGGGTATAATGGCTAAGGTAATAGGCCAAAGTTGCCCCACCTACCGAGTGCCCGAGCAAGCAGTGCGGTTGGAAATGTTGGGTGCCGATGTGAATGGCCTCGCCATATTGCAGCATATCAAAAAACTTATTGGAAGAACTCCCGTGAGCCGGGGCATCGATGCAATGCACTTGCCAATTCTGCTTCACCAAGAGCGGAATTAAAAAACGCCAGCGCGCCGAGTTGGATTCCCAGCCGTGAAAAAGCATAATGCTACGTTCGGCCTTGGTATTCCAAGAATACGATTGAATCGTCCCATACTTAGTGCTTAAGGTATCCGTTTGCTCGGCAGTGGCGAGGAAGCTTTCGTCTTTAGGGCGAAGGCGCCCACTTCTAGGACGACGGAATAGCTGAACCGCCCGTTGACCGGCGATATTGGGGGCGATGATACTAAGGCCATTCAACCCAGTTCTGATGGCGGCGAGAATTAATTGCTGGAGCATGGTATTTATATGATTACTACAACTGCAAGGTCCGGCAAATCGGTGATTTATGCATTGACATTTTTTAAGAAATCGAAGGATGCTCCTTTTTTATCTCCCGACGAAGCCGACTGAGGTATTCGGGAGTAATGCCGAGGTAAGAGGCCACATATATTTGAGGAAGTTGGAGTATTACTTTGGGCCGACGTTTTAGGAGGTGGAGGTAACGTTCTTTGGGGGTGTAAAGCAGGAGTTCTTGTTGGCGCAGGTACATATTGATGAGTACCTTTTCATTGATGAGACGACCAAATTTTTGATAATTGTAGTAGCGATCATAGAGCTCTTGGAGATGGGCGTAGGAGAGGCTTACCAATTCGGCGTCTTCGAGGGCTTGGATGTATTCGTTGGAAGGTTTTTGGCGAACGAGGCTACCATAATCCGCGATAAAACCACCAGCAAAAAAGAAATTAGAAGTAATTTCCTTTCCCTTGATCAAATGATAGGTTCGAAAGGAGCCACGGTTGATGAAATAAATAGCCGGGCAGATTTGCCCTTCCCGGACCAAGAAATCCTGTTTGGAGAGCGACTTTACCTGTAAATAGGCCTCTTGCGCTTCCCATTCTTCCTCGCTTAAAGGGACAAAGGAGCAAACATAAGCTTTGAGTGGCTGGTATGGGTCCATTGATTCGAATACTTCTGACAAAGACGGGCAAAATAAGCCTAGCATTTGGCAAATCCAAATGAGGCCCTGCCACATCATGCAGGGCTAAGGAATCCTTTCATAAGTAGTAGTTTGAGGATTATATTGCCAATACCCTTCTCCCAAATCGCAATGAGGCAATTCGCCGATCTCATCATCTATATGATCGATAAAGAACATATTGCGTCGCCCTGCCTCGATACCTTTGGGAGGAGGACCAAACCGTTCAACCGCCTTTTGTTCGATGGTAGAAAAGCTATCTCCTGCCCAAACAAAATCTTCAATTTTGGCAGGTGGAAAACCATCTGGATAATATAAAATTCGCTTTTGACCAAACTGCCTGGCAATCAGACGATTAACTAGAATTAAAGACCTAGCGGTATCGGGAGCGCATAAATTGGCATATTTATGTTCTGGATTACGAGTGATAACGATGACCTTTTCAAAAAACTTTAGCCCTCCGAAAAAAGTAGAGACCTCAAGATCAAAGCCTCTGAGATCCAGGTCGCTATATCCGTTATTTTGATAGGCCTGCCACATCGCCTTTAGGATATCAGGGCGCATACTGGCTTTTGGGCCGAGCCAGCTACTGGGTTTGGGAGGCTTGGTCCGAAAATCTATTGGTCTATCCTCAGGAGCGACTTGCTCCATCAGCCTTTTTACCTCTTGCCAAGTATCAATTTGTGCCGGAATCTCTACGAGTTTCTCCGCAGGGTAAGTGTTTTCAATGATTGCGTATACGTCGATGGCCATATGCTTTATCTTTTGCAGTAGAAATATCCATCTACTTAAGAGTTGCTGTTTAAAGAACTCTTTTGTCCATATAAAAATTCCATGTATTCATTGGAAAAGTATTAGAGCTTACTTTCATAGGAAGTATCTAAAAAAAAACTTACCATATTTTAGGAATAGTTGCCATTTAATAGTATAAATAAACTATGAAAACATCATTGCTCCTCTTCTTCCTTTGTCTAGTGATCCCTCCTTCGATTTGGGAGCAAGATCCTCCTGCTAGAGAAACGGAAGTCTATTTGATCGAGCAACTGGCTGAACATGATCTGGTCAAAGCCTCCATCGAGGATAATGAGGCCTTGATTATTAGTTCTCAGTATTTTTGTGAAATTCATAATTGTAAAGAATATTTTTCACAGGCCACCACTCCCATCGAATTTTATACAAAAAAGGAAATGTTGAAGCGAAAGATAATTACCTATGTGGTGATCAAAAAGATGGACGTCGACCAAGAAGTGCCCATCTTAGTTGCCGAATTGGTGTTGCGAAATAAAAGCATCGCCATTGTAATTCGGAAAGAGTAATGTCACTCGCAATCACGCAGCAGCAACGAGAAGAGCTAGCCCAAAAATCCCTCCTGGGAATTTCGATTGGCGATGCTTTTGGCGAAAGCTTTTTTGGAGAAACTCGTACCATCCAAGCCTGTATTGAACAGCAACGTATACCTGAAACAAGTTGGGAGTTTACCGATGATACGGTCATGGCCATTGCCATTTATAAGCAATTGGAAAAACATCAAACCATTTTACCAGACGAACTTGCCGAGGCCTTTTCCAACAATCACCTGTTGGATGTCAATCGCGGTTATGGCGCTACCACCCGAAGAATACTTCGGGCAATCAGCGAAGGGCAATCTTGGCGGGAGTTTACCCCCACTGTCTTCGACGGTATGGGGTCTATGGGCAATGGGGCTTCGATGCGTGTTGGACCGATTGGAGCTTATTATTTTGACGACCTAGCCAAGGTCAAAACACTGGCCATTCGTTCGGCGGAGATTACCCATAGCCACCAAGAAGGCATTTGTGGAGCCATTGCCGTAGCTATCGCTACTGCCATCCTGACTCGGGTAGGAATGGCCGGAGAAAAGATAGAATCTGCCCGTTTGATCGAGGAAGTCCTGACTTGGCTCCCGGAATGTGATACCCAATCCAAGATTCGAAAATCGCTTTCGGTAGCCCCTAGCTATCATCTGGAAACGGTTAAACGCATTTTGGGGAATGGGATACAAATCATGGCTAAGGATACGGTACCTTTTGCGCTGTGGTGTGCTGCCCATCATTCGGATGATTTTGAGGCGGCGCTTTGGAAGGCCATTGCGGCCTTAGGTGATCGGGATACGATTGGAGCTATTATTGGCGGGATGACTATCATGTCATCCGCTAGTCCGGTTCCGGTGGAATGGGTGGAGTCGGTAGAAGGTATTGAAACGAGTATGTTTTGGCAGACTTAGCAGGGGCTTTCCCATCAACAAGTGCTGCGTTTCAACAGCTGATATTCTCCTTGTTTTTTAAACTCCCGGATTGATAGCCCGGTATATCTCTTAAAGGTTTTAGACAGATGACTGACATCGGTAAAGCTCAGCTCGCTGGCAATTTCAGTGACGGTATAATTTGAGTTGAGCAGGCGAATTTCCACCAATTTTAGTTTAGCTTTCATGATGTACTCTCGCAAAGACATATTGACTTTTTTGCGGAAAAACTCGCTGAGGTAAGTAGGGGAGAGCAAAAACGTTTTGGCCAATTGTTCCACTTTTAAAAGCTGTGGCTCACCGATATGTTCGTTGATATAAGTGAGCAGCTTAGTGATTCTTTCGTCATTATTATCCACCGACATTTTTACTTCGTAGAAGCTACTTCGCTTAATATTGCGGAGGAGCAGTTCCAGAATACTGGTCATAAAGCTTTTGATCAATAAAGCAGAACTTGAGCTGTAGTTTCGGTTCTCCTTGAGGATCAAGTCAATAAGGGTGTTGATGTGTTGGCGGTCTAATTCGTTATGGATAATATCGCCGGGGAGTTGATTATAATTAGACAAGATGTAGGCGGCACTTTTAAACCATTCGGTTTGGTTGACGGCGTCACGGGCATTGGCCTGAAAAAAGTCAGAGGTGAATTTTAGAATAACAAATTTAGTCGTTTGACTAATTTGGAAGGAATGGCATTTGAGCGGAGGTAAGAGGAATAAACTCCCTTTTTCATAGGCATATTCATTATAGTTGATACATTGGGTTCCTTGGCCTTCCTTGATCAGTACCAACTCAAAGAAATTGTTTTTTAGAGGTCTTTGTCGCCAAATACTCAATTCCAATTCTTGTACTTCAAAAGGTTGATAAGCTTCTAGAACTTGCATGTAGATCGCGTTTTTAACAAAAGTAGCTAAAAAATATACTCAATCGAAAGTACGATCTTACACAAACCTTTTAATATACCTGAAAAACCATTTTTTATACCAAATGGTTATGACTAGGATGAATCAATTTTGTACTGCTCTATTAGCAAAGCATCATTAACAAAAAACGACAATGAAACAACTACTATTAGTTCTTGCCTGCTTCCTCACTGCGATGTCCTTAATGGCTCAAAACCAAGCTGCCTTGGAAGTCGTTGCGGAATTAGATATCCGCCCGGGCAATGTAGCCGTTAGCCCAGAAGGTCGCGTTTTTACGACTATTCACCCCTTGGGCAGTCCCAAGATTCAACTGGTAGAAATTACGGGTAAAAATAGCTTCGCCCCTTTTCCCAATGCCGATTACCAAAACAGTACCGGCCAAGCGACGACCGATAAACTGGATACTCCACTCGGCATTAGAATCGATAAAAATAATGTGCTCTGGATTATTGATATGGGCCTAAACTTGGGGACAACTCGGCTGTTTGCTTTTGATATCGCCACCAAAAAGGAAGTGTTCCGTTTTGACTTTCCGGCTGCAATTGCCCCGGAGGGGAGTTTTATTCAAGACCTCGCTATCGACGAGGAAAACAACTGGGTATACCTGGCCGATATCGCCAATGCCGGAATCATCGCTCTACATACCAAATCCAAAACGGTACGCCGCTATGTAGATGAAACGGTACAGTACGAGAATATCGATATGGTGATTGATGGTAAGCTGATTTACTTTGGTGGAAGCCCGGCCCGGGTGGCCGTTAACCCTATTACGCTGAGTGAAGACAATAATACGCTCTACTATGGAGCAATGAACGGAACGACTTGGTATCAGCTGCCCGCGACTTTTTTTAGAGAAGGAGCCACGGATTACGCCATTTCTAAAACGATTAAAGTGGTAGGCCCCAAACCCGTATCGGATGGAGTGGCTACCGATGCCAAAGGGAATCATTACTTTACTAATTTGCAACATCACGGAGTAGATATCCTTACCACCGAAGGAGAATTGAAACCCTTGATTCGAGATCCAAAAATTGATTGGGCGGATAATGTAGCACTAGATGGTAAAGGGTGGATTTACCTGACCGTCAATCAATTGCATAAGACCCCTGCATTTACCGGAGGAGCCGATGAAGGGAAAGCCCCTTTCTATATTTTTCGGTTCAAATTATAAGCTCCGCCGTTGAAAAATTCCTTTCAGAATTTTGTATCTTTCTTCTAGCAGCCACGCCGAATCGTTTGGGGTGACTGCTAGAAAAATTTATCGTATGAAAGATACTTCTAAGGTTACCATTCATATGGTGGCTAGTCTAGATGGCTTTATTGCAAAAAATGATGGGACGGTCTCTTGGTTACAATCCACGGATCATTATGAGGATGGAGTAACGCTGAGCGACGAATACATCGAGAACTTCCTCAAGAGCATTGATTGCTATGTGATGGGATCGCATACTTATGAGCAGGCATTGATTTTGGGATGGCCTTATGGTGAGGTGCCCGTGGTGGTACTTACGAAAAGAGCCTTGAAAAGCGAGCGAAAAAATGTGCAGTTTTATTCGGGAGATCTCAACGTTCTGCTTAGCGAAAAACTAAAACCTCAGTATAACAATATTTGGATGGTAGGAGGGGCGGAAGTCACTAAGGCTTTTATCCAACAGGGTTTGGTAGATGATTTAATT
>SPJL01031788.1_pt1 | contig 14311 bp, 15 predicted proteins | sample 3741751 | NCBI WGS metagenome assembly SPJL01 (sample SAMN10925998, study PRJNA522277) | cold seep metagenome | isolation source: Elba SIP-enriched marine methane seep metagenome, extraction at timepoint T3 | place: Italy: coast of Elba, Mediterranean Sea | reverse complement strand
CGTGCCATGGCCGCATCAATGCGATGCTCTATCAAACAATTAAAAGCAGCGGCTGCACCTGAGGCACAGCCGATACCAATGGTTGTTGCTAATAATAATGGTAGCGACACCATGCCAGGTACCGCCAGCAACATCCCAATGACTGCAGTAAACACAATCATCGCTGTCACTTTAGGCTTACATAATGAAAAAAAGCTTTTGATACTACTCAGCTGCCATTTGGGTTTGATCGTTGATATGGTTGTTGTCATGTCTTTCCCCTTGATCACTTCACGTCCGTTAACTAATTATTTTTCTGTTACTTTCGAATTAATAATGACCAGCACCACCAACATCAATGCAGCCACTGCATTATGTGACACTGCCAGCACGATTGGTAATTGCATTACTAAGTTGCCTATCCCTAACACAACCTGCAGCACTAGTAAGATCAATAGCAACATTGCAAAACGCTCGACCTGCCAATACTGCATTAAGCATTTACCTATCCAGGCTAAGTAGACAAATGTCACCAGTGCGCCAATACGGTGTGTCCACTGAATCGCAGTTAACGCTTCCAGCGTGATCGGCGTACCATCACTGCTTAAACCTAGCAACCTGAATACATTAAAGCCTTCTACATAATCCATAGCTGGCCACATCGACCCATGGCAAGTTGGAAAATCCGTACAAGCCAGTGCTGCATAGTTCGTACTGGTCCAGCCACCTAATACGATTTGCACCAACAAGATCAACAATCCGACACGTAACTTAAATGGCGTTTGTGGATAGGCAATTATCGACCCAGAGGCATAGCCCCAGTGCCTGTGCGTAATCCATGTGATTAATCCTAATGTACACATACCACCTAACAAGTGCGTCGTGACAATTGCAGGCCTTAATAACATCGTGACGGTGAGCATTCCCAATGTTGCCTGCAAGCCAACCAACACAATTAATGTGGTAACAAGTCCGAAAGATGCATGAATGTGTTTTTTCAACTTGAAACTTAAAACAAACATTGCCAATATCAATAAGCCTAACGTACCTGCAAGATAACGGTGTAGCATCTCCCGCCAAGCGCGCCCAACATCGACAGGCTTATCAGGGTAGGCTTGTTGTGCTGTGTTTATTGCCTGTTCACTTTCTGGCACTGTCATCGTGCCATAACAACCTGGCCAGTCAGGGCATCCCAATCCTGCATCGGTCAATCGCACATAGGCACCCAATACCACGACACACCAGGCTAGCAACATTGCGAATAAGCTAATGCGTTTAAACAGTATGTATTGATGATGAACCATTAATCATCCTGCCCATGCAAACTTCAACAGTTTCACCAGATCACTTCTAACATCTTTTAAGGGAATTTCTGGTGAAAAACGCATCACCAAAAACCCTAGCGGATCCACAAAATATAAGTTACCAGCACTAAACGGATCTGCTTGATCAATAGCAAATGCTTTTAAGGATTGCTCAACCGTTGATGGGGCATTCACAATAATCAAATCAGGAAATTTAGCTTGTAAGTCTTCAATGCCTTGCCGTTCTGTGATTAACACTAATTTAACGCGCAACATGTTTTTATACATTGATACGTGCAGGTTTCTTAACGCCTTTAGTTTTTCAACACAGCCGGCTTCACAGTTTGCGTCCATGTAAACCACATGCCATTTATCCTGCCATAGACTTGCATCCTCACCAGAGGCTACTAAAGCCACAGGTGGTTGAATTAGTTCGCCATGGCTGCTGCTCCCCTGGGGTTTCCAGTCATACTTAATCATTAGCATCACAACGACTGACGGTACTAAAAAAAAGATCAACAACAGAAGCAAGATTGCCCTGCCGCGTGTTTGTTGAGATTTTTGTTCATTGAATTCTTCTTCTACTGCCATCATGACTGCTTAACTTCGTTTACGGTTGTACTCATATAAATAAAAATCAAAAGCGCAGCCACTGCAAAACCAAACCACTGATAGGCATAGCTCATGTGTGTGGCAATACGCTTAAATGAAATTGTCCAATGTCTGGCAAAACCTCCAGCATCACTCTTGGGGTCCAGCTTAACAAGAAATGGTGAGATTTTAAACGGTACGGTCTGCTGATACTGATGCACATCCATGTATTGCCACACTCGCTTAAATTCAGCCTGTTCGGCTTCAGGGTTCTCCAAGGTAAAGTATCGTTTACTTGGCACCCATATCTGGCCAACGACTTCTTGTGACCCTTCTGGTGTCTCTACGGTTGGAATATCACTGTGTGTTGCATTGGCGGGTATCCAGCCACGGTTGATCAATATAAGCTGATCCGAATCGTGTACTTTTAAGGGTGTAATCACATGATAGCCTGCACGTGTCTGGTGTACTTGATTGTCTAATAAGAACTGATATTCTTTTTGGTATACACCTACGATGCTAACTTTTTTATACTGCCAATTTGCAGTTAAGTTATCGTCTGTGCTCAGAAGGTCAATCGGAAACATTTCTGATTCTTGCTGATCTGATTTAAGATAGCTTGTTTGGCGCATTTTTTGTTTTTGTGCTTTACCATATTGCCATAAACCAAAATGGATAAATAATGGAATACACAGCAATATTGCGACTATACCAACCAACGTTGGTTTAAACGTTATCTCTTTATTGTTAAAACGCATCAAATTATTACTTAATTAAATTATTACAACACTCAAAGTGATCGGAGCCATATGCTAGTTAAAGTACTTATTGTCTTAGTCTTGTTTTTCATTATTGGCAGCTTGTTTTCCGCACTGTATTTTTTATCAAAAGACAAAGGCAGTGGTGAGCGAACAGTTAAAGCGCTTACAGTGCGCATCAGCTTGTCTATCCTGTTATTTGTCTGTTTGCTGGTAGCTTATTATTTTGGTTATATCGGTCCAACTAAAGCGTAATCAATTAAGTAAATAAAAGGCGATACACTGTAGGATGTATCGCCTTACTTAACCTATCTTAAGGTTTTGGCTGGTTAACGTGCTATAACCAATATACAAAGATAAACAAACCTAACCACACGACATCGACAAAATGCCAATACCAAGCAACTCCTTCAAATCCAAAGTGGTTGTCAGCGGTAAAGTGTCCTTTCATACATCTTAGCAAGATCACAATCAACATCAGCGTTCCGAGCGTCACATGAAAACCATGAAACCCTGTCAACATAAAAAATGTTGCGCCATAAGCCCCAGTTTCCATTGTTAAGTTCATCTCATGGTACGCATGGCTATATTCTAATGCCTGGCAAACCAAGAAGGCGATGCCTAGTGCTACCGTTGCTGCCATACCCCAAATCAATTGTGAGCGGTTATTTTTGATCAATCCCCAATGCGCCCAGGTAATGGTCGCGCCAGAGCTTAACAGCAAGGCTGTGTTAATGGCTGGTAGACCCCATGCCGCCATAGGCTCAAACATTGGTGTTTTATATTCGCTACCCAACACAACACCGCCTGGGCCAGCCGACGGCCAAGCACTCAAAAAGTCTTTATACGGTGTAATATCCGCATCATAACTAGCCAACTCCGGCACAGCCAAAATACGCATGTAAAACAATGCGCCAAAAAAGGCCATAAAAAAGGCCAGCTCAGAACAGATAAATACGATCATCCCAACACGGAAAGACTTATCTTCCCAGCTTTTAAACTTGCCATGCACATTTTCATGAATCACAGCACCCATCCACTTCCATGTCATGAACAAGATCAACAAGGCACCAATGTACATCATGATCTTGCCCGGTTGGGCCAGAAATGACAGTGCTGCACTTTGATCAGTTGCTACATTAAAGACAAAACCTGCAGCTAAGGTTAGTAAACCCAATGACATAATTGATGGATACAAGCTGCTATGAGGGACATAATATTGATTTTCAGAATGTGTTGTCATTCATTCACTCCCATTGATAGTGTATTAAAATTATTATATTCAAACTTCTAAAGGTTACTGCGCTAACTCTTTTCTTTCACCGATGGAAAGAACGCGTACGATAAAGTCATCTCGGTCACATCCTCTGGCAATTCAGGACTAACAAAAAACCTTAACGGCATTTCTTTCTCTTCGCCCGGCTCAAGTGCTTGATCCACAAAACAAAAGCACTCTATTTTTTTTAAATTTGCAGCACCAATCCCTGGTGTCACACTGGGTACTGCACGGCCATACACTTTTTGATTAGTAGTATTTTTTGCAATAAACGTCACTGTTTCAATTTTGCCTGGGTGTAGCCGAATGCTGTTTTGTTTAGGATAAAAATTCCACCCCAGACCAGGCATGACATTCGCAACAAACTGCACTGTGACAAAGCGACTGACATCCACTTTTGCCTTAGCCATCGTAGTTGCAGAAGTGTCTGTTTTACCATTCAAGCCTGTGACACTACACAGCACGTCATACAAAGGAACAAGTGCAAATGCAAATAACGTTGAGCCTACCAGGATACCAATCAACTTTCTAACTAGCTTCTTATTTTTAGCTGCAAGTACCTCTTGCGCGTTCAACGTTTTATCAGCTTCGCTCATTTCAATCAATCACTTATCACTATTGCTGCCACATCGTAAATATTGAAACGATATACCAAGCGAAAACTATCACGCCTAAAACCCAAGCAATTCGCTTGCTTCTAGACTTTCTTTCTAATTCTTTATTCATGGTTTTAAGGCAATGCCATTAAGCATTGCCTTACCTCTCAATTACTTCACTTGTGGTTGTTCGCTAAAACTATGGTGTGGCGGTGGTGAAGATAATGTCCACTCCAAACCTTTAGCACCTTCCCAAACTTGTGCTGTCGCTTTTTTGCCTCCTTTGGCGCAGCTGATGATGTTATATACAAACAACAACTGTGACAAACCAAGTACAAATGCACCGATTGATGAAATCATATTGAACTCAGCAAACTGTAATGCATAGTCTGGGATACGACGTGGCATACCGGCCAGGCCAACAAAGAACTGAGGAATAAAGGTCACATTAAAGGCGATCGCTGTTAGCCAGAAATGTAATTTACCAAGTTTTTCGCTATACATATGGCCTGTCATTTTAGGCAACCAATAATAGGTACCAGCCATAATACCCATGATGCCACCAGCAAATAAGGTGTAGTGGAAATGTGCCACCACAAAGTAGCTATTGTGATATTGCGCATCGGCTGCCACATCGGCTAACACTAGGCCCGTGAGACCACCAATACCGAATAATATAATCCAACCTACTGTAAATAACATTGGTGTCTCAAAGCTCATAGAGCCTTTCCACATGGTTTTAATCCAGCAGAAGAACAACACCGCTAGCGGTAGCGAAATCGCCATTGTGCTATACATAAAGTACAGCAGTGCTGGCACTGGCATGCCCGCCGTAAAGAAGTGATGTGCCCAAACCACCATCGCCAAAGCACCAATCGCCCAGAATGAATAGACTTGCGCTTTATAGCCATACATTGGCTTGCGGCAGAAGGTTTCAAGGATTTGTGGGATAAAGCCCCAAACCGGTAATAGTACGATATACACCTCTGGGTGACCAAAGAACCAGAACAAATGTTGGAACATCACTGGGTCACCACCGCCCGCAGCGTCAAAGAAATGCGTACCGAAGTGACGGTCTGTCAACAACATAGTGACTGCACCAGCTAACACTGGAATAGTAGCTATCAACAAGAAAGCAGTAATCAACCAACCCCAGGCAAACATTGGCATTTTCATCAATGTCATGCCAGGTGCACGCATATTAAATAAAGTTACAATAATATTGATTGAGCCCAATACTGACGAGATACCAAGTAAGTGAACTGCAAAAATCGCGAAATCAACACCGATACCCCCTTGTATTGATAATGGCGGGTAGAATGTCCAACCGGTTGCCAACGCACCGTCGCCAATACCAAACAGCGCTAATGTGAATGGTAACGTCAGCAAAATTGCCGATGGTGGCAACAACCAAAAACCCCAGTTATTCAAGCGTGGCAATGCCATATCTGGCGCACCAATCTGCAGCGGAATCATCCAGTTAGCAAACCCTGTGGCCGCTGGCATCAATGCCGCAAAAATCATAATCAGCGCATGAACACCAATTAACTGGTTAAAGAAATCTGGATTCATCAACTGCAGTCCTGGCTGAAACAGCTCTGCACGAATGCCTAAAACCATTGCACCACCCACTAAAAACATCACTAGTGAGAAGGTTAGGTACATGGTCCCGATATCTTTATGATTAGTCGTCGTCAGCCAACGCATAATGCCAGTTGGGTGCTCTTCATGCGCTTCGTCGTGCGCCAATGTTGATGTACTCATCGCTTTCTCCAAAACTTAAGACAATTACTATTAATCACTTCAAACATACTCTAGCTTACATTACTCTCTTGCCGCTTTAACTTGTTTTGGCTGAACCAAATCTCCGACCGAATTCCCCAAAGCATTTCTCTCATACGTAACCACAGCTGCAATTTCTGAATCTGTTAAGACGCCTTTCCAGGCAGGCATCACACCTTTACCATTTAATACACGGTCTAAATGGCTGTCTGGCATATATTTACCGCTATCATCAAAAATCGGTGAAGTTGTAATTTTGGAACCAGTCAATGCAGGGAATGCCGGCGGCAGGCCTGCACCTGTCACCTGATGGCAAACAGCACAATTTTTCTCATAAATCTTTTTACCCGTTGCCATCAATTCTTCCATGGCCCATTCTTTTTCAGCACCAGCTTCCGCTTCAGCCATAGCAACTTTTTGCTCTTCAGCCCAAGCAACGTATTGCGTCTCTGGTACGGCATCAACAACGATTGGCATATAGCCATGACCTTTACCGCATAGCTCTTTACATTGACCACGGTAAGTGCTTTCTTTCTCCACCTGCACCCATGTCTCTCTTAAGAACCCAGCCACAGCAACACGAGAAGAACCAAATTGTGGTACCCACCAGTTATGCAAGACGTCAGTCGCCGTCATAATAATGCGGACTTTTTTACCCACAGGTAAAACTAGATGGTTATCTACTTCAAGCAAATAATTTTCGCTTTTATCACCGTCGAAGCCAACTTTCATTTGATCGCTAGGAGTCGCCAGATTACTGACGAATTTCACACCTTTTGCCGGACCATCCAAGTACTCATATTGCCAGCGCCATTGAGAACCAGTAATTTTAATCACCATCTCTGATTTATCACGCGTGTCTTCCATCATGACAACACTATGATAGGCAGGAATCCCCATAATCACAAAGTCAATTAACAGCAAGATTGCAAATGGAACCAGTGTCCAAAAGATTTCCATAAAGGTCGATGGAGCTTTAGCCGTTACAGGCTGATAGCCCTTATCTTTACGGTGCGTGATTAATGAGTAAATCATGATTGCCAGCACAGCAAAGAAGATCGCGATAGAGATCAACATAAACTTATTGTGTACGTGCAGTGTATCCAACGCCATGGGCGTCACAGGCTCAGGAAAATTAAACTTCATTTCTGCCATCGCAGTAGCAGAGACCATACTCCCCAACAACATTAATCCAATTTTTTTATATGCTTGCATAAAATTCGTCGCTCCCAAACGCTTAACTAAACATTTTTATTTTCTGTTTTATTTCTTTAACCAAGTGTTCGCGTTGCGACTCAGTTAAGAAAGCGGATCCAAACTCTACTTCTTGGCCGTGTGAACTGATGATCAGCTGGCTTTTGGCCTTAAACCCCTTCACATGTTCTACATCTCTTAAATACACCCTAGCCCAATAGTGGTTAAAGCTAGAAGTGTATCTTTGTTGCTTTACTATTTTTTCGACATGCAGTGAATCACGTTCAAAAGTGATACTTTCAAAATCATTAGAGTGTAAATAAAGTGAGTAAAAAGCGTAACAGAATATTACGAATTCAAGACCTGCAAACGGCAAAACCATCCAAGCGCCTATCCTAAAGAAGCCCAGTGCTACTAAAAACAAAATAACTGCGATCACTGCTAAAAGCTTAGCCTTTTGCTCCTGATCTAAGGAGTTATTGGGTTTTGCAATAATTTTATTGTCTAAAACAAGTAACGCCACCACTAAGCCTTTTGCTTTACTACTCAAATTACATGCCACATGCGTCAAATTGACGCACTGACAAAATTATCACAACTGCTTACACATATCAAGAATTTTGTTACAAATTAGTAACATTTTTTTCATGAAATAAGCATGGCAAGAAAATGCAAATTTGCACAGAGAAACCGCAAAGGCTCTTAAGAAAAATAGAAGAGAGAAAACTTGGTGCCGGGAGGGGGAATCGAACCCCCACGCTGTCGCCAGCGCGGGATTTTGAATCCCGTGCGTCTACCAATTCCGCCATCCCGGCTATGGGAATGCATTTGAAACTGTATAATGCAACGTAGCCCGATATTATAACAAGCTTTTAAATAGATGCGAACCCAAGATTTTAATTTTAATCTGCCAGAGCACCTGATTGCACAACACCCAACAGCAGACAGAACAGCCAGCCGTTTATTACATTTATCAAACGATCAATTATTTGATCGACAGTTTACTGAGCTGCCAGACCAGTTAAATGCTGGCGATTTACTCGTGCTGAATAATACGCGTGTCATCAAGGCCCGTTTGTTTGGTAACAAGGCCTCTGGTGGTCAGGTAGAAGTGCTGATTGAGCGAGTGCTCGATGAACATACAGCATGGGCACAGATTCGTGCTTCGCGCTCACCTAAAGCTGGCAACCGTTTGACGCTGGCAAACACCATCGAAGTGGAAGTTACTGGCCGACACGATGATCTATTTGAACTGAAATTTCTAGAAGACCGTTCGGTGTTATCGCTGCTGGAAGAGTATGGCAGTTTGCCACTACCACCCTATATCGAGCATGAAGCTGATGAAACTGACGAGCAGCGTTATCAAACCGTATTTGGCAAAAAGTCAGGTGCAGTTGCAGCTCCGACAGCTGGATTGCATTTTAATGATGAAATCTTAGCGTCCATTCGAGCTAAAGGCGTAATGATCGCCTATTTAACACTACACGTCGGCGCCGGCACCTTTCAACCTGTACGTGTGGACAATATTGCAGAGCATAAAATGCATAGTGAATACTATGAAATTCCTGAAGAGACTGCAGATTTAATTAAGGCTACCAAGGCCAGCAATCATAAAGTAATTGCAGTAGGTACAACGGTCTTACGTGCGTTAGAAAGTGCCGCGCGAGATGCGACTGAAAACACCTTGATCAAAACAGGCAGCGGTGAAACAGATATTTTCATCACACCAGGCTTTGAATTTAAAGTTACTGACAAATTGTTCACTAACTTTCATTTACCCAAAAGCACTTTATTAATGCTAGTGTCTGCCTTTGGCGGGTTTGACGCCATCAAACAAGCCTATGCGCATGCCATTGATCAAGAGTATCGCTTTTTTAGTTATGGTGACGCTATGTTGATTGAACGCCGTGACTAAGGATTAAAAGCCCATTAAAATAGTGAACAAATCACTAGCAACAACTGACTAAATACCGAGTATTTGAGAAAGATAACAATGATGAATAGACTATTTCTAGCTAGCCTGATCGCCATATCACCAGCCATCTCTCAGGCCGAGATTCTGCCTGAAGCGACTGTTGAGATCAAAATTCCACTAACAAAAAAGCCAACAACACGTCCGATGACAGTGGCTTATTTGCCTGAAAATAAGCATTACTACATCGCAGATGGCGGATTAGCACCAATGGGTAGCGCCTATGAAGCGCCGATTTCCAAGTCTGAAGTGCACGCGTTTGATAATGCAGGAAAATATCTGAATTCAGCGCTACCTGGCTATGACAACCGATCTTTGTATTACAACCCGAATACCAAACAACTTGAAACTGTGACTTACAACATCTCGGCAGATGCAGGCTTTTTCCCAAACAGTGGCATTTTTAGCTTGCAGGTTTCAGACACTGGCGAAATCACCAATAAGTCTGGTGAAGTCACGCAAACCAACCCAGCGTTTGGGGATGCTGCGACTATGCCAAGCTACAACCATGATGCTAACTTGTATTACGCCAAGCAAGAGAAAAACAACAAGGTCTATATTGTTGATCTAAAATCACGCGAAAAAACAGGTGAAATTGCTTTAGACTTAAAGTCTGCAGGTTCAGAACATCACGATGTCAGCGACCACTATATTGCTTATACAGGTGTTAAAGGCGAAGAGCTTTGCTTGCTAGACGTCGATCACAAAGTGGCGCTTTTATATAATCTCAAGGGTGAATTGGTGGGCAAAAGTCTATTACCCAAACACTTAAAGCTCCGGTCTCAAAATCACTTTAATGGCACAGGCTACACAAACGGCATGCTGTTTGTTTACAATGAAAAAGAAGGTGAATTTGGCACTTACTATGGCTTAAAAGTGGTCAAGTAAAACCGTTTAACACCCACAAAAAAGCCGCTAGAAAATAGCGGCTTTTTTATTTAATTCAGTACTACTTCGATTATTTACCTAGTATTCCTGCCAATTTACCAGATAGCTTACCAAACACAGCACCTAAAACCGTAGAGATAATGGTTAAGATCACTGGGTTAGACAAGTCACCTGCTGTTGCACTGGCTGCAGTACCTCCAGTTAAGGCAAGACCCGCTGCAGCTGCATAGCCATACACATTGGCTGGCACTACTGACAACAAATCAATGCTAGCCACCATTACTAATGGAAATACGGTAACAGCAATAATCACAGGTGCGGCTAAATTACCTAAACCGCTGAGTGCGCCAGAACTGACTAAATACAGGGCAATGCCTGCCATGACTGCGCCAAAACTCATGCCTGCTATAGTTTTCTTGAGCGCTGGTGTATCGCCACCTGAGTGGAAAAAACAACCCCACGCAATAAAACCAATCCAGACAATGGCTAACGCTGCCAATGGACCTAATGCTAAAAAGGCCCAAACTCCTCCCAGAACAGCGATACTCAATGCTAATGCAAGTAACTGCGACATAATACTTCTCCTTCTATTGTTATATTAATGGATCAAGTAAATCAGCAAGACATGCTTCAAATGCCACCTTCGCATACCTTCAAGCATGCCAGCTAGGGCTATATTGAAGCAATTGATAGATTATGTAAACAGAAATGCACCAATAAAATGCATTTAAAAAAGATAAGATGAGAATGGTGCGACTAGTATTGCCAATATCGGCGATACTTGCCAAATACTAGGTTTGGATACTTGGCTTTGCCTAAACTACCGTTATATCTAGCCAAAGCCCGGAATAAATTACCTTTTTCCAGATCAAGATAATGCCTAAGGATAGTGCATCCATAGCGTAAATTTAGGCGCATATCGAATAAATTATGATCTTCCGCACCAATCAAGCGCACCCAGAATGGCATCACTTGCATATACCCGCGTGCTTTAACTGACGAAATCGCATATTTGCGAAAGGCACTTTCAACATGAATCACGCTCAACACAATCTGCGGATCAAGGCCCGCGCGTGAGGCCTCATATTGCACAGTGGTTAAAAAATCTTTGCGATACTGATCATCTGGCATCATGCGTGTTAAGCGCTTAGACATGTCTGCTAACCAGACTTTTCCCTGTTTAGGGTCTTTAAAGACTAGCCTAGGCGCAGCCTGATCACGAATACTGTGCTGCATCAAGGCTTTAACACTATTTGCCAGCGGCTCTTCTAATTGACCAGCAACCGAATGAAGCGGTACTAGAATAAAAAGCAGCCAGCAGAATAGCTTGTTTATGATCATCAATGAATTGTCATCAGAGTTTTGCTAACAAAGTCTCAACGATGTCATCCACGGCTACGTTGACGGCTTCTGCATCTACTCGACCTTTGTACTCAACCTCATTATTTTTCAGGCCGCGCTCACCCATCACGATGCGATGTGGAATGCCCATCAAATCACTCTCGGCAAACATAACACCAGGACGCTCATTACGATCATCCAGCATCACATCAACACCAGCTTTCTTAAGTGCATCATATAAAGTTTGTGCTGCCGCTTGTGTCGTTTCGGACTTAGCATATGCAATCGGACAAATCACCACATCAAAAGGTGCCATCGCTTTAGGGAAAATAATGCCATTATCATCATGGCCCTGCTCAATCGCCGCGCCGACAATACGAGACACGCCAATACCGTAACAACCCATTTCCATGGTTTGTGACTTGCCATTTTCATCCAGATAAGTCGCCTCCATCGCTTGGGCGTATTTCTGGCCAAGTTGGAAAATATGTCCGACTTCGATACCTCGGCAGAGTGACAAAGTGCCTTTACCATCAGGGCTGGCATCACCGTCAATCACATCGCGAATATCAGCCACCACGCTTGGCTCAGGTAAATCACGACCAAAGTTCACGCCCGCTAAATGCAACTTGGGCTTATTCGCCCCACAAACAAAGTCTGACATCAGCGCAACGGTTTTATCTGCAATCACTTGTACATTTTTCGCCACACCGACTGGACCAATAAATCCAGGTGGGCAGTTGTCGAGATTCGCGCGAATTTCTTCTTCTGTCGCCAACCTAAAGTCATCAAACCCCTCAACCTTGCCTAATTTGACCTCATTGAGCATATGATCACCACGCAACAATGCCAGTGTAAACGTCTCAGCTACTTTTGTTTTGACCATCAAAGCGACTGATTTTACTGTTTGATCAACACCAACCTCCAATAATTTAGCCACATCTTCACAAGCTGTTTGCTTAGGTGTATCAACCTCTCGCATGTCTTGGCTGGGCGCAGCACGCTCACCTGATGCAACCGCTTCAGCCAACTCAACATTCGCAGCATAGTCAGACTGCTCGCAATAAGCTAAACCGTCTTCCCCACTATCTGCCAATACATGGAACTCTTGTGAGCCATCACCACCAATCGCACCAGAATCGGCTTTGACAGCACGAAATTTGAGGCCTAGACGCGTAAAGATATTGGTATAGGCCTGATGCATCGTTTGATAAGTCTCTTCTAACGACTCGCGATTAGTGTGGAAAGAGTAAGCATCTTTCATCAAAAACTCACGTGCGCGCATCACACCAAAGCGTGGACGAATCTCATCACGGAACTTAGTTTGAATCTGATAAAAATTCACAGGTAACTGTTTATAAGAGCTAATCTCTTTGCGCGCAATATCCGTGATCACTTCTTCATGCGTTGGGCCAAAACAAAATTCACGCTCGTGACGATCATTAATCTTGAGCATTTGTGGGCCAAACACTGCCCAGCGGCCTGTTTCTTCCCACAACTCTTTTGGCTGTACAGCAGGCATTAATAGCTCTAACGCGCCCGCATTGTCCATTTCGTCTCTGACAATGGCTTCAACTTTACGCAACACGCGCAAACCCAATGGCATCCAGTTGTATAAGCCACTACCTAGCTTTTTAATGAGGCCAGCTCTCACCATTAATTGATGACTGATCAGTTCAGCATCGGCAGGGGCTTCTTTTTGGGTCGCGATAAAAAATTGTGAGGCACGCATAGTGTGAAATCTTCTGTGTTAATCAAAAAAAGAGGATTTTACCGTGTATTACAGATTGAATCAGTAGTTTAACTAAGATTAAACACGACTGAGCGTAAAAATACTTACAGAATGACTGGCTTGTTAGAGAGTTCGTTTTCGTTAGCGCCGTCAGCAGGGAAATGTTTTTCAAGCGCTGCTTCGATTTGGTTAATACCAAACATCACACCCATTTCAAACTCACCTTTGATAAACATGGCTTCCATTTCATCAGCAATACGATTCCAGCCAGTATCTCCCACATGATGGTGAATACCACGATCACCTAAAATTTCAAAATCATCATCCGCTAATAGCAAGTAAATCAGCACGCCATTATTTTGCTCTGTGTCCCAGATATGCAACTCTGAAAATATTTCCAATGCACGCTGTTTGGCTGTTTTACCTCGTACAATGTCCCAAAAAGGCAAATGTGACTCCACCACAAAGCGAATCTCACCATGATGTAGTGTCTCACTTCGGGCAATTTCCATTTCAATACGTTTTAGACTATCCGCTGGAAAGTGGCGCTCGACTGCACCAGGAATTACAAAACCATGCGTAAAAATGCGTTTTAGCTTTTCCATTACCATCCTCCAGAAGCGCCACCGCCACCAAAGCCGCCGCCCAGACCACCAAAGCCTCCAGAAGACCGACCACTGTAGCCTCTCCCATGTCCGCCACCATAGCCACCATAATGACGACCACCCAGTCCGCCATTACCACCTGCCATGCCAATGATAAACGCGATGAAACCAAAAATCAGTGCAGCGAATAAGCCTGCGCCCAAGATGTAAACCAAGAAACCAATCAATCCACCATTGACGATACCGCCCATGACGTTGCCAAAAATAGCGCGCAAGATACCGCCAAAGATCAT
>SPJL01007723.1_pt1 | contig 14343 bp, 10 predicted proteins | sample 3741751 | NCBI WGS metagenome assembly SPJL01 (sample SAMN10925998, study PRJNA522277) | cold seep metagenome | isolation source: Elba SIP-enriched marine methane seep metagenome, extraction at timepoint T3 | place: Italy: coast of Elba, Mediterranean Sea | reverse complement strand
GTCGTGCGTGCCCGACTCGATCACGCGCCCGCCCTCGAGCACGTGGACCCAAAAGTATCTTTTACCCGGGCTAGTGTTTCAATCGATCGTGATTGGTGGAGGCTATGGAACGGGGCGAGAGATGGTTAACTTTTTTATGGAAAAAGGGCCGGTGGCGGGATATCTTGGCATTGCGGTAGCTACGATTATTTGGAGTTTGGTGATGGGCATTGGTTTTGAACTGGCCCGGAAAGAACGTCTTTATGATTACCGCTCGATGTTGAAATACCTGCTGGGCCGTGCTTGGTGGTTATTTGAAATCGTTTTTGTGACTACCATGGTACTGGTGATTGCCGTGGTGGGAGCAGCGATGGGCGAATTGCTACACGAAATGTTAGATTGTCCGAAGTACGTAGGTATTTTATTGCTCTTTGGTATGGTCAGTGCGCTGGTATATCAAGGCAGTGGCCTGATCGAAAAGGTGTTTTCCTTCTGGTCCCTTTTACTCTACGCTACTTATCTGACCATCATCGTTTGGTCCTTTAGCCGCTTTGGAGATCAGATCGTCGATCAATGGCAGGTGCTTCCTTCTGGAAGTGGCTGGCTCGTTGGTGGCTTTCAATATGCTGCTTATAATGTAGCGGTATTGCCTGCGATCTTATTTGTTACTCGTCATTTTGAGACCCGGCAAGAAGCCTTGCTGGCAGGAGCATTTTCGGGAATATTGGCTATGTTTCCCGCGCTCTTGATCTACACGGCCATGTTGAGCTTTTATCCCGCAATATTAAGCGAGGCCTTACCCGCCAACTTTTTAATTGCTCAATTGGATTCTCCCGCTTTTTTACTCTTCTTTCAGATCGTACTGATGGGTACTTTTATTGAAACGGGTACGGGCTTAATCCATGGATTTAACGAACGCGTGGCCAGCGTATATCACGAAAACGGTCGACAAATGCCGCGACTACTACGCTTGGGAATTGGTATGGCTATCATGCTCTTTGCCGTAGTGATCGCCAGCAGTTTAGGACTGATTAGCCTCATCGCCAATGGCTATGGCTATATCACCTGGCTGTTCTGGATCGTTTTTTTACTACCTCTATTAATCCTAGGGCCCATCCGTATCTTTGGCGGCCCCAAATTGACAATGCTCTTCCGACTTAAGTAAAATCTAGAACCTTGATCTAAGGATCACTTTGCTTCATCTAGTTTTTACGATAACAATCAGGAGTAAACCTTTTCTTGTATCGGTAGCTTACATTTTTTGGCAGAAGTACCCGTTGTTTTCAGCTTTTAACAACTTGGAGGGTAAAAAAGTCGTATATTTACCCGGTAGAACAATTTTTTGGTCTTTAAAAGGCAGTGTTCTATTACACTTCTAACCTAAAATATCCAGCAAGCAGTCGGTACTCCATTTTATTAATTCCAGTGAGGTAAACACTCATTGGACAAAAGAAGACTCATGGATAGAAAGATCGAAAAAAAACCAATCAAATGGGCGAATTATGCCATTGTCCTGCTGCTCCTCGGTGGAGGAGGCTATTTCGTCAAGTACCTCTACGCCGATTCGGGAACCTCCCGATTGAATGTAGAGACTAAAAGAATTATGACGGACACCGTTCGTCGTGCCAAATTTCAAGAAATGATCCCCGTTTCTGGCGTGGTATTACCCATCAAAAATGTACAGATGGGAGCCGTGGAAAAGGGGAGGGTAGAAGAAAAGTTTATCGATGATGGTGCTATGGTCCAAAAGGGCCAAACTATCTTGCGCCTCAGCAACTCGGACCTAGAGATGAACTACCTCAACCAAGAGGCTACCATCGTTTCCCAAATCAATCAAATTCGCAACACCAGTCTGATGATGGAAGAGCAAAGTTTGCGGCTTCGCGAAAACTCGCTTAACGTAGACTATCGCCTCGATATCCTCAAACGACAGGTGGCCCGTAATAAGGAATTGTACGAAGATGGCGTGATTGCCAAAGTAGAATTTCAAGATACGGAGGCCGAATACAAAAACCTGCTGGCTCGCAAAAAACTCCTCCGGCGAACTATCCACAAGGATAGCCTCTCCTCGGAGATGCAACAGCAGCAAATGAAGACGACGCTTGATCTGATGCAGCGCAACTTGGCCTTGGCCAAGCGCAACCTCGATAATTTGTTGGTCAAAGCACCCATCGATGGTCAGTTGTCAGGTCTTTCGCTCGAACTCGGAGAGTTTGTCAGCGAAGGAGCGCAAATCGCACAAATTGATGACCTGTCTGAATTCAAGATTCGTGTCAAAATCGATGAATTTTACATCTCCCGGATTTTTATCCAACAAAAAGGGAGCTTTGATTTTGCGAGCAGAAATTACGAAGTCTATATCCAAAAAATCTTTCCACAAGTAGTTAATGGCTCCTTCGAAGCGGATCTACTGATCTCTGGAAAAGTACCTGATGGAATCCGTCGGGGACAAACCTTTTCCATCAAATTGGAGCTTAGTGCCGAAGAGGAAGTCAATATCGTAGAACGCGGCGGCTTTTATCAGTCGACCGGAGGAAATTGGGTTTACGTTATCGATACAGAAGGCGTTGCCCATCGTCGTGACGTCCGCATCGGTCGCCACAACCCCAGTTCTTACGAAATCCTAGCGGGCCTCTCCCCAGGCGAAGTGGTAATCACTTCTAGCTACGAAAATTTCGGTGAAAAAGATGTTTTGGTATTAAAATAAAGATCCTAATCGACTCAAAATAATTGAATCTATCATGTTAATAAAAACTAATAAATTGGCTAAGGTTTATCGGACCGAGGAGGTGGAAACGATGGCCTTGAACGAATTAAACCTAGAAATTGAAGAAGGGGAGTTTGTCTCTATCATGGGCCCTTCGGGCTGTGGTAAATCTACCTTGCTCAATATGCTGGGAATGATCGACAGCCCCAGCTCGGGAGAATATTTCTTCAATGGTAAGGAAATCGCTCACCTGACGGAGAAAGAGCGCTCGAATGTGCGGAAGCACAACTTGGGCTTCGTTTTTCAGAGTTTTAACCTGATTGACGAGCTTTCGGTTTTTGAAAATGTTGAATTGCCGATGCTTTATACCAATGTCCCAAGGGCCGAGCGAGTCAAAATCGCCGAGGAAATGCTAGAGCGGATGAACATCATGCACCGTCGGAATCACTACCCACAGCAGCTATCGGGTGGGCAGCAACAGCGGGTTGCAGTGGCACGGGCCTTGGTCAACAAACCCAAATTAATCCTTGCGGATGAGCCGACAGGAAATCTGGATTCGGTCAATGGTAATGATGTAATGGATACCCTCCGCGACCTTCACCGCGATGGTACGACCATCTTGATGGTGACGCACTCCCAGCAATGTGCCGATTTTGGTACCCGTATTATTCGGATGCTCGATGGAGAAATCGTATCCCAAAGCGTTGCCCACCAATACATTTAGCCCTAGGTATGATCAATAAACTATCCAAGGTGTTCAGCTCTTCTTGAATTGACCACAATTTGAATTACTCAAATAGCGATCATGGTTTTTGTAAGCCCTGTAAGTCATTGATTTACAGGGCTTTTTTATGGCCTAAAGCTTGCAGTAGGAGGGGAGTAGAATTGGAAAGAGGTGTTAAATCTCCAAAATCGCTTTAATTACGAATTGGGGAGGGGAGGTAAATTTATAAAATTGCTACCTTTGCACCGCAAAATGAAAAATTCGACACCCGAGCTAGAAACTCTATCCATTTAGAACATATACTTAAGCAGAACGTTCTAGAGGTAGAAAATTACAAGCCCTTAATAAACCTAAAGTATTGATCGCCAGTGGGCATATGGAGCTGGCAAGATTATACAAACGTTGAAGTAAGGATACAATGAAGATAATAATAGCTGGTGCCGGAGCAGTTGGTTTCCACTTGGCCGAGCTCCTGTCCAAAGAAAGTCAGGACATCACCTTAATTGATATGAATGCTGAAGTATTGGGCCAAGTAGGGTCTAATCTGGATGTATTAACGATTCGTGGAGATGCCGCTTCGATTACTATTCTGGAACAGGCAGAAATTGCCAAGGCACACCTTTTTATAGCCGTTACCACCTCAGAGAAGACAAATCTACTGGTGGCTATTCTCGCCAAACAGATGGGGGCAAAAAAGACCATTGCTCGGGTCAATAATGCCGAATATTTCCAAAAAATTCAGAAACAACGCTTCCTAGAAATGGGAGTCGACGTGATGATTTCGCCTCAATTGCTGGCCGCTCAAGAGATCGAGCGCCTTTTACAACGGGCGTCTTTCACCGATTTGTTTGAATTTGAAGAAGGCAAACTCTCCGTTGTTGGTTTTACCTTGGATACCACTTGTCCGCTGATCAACCGCAGTATCGATGATATCGATAACTTCGCAGAAGATTTTACCTTTCGAGGAATTGCCCTGCTTCGGGATGGAAAAACCATTATCCCTCATGGCACTACTAAACTGCGGAAGGGAGATCACCTCTATATCGCAACGCGCAATAAATACCTCGATGCGGCCCGTAGTTTTGTGGGTAAACAGCTAAAACCCATCAAGAATGTGATGATTGTAGGGGGCTCTCCATTGGCCATGAAAACGGCGCAATTGCTCGAACGCAATTATTCCGTTACCATCGTGATGGGCGATAAAGAGGAAGGCAAACGCTGTGTCGAATGTCTCAGCAATAGTCTAGTGATCCATGCCGACCCCAGTAATGTCGATGCTTTGAAAGAAGAAGGCTTGGACAAAATGGACGCCTTTATTGCACTTACCCCCAACTCAGAGACTAATATCATCACTAGCCTGATGGCCGAAGAACTCGGTGTTTATAAAACAGTGGCGCTAGTCGATAATGTCAACTATACACATATCTCGCAGAATATAGGGATCGATACGATTATCAACAAGAAATTGATTGCGGCCAATAATATTTTCCGTTTCGTACGGAAAGGAAAGGTCGAAGCGATTGCCAGCCTACATGGCGTTGATGCGGAGATGATCGAATTTGAAGTCCACAAACGCAACCGCTTATTGCGACATCCGGTGAAGCAATTGCATTTTCCCCATAAGTCGATTATTGCGGGGGTGGTACGTGGGGAAAAAAGCTATATTCCCAGCGAGGAATTCCATTTTGAGCTCAACGATAAGGTGATTGTACTCGCCCTACCCGAGGCCATTCATCAAGTAGAAGAAATCTTTAAATAGTGGTCAATTTCGGTGCAGTCGGCAATATCATCGGCGTCCTGATTGGTTTATTAGGCGGCTTGATGTTGACGACCTTAGCCTTTTCTACCTATTACGCCTCGGGCGATGCCTGGGCCATTTTACTTTCCGCTTTAGTCACCATCACTTCCGGCGCCATTCTTTGGTGGGTAACCCGCCAAACCGATAAGAAACTCGGCAAACGAGAAGGCTATCTAGTGGTAGCTCTAGGCTGGCTGGCGACGGCAGTATTTAGCTGTTTGCCCTATGTGTTTAGCGGTACTTTTCCCAGTATTACCAATGCCTTTTTTGAAAGCGTATCCGGCCTGACGACCACGGGAGCCTCGGTGCTCAATGATATTGAGGCGGTGCCCAAGGGGATTCTCTTTTGGCGGAGCTTGACTCAGTAGATTGGAGGCATGGGAATCATTGTGCTGACGGTGGCGATATTCCCCTTGCTAGGGATTGGAGGCGTCGAACTTTTCGTTGCCGAGGCCCCTGGACCTACTTCGGATAAGATCCATCCACGCATTCGCGAAACGGCCAAGCGCCTCTGGTTGATCTACGTCGGGCTGACGGGCTTATTGATTATCATATTGGCTACGGTTGGGATGTCTTTTTACGATGCCATCAACCACGGCCTTACTACCATGGCTACTGGCGGTTTTTCTACCAAAAATGCCAGTATTACCCATTTCGATAGCCCTATTATACAGTATCCCATCCTCTTCTTTATGTTTTTGGCTGGGATCAATTATACCATTATCTACTATACGCTTACGGGGAATTTTAAAAAGGTCTGGCGGAGCGACGAGTTTAAAAGCTATATATTTTTGGTCTTTTCGCTCATTCTGATCGTCACCGGAGTGGTGTATCAGGTTTCGGGAAATGGTTTGGAAAAAGCTTTTCGGGATTCAGCCTTTCAGATCGTCTCGGTCATTACGACCACGGGCTTTGTCTCCGCTGATTATACCTCCTGGACTCCGGCCTTGACCTTATTATTTTTTACCCTACTTTTTGTCGGCGGCTGTGCGGGATCAACCAGCGGTGGAATTAAGATCATCCGACATTTGGTGTTTTTTAGAAATTCCTTCCTCGAATTCAAACGGCTACTACATCCTAAAGCCGTCATCCGGATCAAGATTGACCAACAATTGGTTGCTCCCCGGATTTTGACTCATATCCTTGTTTTTCTTCTCCTTTACCTCATGCTTTTTATTCTGGGGTCCATCATCATGGCGGTAGTGCTAATCGACTTTGACCAGCCCTTGATTACGGCTATTGGGTCGGTTGCTACTTCGCTGGGGAATGTGGGCCCGGCCATTGGCGAACTGGGGCCCGTCGATAACTTTGCCGCCGTGCCTGCGGTAGGCAAGTGGATTTTAATCTTTCTCATGCTTTTGGGACGGCTTGAGCTGTTTACCATCCTAATTCTGTTTTCTCCTTACTTTTGGCGAATGAATTGAGTGCTGGGAAAGCGAGCAAAAAGGCCTATATTTAGTGCGCGAAATAATTTAGCGCTCCCTACTGAGCGGAGAATCCTATCGATAAACTTAAGATCATGCGAAAAATAGTTGTTTGTTGTACGCTGGCCCTACTTTTTATTATTGCGGCCTGTTCGAGCGAAGCTCCCAAAGCCAATGTTAATGCGAAGCCTACTCCGGCAGAAAAAACTCCTGTAGCCAAAGCCGAGCCAACTGGAACGGCCACTACGGTAGCGGACCCTGTGGAAGAACCAACCGCTGAATCTAAGGAGGCTTCGGAAGAGCCAAAGGAAGACCAACAAGTGGTACCTCCAATCCCAGAGGAGGAATTAGAAAAGGCGCGGGAAATTTTAGCTAGTGTGGATGAAGATGCAGTAGCCGCAGTAGAAGCCAAGAAAAAGTATAAAATGTTCTGTGCTGCCTGCCATGGCTTTACCGGTAATCTTAACGTCAATGGCGCTAAAGATTTGACTAAATCGGTACTGAGCATGGAGGAGAGCGTTGCTCAGGTTTACCATGGTCGTGGTCTGATGACTCCTTTCAAAGGCTTATTGTCGGACACCGAAATTGTGGCAGTGGCCCGTTACATCGAAAAAAATCTACGTAAGTAGGATAGAAGTCTATTCTTAAGTAGTACGCGGAATTTGGATCTTCATCTAATGCTTAATTTAAATCCGCGAACTACTTATTTCTTCGCTTTAACTTTAACATGTGCCCAGTACTGACCTTTTTCGATTCGAATTAGGTGTGCTAGGCTGATGTCAAAATCTCGCGCAATAATTTCCTTTTTGGTACGACCAGCAGCAAGACGTTCTTTGATCAACTTAACTTTCGTCTCGTTGAGTTTATACCGCTTGATGCCTTTTGCCGTTACGGAATTATAGACTTCGCGTTTACGATGATATTTGGTTAATTCATCGCGATTTACCCACTTCAGATTCTTGTAGTAGTTATTTTTCTTATTCCCATCAATGTGAATGATGTACTTTCTGGATTCATCTTCTGGGAGGGTGAGAAATTCCTCAGCTACCAATCGGTGAACATAAAAGCTTTGGCGTTTGCCTTCAATCAATTTTAGGTTTAACTTCTGGAATCCATACTGGTCAGTGCTACCTTTTAAAATTCGCTCTAATCCAGTGACTTTGTGTTCGCTTTTGAGGATTCCTTCGTCAGAAAAATAATACTTGAAGTTTGGAGTGTCATCTTTTGTGGGCACCACTACCCACCGCTCTCTTGTTTGTGGTTTAGCTCTTCTCATTAAATAAGTAAAGTAAGTTCAACTTAAAATAATCACTTTTGTTTTAACCTGTATAACAGGTACGCTCTTTACCAAAGGTACAATTTTTCCCTTTAAATTGATAATCAGCGACTTGTACACGCCTACTTTTTACCCTATTTCCTAGCTTTTTAACATCTTTTGACAGAGGGGAATAGATATTTGCTTAATTTTTAATGTTATAAGTAGCTTGTTTTCAAGACAATACTGTCTTTGAAAGAGCAGTGTTGAAAATTGGGATGTAGACTATTAGGTCTTAAAAATTTTGTCAGAAAAGATTAAAAAATCTTATTTTATCGCTAAAGCCCCTCTAATTATATGTTTGAGAAACTACTCCCTTATGATACAGCCTTTCTGATTCTCGAAGCCTACGTTCGGTATTTTTGTGAGTTTAAAAAAATTACCAAGCGCGCCAAAATTCGTTTTGAACATTGCGATTGGCACGGCATGCAGGAGGATATGAAAGAACGGAATTTGCTCTATCGCAATCGAATCGGGCAAACCACCGATGAAGTGTTGGAGGCCTTGGACCCTAAAATGGCCAACCAAACTGAATTCTGGATCGAAGTCAAACAGCGCTATTTGGATGAAATCCGTAATTTCAATACCCGCAATGTAGCCGAGACCTTTTATAACTCCGTCTTTCGTCATCTTAATCCGGGGCTGAGTGCCAATCCAGAAACCATGTTTGTGCACTCCACAGGCTCTTACCGCGAGTTTAAGTCCATCTATCCCATTTACCACACCTTTGATTTTACCAGCTCAATTCCCGCTACCATCGAAAGAATCTTATCTCTCTTTGCTTTCGATGCTCCATTTGAAAACCTGTCCCGAGATATTCGCTACATTACCAAAACGCTAAAAGCCAAACTCGACAGCCTTAATGTGCATTGGAAATACCTACGGGTCGAACTACTCAAGTCGGTTTTCTACCGCAATAAAGGAGCTTATTTGGTCGGTAGACTTTACGTACACGATAGTTCCCTGCCCTTTGTACTACCACTGCTCCACCACAAAAAAGGGATTTTTGTGGATGCCCTCTTGCTCGATCCGAATGATATCAGCTCGATCTTTAGTTATCACCGGTCCTATTTCCTCGTGGATGTGGATATCGTGATCGAAGCAGTAGACTTTTTGAAGTCGATCTTACCCACCAAACGCTTTGGAGAGATTTATACCTCGATTGGTTTTGAAAAACATGGCAAGACGGTCTTTTTCCGAGATTTTCAACGTCATTTGATCCGTTCCGACGACCAATTTGTTATCGCTCCAGGAATCAAAGGAATGGTGATGACGGTTTTTACCCTACCTTCTTATAATATGGTTTTCAAAATCATTAAGGATCGATTTGAGGCCCCCAAAAATATTACGGAAGAGGAAGTTAAGGAAAAATACCATCTGGTGAGCCAGCATGATCGGGTAGGGCGCATGACCGACTCGCATATGTTTGAATATTTGGTATTCGATATTCGTCGCTTTAGTCAGGAGTTATTAGCAGAATTGAAGGAACATACGCCTTCCCGCATTAGCATTAGTGGAAACCAATTGACAATCAATCACCTCTATGTAGAGAAACGGATGACCCCGCTCAATATCTACCTAGAAAGTGCTTCAGCTGCCGAGCGCGACGCGGCCATTGATGAATACGGAAAAGCCATCAAAGAACTGGCTTCCGTCAATATTTTTCCAGGGGACCTGTTGCTTAAAAACTTTGGGGTTACTCGGCTCCGGCGGATCGTTTTTTACGATTATGATGAAATTGGTTTTCTTACCGAATACAATTTTCGCGAAATCCCCGAGCCTCGGGACGAATACGAAACACTCTCCGCAGAGCCTTATTTTCATGTAGGCCCCAACGATATTTTCCCCGAAGAATTTGTTCAATTTCTTTTTCCCAATCGCGAATGGAAAAGCATCTTCCAAAAGCTACATGGTGATCTCTATGGGATCAAATTCTGGCGGTCCACCCAAAAGAAAATCAAGCGAGGTATCCTCATTGATTTTTACCCCTATGAGGATGGTTTGCGATTTAAAAACCGTTATGGTCGCCGGAAAAAAGCCAAGGCAAAAAAATAATTAATTCAGCTTGTGGACCAGCCTTGATCGGCCAATTATGGTGGATATTTACCCGCCTTAGACACACCCTAATTAGAAAGCAACTCTAGTTTTATTCGACCTCCCCAACCGTCGGTGCCTTCCAACGCTCATAACCCACCGGAGCATCCTGAGCCTGACGAATGGCCTTGCCCGTCCGCCGTTTGTCTGCTACCATCGCTACGGTCATGATAATACTAGTGGCAATGATGATAAAGAGTAAAATCCCCGCTTCAAAACCCGGCACTTCGGCTGCCTTGGGAATATCAAAGAAAAGGAGAATTGTGATCAAACCCCGTGGCGCAATATAAAGCTGAGGCAATAGATCATCGCCGATAAAGAGGCGGAGGATGACAAAGCGAATGACGTAAATGGAAAGGATGATCAGCACGCTCACCAAGGCCACTTGAACGCTGGCCAAGGTGGCCAAGGAGATGGTCAAACCAAAGACAACAAAGAAAAAAGTCCGTACTACAAAGGCGGTTTCCATGGTGATTACGTGGAGGCCTTCATAGATTTGTTTGGCCTTGCGCAGATCGAGGAGTTTGGCGAGAGGCCCGCGGAAAAAGAGTCGCATATTGGCGATGAGCAAACCAAAAACCAAGATGATAATCAGCGAGGATAGGTGCATTTTTTTACCCACCGCATACAGCAGGATCAAAACGCCGATCAACAAAAAGAGCTTGGTATGGCTTTTTATATTTTGGAAAATTACAACGATCAAATAGCTAGCGAGAAAAGAAATAGCGATGGTTAAGACCAAGTTTCCCGCAAAGCCAGTCAGACCACTAGAATGGTCACCAGCCTCTAATTGTCCGGTCAGGAAGTAAAAGAGCATGATGCCCATGATGTCCGAAAAGGTACTTTCGTAGATGTGAAACTCCCTTTTAGCCTCGCTCAGGCCCACTACACTAGGAATGATAATAGCACTGGAGAGTATCGAAAGGGGAGTGGCGTAAAGCCAAGCCGAGCTCCTACTCATCCCGTCAATAAAATGGTGTAGAATCAGGGCCGCAATCCAGGTGGATAAGAGCAAGCCAATTAAGGCAATCACCATGGCCTTGAGAATGGGCAGGTATTTCTCCGGTTTTAACTCCAATTCCAGCGCCGCTTCTAAGACAATCATAATCAGTCCTACCGTTCCCAAAAACTTGAGAATATCTTGGGTAGACGCCGGAAGGGTAAGTCCTACAGCATCCAGGCCAAATTTGAGTAAGATCCCGAGTACAATCAACATCAAAACCGAAGGTACATTGGTCCGTCGGGCGATTTCGCCAAAGAAAAAGGAGAGGATCAAGATGGCAGAAGAGGCGATGATATAATCGTAAATCGCAAGTTCCATGATGGCTTAATTTTTATTCTTTGAAATTTTACACACACAATCCCATTCTTTCTCAATCAAAGCAATCAGATCGCGCAAATGCCCTTCTTCGCGTACCGAAAAACGAGCTTGGTAACTTAACGTTTCATTATTGGTATTGGCCCGAATTTCTGGCGTATGATTCCAATCGAGGTAAGGAGTAGTGGTGAATAAATCGGAGAGCCGACGGGCATAGTCCACCTTATCTTCGGGTTCGCGAGGGCGAATATTGAGTTGGTAAAAACCACCAATTTCTTCTCCCGAAAGCAGTAGATAGCCTTCGGAGTAGAGTTGGGAATAATTGATAAAATGCTTGCCCTTGCTACTGCGCAAATGGAGTCCCAAACGTCCTTTTTCGGTAATGATGCCCTGGGTGTTTTGCAATTTCAACCGTTCTCCTACCTTAATCGATGGATCTAGTCGAACCAGCCGCCCACTGACATAATTGCGAACATGGGAAAACCCCGCTAGCAATAAAATAGCGACGAGGGTGCCGTGCAGGACCGGATCGATGAGGATAAAATTGCTGGTGACGATGAGAATGACCAGGGGTTCGTAGGCCAGGATGATATAATCGATCGTGCGGCGTACGGGGCCCAGATAACGCTCTGCCATACTTAGCCGGGGCAGCATGCGCTGGGCAAAGGTCAGGACAAAATAAAAGGCCAGCAGAAATATATCTAGCGTCAGAAAGTCCGTCCAAGTATTTAAATGCAAAGGCAAATCAGCCATGGTGTCTTTTTAGTGGTGAAATTTTAGATACTTCTTCCGCTCCAACTGTCGACCAACGGCATTGGCAGCAGTTTCATTAACCTCCAACCAACCATCAAGCCGTCTTTGTAAGAGCCCAACGCTAATCAAACGTTGTAAGCTACTCTGGTAACGCTCCTTAAACGGTGGCCCAAAGAGCTTGCGCAAACGGTGTTCATTGCTGCGTTTTTCCAATAGCAGACTCGTCAAGAGGATGGCTAAGTCGGGATGTAAAAAATCGTTGGGCAGCACTGGGTGAAAGTTTTTAAAACGCACCTGCTCGCTGTCCACCTGCTTGATTCCAAAGGCCCATTTATGCAATGCCTCGCCAATATTCCCCTCTGCATTGCGATACACCCGAGTCGTCATTTTCTTAAACTGTGGCGGTCCCACTTCTTCCTCTTCCCCGTCAACCAACATTTTATGCGTAGCGCCATGGCGAATCAGAATCGCCTGACGTACTTCCTCTTCCTTCATGCGATCTAGGTTAATCTCGGTTTGAAAAACCTTGCTGAGTTGCATGGAGCGGTCGAAGCGTTCGAGTAACCAATTGCTCATCGAAACGAGATAGAAGATACGACTGGAATAGTTGTCGATATGTTGCGTCAAGGCCCGAGCGTTCTGCTGTAGCGGAATTTGGGTATCGCTCCAAAGCTCTAGATCGTCGATCCAAACTAAAGGCCTAGCGGTATGAGTATATTTTTGGATAAAATTGAGCGCTTCGCGCAAATCGTAGCTGGTTTGGTAAATCCGGCCTTGTACCTCAATAGAAGTGTTGGGGCGAAGCCGAATAATTTGTTGTGGAAAATGCTTTTTAGCCACTAATTCCCCAAAAAGGGTCTTGCCACAAAGCCTTTGACCACTCAGCAATAAAGCTCCTCTAAATCCCAATTCCCACTGATTGATGACCTGTTTGGCCCGTTCCAGTTCACTGTCTCGACCAACCCAAAAAGATTCGCCGAGATAGCCTTTGGTAAGAAAGATGCTACAATAGGTCTGATTACCCGGATTGATGCTATGATGTTGAACATAACGGACTATTTTTTCCGAAACGCTCAAGGCCTCCTCGCGCTCTACCGAACTTTGCAAGCGTTGGACGGCTTGTAAACGGGGGCGAATCCAATTCTGGGCGCGTACCCACAAGGCATTTTGATTGCTGCGCAATAAATTGAGCGTCGATTGGAGGGGGAGCGGTAAAAATTCCTGCTGAGGCTCGTAAATACGACTCAAGAAAAATTCTGTTTCGATCTTGGAGCGCAGGCTATTTTGCAAGCGTTCGAGTTTGGCTTGGTCTGTTTCGATCTTTTGACCAAAAACGGCCAATGGTTGTACCAGGCTTTCCGCATCCCAGGTATTTTCATCGCCTTGATCCTTGGGGATCAAACGGGCCCGGTTGGCAATATTGGCCAAGGCCACCTGATAGGCGCTGGTATTATTAGTGGTAATTTCCCCCAATTCATAGAGTACTGGCCATACTTCGGCCTCCATCCACTGACGGGCCTGCCGTTGGAAATAAAAATCCTTGGTCAGTAGCCAGCCATTAGCTGTTTCTACAGAAGGATTCATCCGTTCGGGTAAATTGCCCAAAATACTTTCGATGCCACTAGTGGTATCAGTGAGTGCTGGAGGATGTACCACCTTTTCGTTGATGTCCTCGGTATAAGCAGCTACTTTTCCCGGTTTTTCCTCGCTTTCCTCTTCGATAAAGCGCAGGGTTTCCGTTGCTCCGGCTTGGAGTGTGTTGAGCTGTGCGGTTTGAATTTCCAATAATTGGCTTACTCCTTGACGGAGGGTCGCGAATTGATCGGTTGTCTTAAGGAGTGCCTGATGTTCCTCGGCCAATTGTTGACATTGGGGAGGAATGGCCGCCAATTGCTCTTGGTAGGCGGGCCAGGGATTATGTTGCAAACGCCACTGCTCCACTTCCTGGCGCAGCCCCCGCTCTGATTGTTGCAATTGTTGGATGATACTCAGCCATTGTTCGCGGACTTGTTCGCCTGCTGAAAGTAGCGTATCTACTGACCGTTGGTGCAATTGTTCTAAGGCTTCGGTTTCAATCCGGCCATCGGTGTGGAGGATACGAGCCTTTTGGTTTTCGAAAAGCACATCACGGCAGAGGAGGAGAAAGGCCTTGGCCTGTTCGGGCCAGCGATAGTTGCCAACGTATTGCACCAAAATTTCCCCCGTTAGCTCGGCATCGGGGCCTGCTTCTT
>SPJL01038108.1_pt1 | contig 14354 bp, 3 predicted proteins | sample 3741751 | NCBI WGS metagenome assembly SPJL01 (sample SAMN10925998, study PRJNA522277) | cold seep metagenome | isolation source: Elba SIP-enriched marine methane seep metagenome, extraction at timepoint T3 | place: Italy: coast of Elba, Mediterranean Sea | reverse complement strand
TGCCATCTGAGGGTGTACCTGATCCATCAGCAGCGCTATTACCAAGGCTTAGGATTCCATCTACATTCCCTGAATTGATGTTTACCTTTGTAGCTATACTTACATTACCATCATGACCTATCCTCATTTTCTCCGTCATATTATAGTTTTGAGTATCATCCCCGTCGGTAGCAAAAACCAGATCGCCATTGTAGCCGAAAATAGGGTCTGTATAAATAGCCGCTTGACCAAAGCCTCCAACATTGGTATTGTGGAAAGTAATGCCATCTGAGGGCAGGCCAGCTCCATCGCCAGCGCTATTGCCAAGGCTTAGAATTCCATCTACATTCCCTGAATTGATGTTTACTTTTGTAGCTACACTTACATTACCCGAATTGTCGATTTTTATTCCTTCATTTCCACCATCACCGCTTAACCAAAAAGTGTCTAATTGAATGTTTTGGGTGGCAGTATGGTTGCCCAAATCATCATTTCCTCCAAGTAAGCCGCTTAGGTCTACCGAAGTTCCATCATTGGTCAGACTAAGGATATTTCCAGAAAGACTTAAATCCTGAGCATCCGTATTATCCAAGTATCCACTTAAATCAACAGTAGTTGGATCTCCTGTCAGGCTTAAGGTATTACCAGAAAGGTCTAAATCCTGAGTAGTACCACCACTAGGCGATGCCCAAGTCAACTGCCCTGCTCCATCAGTTTCTAGTACTTGTCCATTAGTACCATCAGTTGTTGGAAAACTAAAGGCATCGTTGATATTAAATGTTCCGAATACCTTAAGGCTATCATTGGCAAAATCTCCCCAAATCAAGGGAGTGGTGGTACTCGTATTGTCAATGTATAGTTTGTCATTTCCACTTTCACTTGCACCAGCGAGATGCCCCAAATAGACCCCGCCAGTTCCAGAATTGTAACCTGCCTTATAACCAAGTGCTGTCATACCGTCGGCGCCAGAGGCGGATAAGCCAGCTTCCGCCCCCATCAAAGTGGAACGAGAAAGATTATTAGCATTTAAGCCGGCATACATACCGACCATGGCATTATACTCACCTGTAGTCATCGTTCTACCCACCTCGTAGCCAATAAGTGTATTGTATTGACCAGAAGTGATAGCAGAACCTGATAAGTGCCCCATTGCAGTATTGAATCTGCCTGTATTATTGTTCACCAATGCGGAATAACCTACTGCTATATTCCTATTCCCGGTTGTGTTTGAGTAAAGCGCATTGCTACCTATACCAACATTTTGGTCACCAGTAGTATTAGAATACATGCTATATTTACCAACAGCGGTATTACCAAAACCACTTGTATTGCTTAATAAACTCGAATCTCCAACAGCAACTAGTCGGGATCCTGATGTCACGTTTAATCCAGCCTTACTTCCTATAAATACATTAGGTATGCTATTAGACAATCTGTTTCCCTCCATGGTCCATTTTTCCTCGCCATTGAGGTCAAAGCGGATGATGTTTTCATTTGCATTTTTTTCTACTTGTATTTTCGTGTTTTGATCGGCATCTTCCAACAGAGTAGTACTGTTGTTAACCCAACTAAGCGTGCTTGAGCCATTGGTAGATAATACTTGGTTAGCAGTACCATCAGCTGCAGGTAAGGTATAATTTGAAAAAGGGGGAGAAGACCAACTAAGTATCCTTGAGCCGTTTGTCGTTAGTACTTGATTGGCAGCTCCATCGAAATTAGGTAAAGTATAACCGGAAAACGGAGCGTAGGTCCAACCAATAGTCCCTGCACCGTTGGTGGCTAGCGTCTGAGTAGCAATACCATCGACAGTAGGTAAGGTAAAACCTGAAAAGGGAAGGCTTGACCAATTAAGTGTCCCCGCTCCGTTGGTGGTTAGCGCCTGATTGGCAGCACCGTCGCCAGTAGGGAAGGTATAATTTTCAAAGGAGATCCCCGTTTCTGAAACCAATAGTCCAGACTTAATGGTTTTGGCATAAACTATAAATGCCATATCACCACCAAGGTGACTAGTTCCCCCAGGATAAGAATCAAACGATGTTATACCTACGACATTTGGATCAACTTCTGCATTATCAAAATAAAAGGTATATTTTTGATTAACTTGAAGTGGGACATCATTATATTCCAAAGTATATATTCCATTTGTACCTGTAGTTACGGTTCCTGTTTCCAATACAGCGCCTCCCGTTCCCTCTCCTTCGTAAAGGGCATAGGAAAGCGTTGAACTAAAGCCAGCCGAAAATTCGATTCGATCAAGAAAAGCATTATCCGTAGCCGTAAAAGACTGCCACATTGGATAAACATTAGCGATTATATCTGTTGGTATACCGGTTCGATGGTCAATCATCTGCTGAGTTGAGTTTATCGCTACTCCTACTTGAAAAGGTCCTAGTGGTGTAGTATTGATCCCCACATATCCGCTGGTATCAATATGAATGCCTTTATAGCCTACGCCGTCATTAGTTAGCCATTTGTCTTTGAGTTGCACATTCTGGGTGGCGATATGATCCCCAAGATTGTCACTACCCCCTCCAATAGCAGTCCAAGCTGTCCCATCATAGAAATAAAAACTATTGTAGGTACTATCAAAAACCATCAAGCCCTTGGCGGGGCCGGCGATGTTCATTCTGGAAGTCGAATCCATCCGGGGGATGAGTAAGCCTTTATCGGGAGAGGCAATGTCGAGCATGGCAGAGCTATCGGGAGTATTGCCTGTGGCATTGATCCCAACATTTTGGGCCAAACTAACAGTAGCGAAAAGCATGCTGCAGCAAAGCACTAAGAGTTGATAAGGATAATTATTTTTCATTACAATGGTGATTATAGGCTGTGATCTATTAGAATTATTTACTCTTCGCCAAGCTGCGCTGGGGCCTCTTCTGGTACGCTTTCCTCCAGCATCGCTTTAAGGCCAGTCCATTCCTCTTGCAGTTGGGTTTCAAGCCTTTTATTTTCCGTTGCTAAAGATTCTATTTCCTCATTCAAAGCTCGCAGTGCTTCTACGGTCATGGCATCATAAGTACCATAGGCGGTTTGCAAATAGCCCAAATTATCTTCGCTGACTAAGCTTGGAAATACTTCTTGGATGTTTTGTGCAGTGAAACCATATTGGATGCCTTCTGGTCGATCATTTCCAGTTTGGTCATCATTCCATTCATAACGGATTCCTTGTAGAGCAAGTAGCTGGTTTAGCATCTCCTCGGCATCCAAGGCTTCGATGTTTTTTTTGAGGCGCGCGTCGGAGTTGGCCAGCCAGCCTCCAGCTGTGGCCTTCGATGCATCGCCATTGACTTCCAGCAGATGGGTTACTGGTGTACGCCCAATGCCTACTTTACCTACAGAGTCGATCCGCATTCTCTCTGTGGCATTGGTAAAAAAAGTGAAATCGCCATAGGTGCCCCAATTGGAGATCGCTACATCTGTGGTAGCACCTCCGGTATACCCATTTCCTTCTGGACCAAATAATGCTCTGGTTCCTGCTCGATTATTGACTTCAATGAAAGCTCCATAATTGACATTAATGTATTGAAATAAACCACTTTTGGCAGCGGGAGTTTGTACCAGAAGGGCATTCTGGGTATTTAGCTGAAGTCCTTCATTGCTGGCACTATTATTTTGTATCCGATGATTTCCCAGAGAAAAATCTTGGGAAAGGGTATGATCTCCCAGCGTATCGGCATTTATATAAGGAGTTAAGGGAATCGGGCTTCCTCCACTGGTCAAATAAAGGGTATCTCCAGATAAGCTTAATTGTTGATTAGGAACGGTAGTCAAGGTAGTCCAATTTAAGGAGCCTGCGCCATCGCTCACCCATACTTGATCCGCCATTCCATCTGTTGCCGGAAGACTATACTCATTGATGGTTAGGCCCGTATCGCTTACTCGGAATCCGGGGTTGCTGCTTCCTCCCATTGCCACATGGAAATTGCTGGCGGGAATCGTTTTAAAACCTACCTGGCCAGCAGCATCGACATACAAACCCGTATTATCTTGTCCATTATGGCTTAGCCAATGATTGTTGAGTTGGAGATTTTGTGAGGCCTGATGATTTCCCATCTCATCTACAAATCCACTAGCTACCAGATTGGTCCAATTGGCCTGACCTGTTGCGTCAAGCATTAATACTTCATTGGCGTTGCCATCGGTAAGTGGCAATTGGTATTCATTGATGATAAAGGCATTACCTGTAAACTGATAACCAGGAGGAGGGGTTTTGACCAATAATACAAACGACAGGTCAAAAACGGGATTTACACTCATACGACCTCGAGCATAGAGGTTATTACTTTGACTAAAAAATGTTTGGGTGTTCATTGCATCCCTTATGATCTCAATGGTGTAGGTACTGTCTTTTAGCAAGGGGATATCAGGAAAATCACATTGATTATTGCGCACTCCAACCAAGACGGAAGAACCACTATACAATAAAGTACCTCCTGTTCCTTCTCCTTCGTAGAGATGGAAATCATAAGAGATCTGTGTAGCAGGTACTTGAAAATTAAAACAAGTAAAGCTGTTCAAATAGGCGGCATAAGGAAGAGAAAAGGATTGCCAAACAGATCCACCTAGTGTAAAATTCCAGGACGAATTATTTATGCTTGACGTACCTGGATTCAAACCAATGCCTACGTGAAGGGGCGCATCTGGCAAAAAGGGAAAATTATTTATTCCCACCAATCCATTGGGATCAATCAAAATCCCTTCATCATCTCCATCGTGACTCAGGTAACGATCCTTAAGTTGGAGGTTTTGGCTAGCGATATGATTGCCAAGGTTGTTATTGTTAAAAGAACTTAAATCGGCTATACTCGGACTGCCACTAAGGCTAAGAGAATTATTGGAAAAAACAAAGTCTTGTTTTAAAGCACCTAAATCAATACCGGTCGGATTATTGGTCAAATAAAGAGAATCCGCACTTCGACTTATATCCTGCTGATCAAGGCCTTTTGCTATACTTTGCCAAGCTGTACCATTATAATACCAAAAGCTATTATAAGTGCTGTCAAAAACCATCAGCCCCTTGGCAGGAGCAAGGATATTCATGCGCGAGATAGAATCCATACGTGGGATCAATAAGCCTTTATCGGTAGATACAATATCCAGCATGGCTGAGCTATCGGGGGCTGCTCCGGTAGCGTTGATCCCTACGTTTTGTGCCCTCGTTACAAGGCTTTGCAGTAAGCAAATACTAAGGGCGATATAGTAAATGATATTTTTTTTCATCTGTCTATTTTATTTTAGAAAGGATACACTTCAAGGAAATTATTTCTTGGTTTGAAAGGCTTGCATTTGTGATCTAAGCTCCGTCATGACCTCCTGCTCCTGTTCCAGCACAGAAGTCTGGCTATCCAATTTTTCGAGCTTCCGGTTCAGTGCCCGAATGGCTTCTACGGTCATGGCATCATAAGTGCCATAAGCCGTTTGCAAATAGCCTTGTTGATCTTCCGAAACCAGGGTAGGAAAAACGGCTTGAATGTTTTGTGCGGTAAAACCATACTGAATGCCTTCCGGGCGTTGCATTCCGGTTTGGTCATCTGCCCATTGGTAACGAATGCCCTGCAGCGATAATAATTTATCCAGCATCTCATGGGTGTCTAGTGCCCGTATATTTTTTTTCAGACGGGCATCTGAATTGGCCAGCCAATTGCCTGCTGCCGCTTTTGATGCGGTTCCTTCCACTTCCAATATATTGGTGCTTGCCGTTCGTCCAATCCCTACATTTCCATTGGCACTGATTGACATACGTTTTTGAGAACCCACCCACATATTCAGGCTACCAGTGCTGTTGAAGTTACCAATGGCAGTGGTAAGGGTATCTCCTCCAGGGATAAAGTCACTCCCCCCGGCCCCAAATCGGGCAATGCCATTGGAGTTATTAAGCACTTCAATGTAGCTGCCAATTAATGGCGTAGTCGTCTGAAACCCAGCCGGACGGGCAGTATTGGCTATCAATTTGAGACTATTGAGATGGTTTAGGTATAGGCCAGTAGTATCATTGATATCGTTTTGTATCCAGAAAGTATCCAGGTAAATGTTTTGACTGGCGGTATGGTTGCCCAGATTATCGGCATCCAAATAAGGGGCTAAGTCGATAGGCGGCCCTCCATTAGTGAGGGAAAGCATATCACTGGAAAGACTCAATTGTTGATTGCTTTTGGGAGGCGGGGGACTCACCCAGTTGGTTTGTCCAGTGCCATCGGTTGCCAATACCTGATTGGCCATTCCATCTACAATAGGCAAACTATATTCATTGATCACTATACTAGTATCCGTAACTCTGAAGCCCGGATTAGGCATTGCCCCCATTGGTACATGTAGGTTACTCGCGGGAATGGTGTTGATGCCCACTCGACCTATGGAATCAATATATAAGCCTTCCATAGTACCCCCATCATTATTGATCCAATTTCCATTTAATTGCAAATCCTGGTTCATCGTATGATTGCCCAGATGATCACCTGTAGCAATACCAGCTATAGCCCAATTAACCTGGCCATTTCCATCGGTAATAAGTATATCATTAGGATTGCCATCGGTAACAGGAAAGCGATAATTGTCCATGATGATCAAGGCGGTATCTGTAAAGTTGTAGCTTCCTGGATCTTTCTCCATATGATAAGCGAATGCAAAATCCCAATTTGGGTCCAAACTACAATTACCTCCAGCATAAGGATTGGTAGTGTTCAAATAAGGACGGTAACCCATATTATTTTGAAGATAGATTTTAATGCTATACACTTCTCCTTTATAAACTGGGATACGATCAATTATAGATTCCACATAATTATTAATACAGGAGACGGTAGATGTTCCTGAAGCAACTAACCCTACGCCAGCTTTATATAATTCAAAGGGAATATAGAAATCAGGGGAATTATCAAAAAAACATGTATTTGCATAAATGGTAAATTTCGTCAATAATCCATCATACGGAATGGTAAATGATTGCGATTGAGGTATAGAATAAGCACCTTCTATATTATGAACGCTTTGACTTTCAGCAATTGCCTCAGTCTCAAGTTGAACACCTACCATCAAATCCCCACCAGTACGTTTCAATCCGCCAGCCCTCAAACTTACCTGCCCAAGTGAATCTATAAACAATCCTAAGCTGTCTATTCCATCCCTACTTAAATTGTAATCTTTAAGCTGTATGTTTTGGGTAGCGATATGATTGCCTAAATCATCCCTGAAAGCAGCTAAATCTATCTTTGTAGGAGCATTGCTCAAGCGAAGTGTGTCGTTAACGATACTAATACTCTGTTTAAAATCTGCCAGTGAAATGGTCGAAGCATCATTGGTCAGGCTAAGGGTATCATTGCTCAGTTGCAAATCTTGCTGATCTGGGCCATTCAAGATCGTCCAGGCTGTTCCATCATAATACCAAAAGCTATTATAGGTACTGTCGAAGACCATTAAGCCTTTAGCAGGGCCGGCAATATTTTTTCGAGCAGTAGAATCCATTCTTGGAATCAGTATCCCTTTATCGGAAGCGGAGATATCCAGGATGGCAGAGCTGTGAGAGCTTGTTCCGGCGCTTGGATGAATGCCTACCTGCTGAGCCAGCCCGTCCATCGCAAATAATAGTGTGACCAATATGGTCAATAGATTTTTTATCTTCTTCATCTTGATTTTCCTTTTAATGGTGATTGGCTTTTTTGTTTTCAGGGGTATTGGCCTCAGCTGATTGGAGTTCGGCTTTCCACACCTCTACCTCTTCCAGATGGGTTTTTAGGTTAGCATTGCGTTTTTGTAGCTGTACTACTTTTTCTTGCAAGGCAGCAATAGCCGCTACTGTCATAGCATCAAAGCTGCCGTAAGCGGTTTGGAGATAGCCCGTATTGTCTTCTGTAACCAGGGAAGGGAAATTTTCCTGAATATTTTGAGCGGTAAAACCGTATTGCAGTCCTTCGGGTCTTTGGGTCCCCGTTTGCTCGTCAGCCCATTCGTAGCTAATTCCTTCTAGGGCAGTCAGTTTTTCGAGCATCTCTTTAGAGTCGAGTGCTTCTATGTTTTTCTTGAGTCGTCGGTCAGAATTGGCCAGCCAATCGCCAGCAGCACTTTTGGAAGCATCACCTTCTATTTCCAATACATTAGTCACTGGGTTTCGTCCGATGCCTACATTACCATCAGCACTGATGTACATCTGTTGCGTCCCGTTGGTAAGAAACTGCAAATCCCCATTGCCCCAATTGGCCAAAGCTACATCCTGGGGATTTCCACCAGAATAGCCAAAACCATCTGGGCCGAATAATGCTCTCGTTCCTTCCTGATTATTTACTTCCAGATAAGCGCCTACTCCATCTGGATTAATCGCGTCAGAATAAATGCATTTAAAAGCCGCTGGATTTGCAGAATTACTTAAGATGGATAAACTATTAGAAGTGTCTATTGCTATTCCGGGTAAAAGGCCACGGCTGGCATCATATTGTATTCGATGTGCTCCCAATAGGAGGTTTTGGCTAGCCATATGATTGCCCATATTGTCGGGATCCCGATAAGGGCTTAGGTCAATAGGTAGGCCACCATCGGTCAAAGAGAGCGTATCATTTACCAGGGTCAATTGCTGATTGCCTGCCCCTTGCAAGTTGGCCCAAGTCAAATTTCCTGCGCCATCGGTCACCAATGACTCTCCCATCATTCCGTCGGTAGCTGGAAGGCGGTATTCATTGAAAGTGACTGATGTATCACTCACCATAAAGCCAAGTCTGCTTTCATTCCCCAATACTCTAAATGCAAAATCTCTATTAGCATCATACGAAGATTGGCCGCCAGCATAGGGATTGCCATCCACCAATTGCCATCGGGTAGAATTGGAAAGCCTAATAGAATATTTTTGCCCTGCTTCCAATAAGATGTCTTGGTTTGCAGGAAGAGGAACAGCAACTTCAGCCTCACTTTCAGGAAAATCTATAAGAACAGACGTACTGTAGAGCGTTGGGCCCGCCAAGCCTTCTCCTGCTACTAGGGATACGGTGATGGAATAAGGATTTGGCCAATTGACAAGGGTCAACAACAAATCGCTGAGCTTACCACTTTTGGTACTCGTAAAGGATTGCCAAGCGTCATAGACAATTTCAGAAGTATAGGTAGAAGAGGTAAAAGCAGCAAATGCTGAAGTGTTGGCATCCCGCTCCATAAATACATGTAAATTGGCCTGTGGGGTAGTATTCACTCCCATTTGCCCGAAGGTATCTAAAAGAATACCTGTTGCAGGAGCTCCGACATTATCGATCCAATGTCCTCCACTGTTTATATTTTGGGTAGCGATATGATTGCCTAAAGTATCGCCAAACCCTTGAGTAGTAGGATTGACCCAACTTACATTTCCATTGCCATCGGTCATCAGGACATCATCGGCATTGCCCGCTGTAATGGGAAGGGTATACTCATTGATCTGAAAGCCATTATCCTTCAATTTATAAACTGTGCCTGGTGCTGTACCGATTTGTAGTAAGGCATCCAGTGGTCCTGCATGGTTAAAACCAACTCGGCCCGCTGTATCGACATAAATCCCTTCACCAGCATCTCCGTCATTATTGATCATATGCCCATTGAGTTGGATGTTTTGGGTAGCGATATGATTACCCAGAGTGTCATTATAGGGCGAGAGGTCAACCGGCGCGGAATTGGAAATGTACAGCGTATCATTGCTTAGGCTCAGGCCCTGGCGATAAGCCGTCAAGTCGACGGGAGTAGGATCATTAGTGAGAAAAAGGGAATCGTTGGTGAAGCTCAGTTGCTGTTCATCCAGTGAAATCATTTCCGCCCAGACCAGGCCATCGTAATACCAAAAACTATTGTAAGTACTATCAAAGACCATCAGCCCTTTAGCCGGATTGGGGATGTTTCCTCTTGAGGTGGAATCCATACGTGGAATCAATATTCCTTTGTCGGCAGAAGTAATATCCAGCATGGCGGAACTATCTGGTGTGGCGCCCGTACTATTGATCCCTATGTTCTGAGCGAGGCTTAGCGAAACACTCATTAAAACCAGGAGACCCGTAAGTATCCCTTTGCGGTGATTTTCCATATCTGTAATTTTATGATCCAGTGATTTCGAAACAAAAACTGTATTAGACAAGGCAAAACTGGTGCACATGTCCTTTCCAAACTTGCCAAAAGCTTTCAAAGATTGCCAATGGGTTTCGAGGATTGCCAATGGCCGTTTTTGTAAGCCTAAACCATTGGCTATCAGGGATAAACACAAAAGCCTTCGTGGGTATTCCACGAAGGCTTTTCAGTAATTTGGCCTCAAAAATGGCAAAAATAGAAAACCTTTTCCTTAGTTTTTGACTATTTCATTTTTTTGGAGCAAATCATGGGGGCGAATGCCAAATTCGGCTTCGAATGATTTGGCAAAATGGCTGGTATTTTCCGCGCCAATGGCATAACAGACTTGCGTCAAGGTGCTAATATTTTCTGTTTCCAGCATCCGTTTGGCGACTTGCAATCGGACCGTTTTGATGTATTTCATCGGGCTAATTCCGGTAATGTGTTTGACCTTACGGAAAAGCTGCCGCTTGCTAATGAGCAGTTCTTTCGCTAAATCCTCTGAGGTATAATTCGGATTTTTAATTTCTCTTTTAGCAATCGCTTCCACCTGCGCCAACCACTCCATATCCTGCGCTGCAATTTTTACCTTTTCGGATGCTTCCTGCTCCGGCGGGGAGACCTTGAGATTGGCCTTATTCTTCTTTTTCTCAGGTTTCGCTACCACCACTTCCGGCTCCTCCACTGCCAGGCTTCGGCCTTTTACATTGTTCAACAGTTTGCGTATTCTCAATAGCAATTCTTCCGTATCAAAAGGTTTGGTCATATAATCATCGACTCCGATGCGTAAACCTTTCAGCTTATCTTCTTGTGTAGAACGAGCGGTCAATAAAATAAAGGGGATACCACAATAACGATCATCTTTTTTTACCTTTTCCAGCAGCGTAAAGCCATCCATCAAAGGCATCATGACATCAGAAAGAATCAAATCTATGGGATGCGTATTCAATTGGGTGAGCGCAGCTTCACCATTGGCGGCGGTATAGATGGTATATTCTGGGGAGAGGATAGCGCTGAGGTATTGGCGGAGTTCTGGATGGTCTTCCACTACGAGTATTTTGGTAGTAGTGGTCGCTACGATTTTTTCTTTTTTCGCAGGGGTTACCGCAGGTCGTTTCCATTCTTGGGAACTGCTATGCGGTGTGCGCGTTACTTCTTCTTCCACCAATTTTAAGGGCAGATAAAAAGTAAAAGTACTCCCCGCCCCTAGCTCCGAGTGAGCTTCGATACGCCCGCCAAGTAATGCCATCATTTCTTTGCAAACTGCCAAACCGATTCCCGAACCGCCTTCCAACTGAGGAGCTTTCGCTTGCTTGTCAAGCAAAGCATTTTGCCCTGCCTGAAAATAACGTTCAAAGATATGGGGCAAATCTTCGGGCGAAATTCCCCGGCCATTATCCTGTACCTTAAAAGCTAAACCCTCTCCTTCTCGCCAGTTGGCGCTAACCGTAATCATACCCGATTCGGGCGTAAATTTTAGCGCATTAGACAAGAGGTTATTGATAATCATTTCTAATTTTGTACGATCAGTACGCACGATAATTTTATCGGCCACGAAAGAAGAATATCTAAATTGAACCTCCTTAGCCAAAGCGCTCGTTCGGAATACATCCACCGTTTTTTCTAAAAAATCATTCAGTGCCACGGTATTATCCGCCACTACTAATTTCCCAGATTCTAGTTTGGATAGGTCGAGAATTTCGTTGACCTTCTGGTTTAAATTCTGACGATGTTTATAAGCGGCTAGCAGATGGTTTCTAATTTCTGGGATAGAAAACTGCTCTAAGTTTTTGAGGAGGTGTTCTAGTGGAAAACCGATCAAAGTAAGGGGAGTCCGCAGTTCATGGGCAATATTGATAAAAAACCGGGATTTCATTTCGTCGAGCATTTTCAACTGTTCCATTTCTTGTTGGACCAGCAGTCGACGAGTCCTTCTTTGGTAATAATACCAAAGTCCAAAGGCGATTGCCCCAAGCGAAAACAGCAAAAACCACCACTGTAGATAAAAGGGCCGAAGGACCGCAATCTTGATGGCCAATTCATTATCAGCAAACTGTTGGTGCCCATTTTGTGCCCTAATTTCCAGTAGGTGATTCCCAAAGGGTAAACCACTCATACTCAATTGCCCGGTTTGGTTAGCCTGCCAGTCGAGCAAACCCTTAATCCGGTATTCATAGTTAGCAGGCAGATCAGTACTGTAATCCAGCAGTGCCACTTTTAGATTGAAATAGGGATCGGAGGGAGCTAGGGTGATTTGATTGGTTTCCAATAAATGGGTGGTCAAATCTTCTAGTTTTTCATTTTCCCCGGACAATTGAATAAACGCTTTAATTGCCAAGGGTTTCTGACCAGTTTGTGATCTAACTCCTGCGAAGTCATGGGGGTCAAAGGAAGTTAGCCCAATTAAACCTCCGAAAAAAAGTTGACCGTCGTCGGTTTGCAGGTGAGCGATCCGGTTAAATTCGTTATGGGGGATACCATCTTCGGTAAAATATTTGAAGATATGTTCCGTCCTTTTATCAAACTGCATCAAGCCGAAGTCACTACTTATCCACAAGTACTCTGCCTCATCCTCGTAAATAGCGTGGAGTGAATTGGAGGAAAGGCCATCTTCAATGGTATACTGCTTTTCTAATATTAACTGACCGGACAGGTACTTCGTCCGGAACAGTCCAGAACTCGTGGCTAGCCATATCGTATGGTTGACATCTTCGTAAAGATGATGTACATCCTGAAAAGGAAAATAGTTCGGGCCGGTTTGCTCCTCATTATATAAAGCAAGCAGTTGACCTTTGGCATCGGTCAGATATAGGCCCTGATTGGTACACAGCCAAACCTGCTGATCCGTTCTTTTGACAAATTCATAGATGTGGAAATCTTGGCTTTTATTAATCGGTAGAAAACCAAGGGTATCAAAGCTATTAATCACCGGATTCCAACTTAGCAATCTGCCGCGTTGTCCTCCTAGCCAGATTTCCTCCTCATCATAGCGAAGAAAATCCCAGGTATCGCAATCTCCTGGGACGGGAAAATACTTTTTTTCATTGGTCGTCAGGTCTTGTTGGATGAGGTTTACCCCGTCACTATAAACCACATTACCTAAGCCATCTTCCACAAAGCGGGAAAAGTATTCTGCCTCGAAAAGAAACTCTATTTCGCGATCAGTAGGAATGGTTGAAATACCCGCGATGGTTGATGTCCAAACTTTTCCATTTTGATCTTGGTAAATGCCACGGGTCGAGTTGCTAAAATCATGTTCAAAAAAGCGATAATTTGTAAAGAAGTTAGGGCGCAGACGAATCGCAATAAGTCCGTCGGTTTTACTACTCAACCAGGTCAAATCTCCATCAAACTGAATAGGTATTTTGCCATCATCTATCTTAAGGTTTTCCTGAAAAACGATGTTCCCATTTTGGTCGGCGACTTTTACGCCACTACGATTACTAAGCCATAAAAGCTGACGATCTATATTCCAGGAAGCTTGATGTATCAGTTCGGCAGGTCGATTGGGATAGCTATCAGCAGGAAGCAGTTTGCTTCTCCAAAACTGGTAGGCATCCAGATAAAAGCCACCGATATAGGGGTTGATTCCCTTAAAGGTAATAAGAGAAGGCTGTTGCCCGGTGGTGATCGGCATTTTCAGGCCAGCGTCCCGCAAATCTATGATATTCCCCTTTTCATCGATTTCGTAGACCGACCAAGTATTTGGATCAGCCTCATTTTTTAAAGCTTTAACTAGAAAACGTTGATTGTCTAAGGCCAACATATCGAACACATCTACAATCTGCTCGGGAAAAGGAAAGGCTTGGAACCCTTCATTGACGTCATAGCAATAGCCATGAAAACGCCCCTGCTGGTAGCAGTTGAAATAAATTTTTCCATTCCCCAACATTTTCATAAATCGAATTTCCGCTGCCTCGAAGGGGGAATTTGCTCCAAAATGCTTCGCAAAGCTGGTGATTTCGCCAGTATAAATGTTAAAAAGGTTGATTTCTGGGTTTCGGTAGTGCCACTCGTACCGGTCATTTTTCTTTAACAACCACAGATAGCCTTGCTCATCTTCGAAAATATCATGAATGATGTTAAAGGTCATTCCCGGATGACTCTGAGGGGTATAGACCTTAAATTCCTGGCCATCAAAGCGATTTAAGCCTTCCTCCGTACCTACCCATAGAAAGCCACGAGTATCCTTATGGATGGCATAAACCTTTTCAGAAGAAAGACCGTCTCTTGTGGTGTATGTTGTTATTTGAGAATTATATGTTTGTGCCTGTGTTAGAAAAACAGTTATGGAGAGGAATAGCAATAAGGTCCATTTCTTC
>SPJL01013752.1_pt1 | contig 14360 bp, 11 predicted proteins | sample 3741751 | NCBI WGS metagenome assembly SPJL01 (sample SAMN10925998, study PRJNA522277) | cold seep metagenome | isolation source: Elba SIP-enriched marine methane seep metagenome, extraction at timepoint T3 | place: Italy: coast of Elba, Mediterranean Sea | reverse complement strand
GAGATGACTATCGGCGCCGGCTTCTCCACCGACGATGGCGCTTTGGCAGAGCTGGCAATTCGGGAGCGTAATTTGCTCGGGCGCGGACAAGATTTGAGCCTTTCAACACGGTTGGCGCAAAATGGTCAGAATGTCGATTTGTCGTTTACTGAGCCGTATTTCTTGGAACGCGAACTTTCGGCGGGCTTTGACGTATTCCATGCAATTGACGATCAGCAAGATGAGTCTTCTTTTGACAGTAAGAGGACGGGTCTGGCACTTCGCACCGGCTATGAGTTGACCGACGAATGGCGGCAAAGTCTGTTTTACCGGATTGCTCGAGAAGAAATTACAAATGTTTCTAGCTCTGCGAGCCTTTTTATTCGTTCTCAAGAAGGCGAGGAAGTAATCTCGGCAGTTGGTCATACTCTTACATTTGATCGCCGAAATAGTCGAATTGATCCGACTGATGGCTACTTTGTAACAATGCAGAACGAGGTTGCAGGGATTGGCGGGACCGTAAATTACCTCAAGACATCATTCAGTGGCGGCAACTACTACGCATTTAATGAGGATGTCTTGTTGATCACTGAAGGTGAGGTCGGTCAACTGGTCGGGTTGGGTCAAGATACCCGTATTCTCGATCGCTATTTTCTTGGTGGCCGAAGTATGCGCGGTTTCGCATCGGGTGGATTAGGACCTCGCGATACGTCGACCGAAGATGCCCTCGGAGGCGAGCATTTGGCCGTTGCATCGGTTGAAGTCCAGTTTCCGCTAGGACTGCCGGAGGAATTCGGCTTAAAGGGCGCTGTGTTTAGCGATATTGGTTACCTATCCAGTATTCCCGAAAGTTCTGCATCAATCCGCGACACCGGTTCAATACGCTCTTCGCTTGGGGTCGGGGTGCTTTGGGCATCGCCATTTGGACCGATACGCATGGATTTCGCGACTGCCGTTACCAAAGAAGACTTCGATAAGACTGAAACCTTCCAGTTTAATTTCGGTACACGTTTCTAAGCAGCAATCTGTAGATGGGAGCATGAAAATGATATGCGGAAATAGGCTCTCCGTCTTTACTGTCGGGCCAAAGAGTCTTGTCGAGATAACTTGCGCCTTCGCCATTTTAATCAGTGCCTTAGCTCTATCGAATGACGCAAGCGCCCAAACAATTCCTGCTCCACTTATCGCGGTCATTGACGTGGAAGGCGTAGAGCGGAACTCAACGGCATGGAAGGGTGTTATTGCAGAACTCAAGACAAGACGTTCTGCATATGAAGAGCAAATCCGGCAATTGCAGAAACCGCTGGAAGAAAAGTTCAAGGCCCTGGAAAGCGAGCGGGCGATTATTTCTGCTGAAGCATTTCAGCAGAAGCAAAAGGCTCTGCAAAATGAAACACGCCAATTGCAACAAACGGCTCAACAGCGCTTGCAGGACTTGGACAGGGCACGGGTGACTGCCCGGGTCGCAATCCGAAATGCCATTAGGTCAGTGCTCATAGAAGTGATGAAAGAGAAGAGTTTAAATCTGATCCTCAATAGCCCCAAAGTACCGTCGTCTCCAGACGGCCTTGCCGTGACGGATGTCGTATTAGCCCACAGTGCGCTTGATATCTCGAAGTTTGTTGCAAAACGGTTGGACACTACGCTCAGCCGCGTTGATCTACCCGCAACCGCGCAGTAGGGCGGAAATTGCCAAACAAACTTTTTTTCCAATGTGGACAGCCGGTCACGTTAGGTGAACTTGCGAACCATATCAGTGCTGTTCTGCCGGATGGAGCGGACGCATCAAAACTAATTGCTGATGTATCTCCATTGGACCGAGCAACCGACCAAGACCTGAGTTTCTTTGAGAACCGTCGGTATCTATCACAATTAGAGCAAACCAAGGCCGCGGCCGTCCTGCTTGATCCACGGTTTGCTGACCGTGTTCCGGAGGGGGTTACAGCCCTGCTTTCCGATCGGCCGTATCGCGCTTTCGCCTTATCGGCGCAGTTTTTTTACCAAAATGCGGAAAAATCCGGTGCAATCCATCCTACCGCCGTAATCGATGCGTCAGCCATTGTTGATGAGACTGCGGTTGTTGAGGCCGGGGTTGTCGTGAAGGATGGTGCCCGGATCGGTGCTGGATGTGTCATTGAAGATAACGCCATTATCGATCGGAATGTTCGGATTGGGGATGGAACTAAGGTCGGCGCGGGTGCCTATCTTGGTTTTTGTGAAGTAGGATCGAAATGCCTAATTCATCCGGGCGTGCGGATTGGTACTCGTGGATTTGGATTTGCGATGGATGAGGCCGGCCACATTGATGTTCCTCAATTGGGCGGCGTTCAAGTTGGTGTCGGTGTGGAGATCGGGGCGAATTCAACAATTGATCGGGGAATGAGCGAAGACACTGTAATCGGCGATGGAACCAAGATTGATAATCTTGTCCAGATCGGGCACAACGTCAAAGTCGGGAAGGGCTGCGTTATTGTTGCTTTGACCGGAATTGCTGGAAGTACTGTGCTTGAGGACTATGTCGTACTTGCGGCACAAGTTGGCATCGCGGGACATCTTAGAATTGGGCGCGGTGCACAGATTGCAGCAAAATGCGGAATAATTCGGGATGTGCCGCCGGGCGCGCGTATGGGGGGTGTACCTGCTGTTTCAATAAAGCAATGGCTTCGTCAGCATGCTGTGTTGTAAAAGCTCTCACGTCCTGGTGCTGGTAGAAAGAAGTGACGGGGATTTCAATGGACGACGCAGACTACAATAGTGAAATCGATATAAACCGGGTTATGGAGCGAATTCCACATCGCTACCCGTTTATCATGATCGACAAGGTTGTAGACCTTGTTCCTTATGAAAGTGCTGTTGGGCTAAAATGCGTCTCAATGGGTGAGCCGCATTTCCAAGGGCATTTCCCCGATAAACCTATTATGCCTGGTGTTCTAATCGTTGAAAGCATGGCGCAGACTGCCGCTGTGATGGTTGTTTCAAGCCTTGGCCCGGAATCTGAAGGCAAGCTCGTCTACTTCATGAGTGTAGAAGATGCGAAATTTCGCCGGCCAGTCGTTCCTGGGGATGTCATGTACATCCACGTTTCGAAGAAGCAGCAACGCGGGCCCGTGTGGAAGTTCCACGGTGAGGCCAAAGTGGATGGTAAACTCTGCGCCGAAGCTACCTTCGCCGCGATGATCCGAGACGGATAATCATGAACAATATTCACGCCACAGCAGTTGTTGAAGATGGCGCGGTAATTGGGGCTGATGTTTCAATTGGCCCATATTGTGTAGTTGGGGGGGCGGTCGTTCTTAAAGATCGGGTTCGATTGCACAGTCATGTCGTTGTCGGCGGCGATACTGTCATTGGAGATGACACGGAAATTTTTCCTTTCGCCAGCATCGGATTGGTCCCGCAGGATTTGAAGTTTCGGGGAGAGACTTCCAAATTGGAGGTCGGCAGAGGCAACAGAATTCGTGAATATGTAACAATGAATCCCGGGACCGAGGGTGGCGGACTTCTTACAAAAGTCGGTGATAATGGGTTGTTCATGGTTGGGTCTCATGTCGCGCATGATTGCATCGTTGGCGACAATGTTATCATGGCAAATAATGCAACCTTGGCCGGACATGTAGAGTTGGGCGATCATGCAATCATCGGCGGGCTCTCCGCGATCCATCAGTTCGTTCGCATTGGCCGCCACGCAATGGTCGGCGGCATGTCTGGTGTCGAGAACGACGTTATTCCTTATGGATCTGTCATGGGAGACCGTGCAGATTTATGCGGTCTGAACATTGTTGGCCTGAAGCGTCGTGGTTTTGACAAGACCACGGTTCATTCACTTCGCAATGCCTACCGTATTCTGTTCGCAGATGAGGGAACGTTGAGCGAGCGCGTGGATGACGTGGCGGAAGACTTTGCGAATATCGAAGTTGTGATGGAGATTCTGAATTTCATTCGCGCTTCGTCGTCTAGAGGTCTAACCCAGCCACGCGGTTCGGCCGCGCATGGGGACTAAGCCAAAAATTGGTATTGTCGCGGGTGCCGGTCATTTGCCACGGCGGCTGGTCGATCAGTGCCTTGTCGACGGTCGCTCCTTTTTCGTGTTCGCGATAGAGGGGCACGCTAGCCAGACCGACTTTCAGGATGTGCCTCATGCATGGATTAAGCTTGGTCGGACCGGAGACTCGATAGCCCTGGCCCAGCGGGAGGGGGTCGAGGAAATCGTCATGGCGGGCGCTGTGCGTCGTCCTTCATTCACATCGTTACTGCCTGATGCGACCACCTTAAAAATTTTAGGCAAGGTCGGGGGTGTCGCATTTTCTGGCGATGATGGCTTGCTTCGTGCGGTTATTCGGTTCCTGGAGGATGCAGCCGGTCTGAAGGTCGTCGGTGTGGATCAGAGTTTGGACGACCTTGTGCCTGAACTCGGTGTGTTAACCTCTTGCATCCCCGATCAGCATTCTTGGCGCGATATTGAACGCGGACGAGGAATACTTGATTTATTTTCTGCTGCGGATGTGGGGCAATCCGTCGTAATTCAAGAGTCTCTCGTACTTGGTATTGAGGCCATTGAAGGGACGGATGGTTTGCTCTCTCGTTGTGGAGACCTACGCCGACGTGGGCCTGGCGGAGTCCTGGTCAAGATGCGGAAGAGGGGACAGGAGCGTCGGGTCGATTTACCGACGATTGGCGTTACAACGGTAAAGAATGCTGCGGAAGCCGGGTTGCGCGGCATTGCAATTGAGGCCGGTGGTTCCTTGATCGTTGATCGGGAAGATACTGTCGCCGCTGCTGAGGATGCCGGTTTATTCATTGTTGCCGTTGGAGCAGATGTGGACGGCCCATTGTCGTCGGACACGGTTGCAGCTGGTATTACGCGTCATGGGGCAAAGCAACAAAGTCTCAAAGTCTATATAATCGCAGGGGAAGAGTCGGGCGATGCGCTTGGCGGTCGTCTAATGCAGGCGCTTCACAATGGCGTTTCAGGAGGTATTGAATTCCGTGGGGTTGGCGGGGCGTCAATGGCCGCCCAGGGGCTCAATAGTCTTTTTGATATGTCAGAGATTTCCCTTATGGGGCTTGTCGAGATTTTGCCGCATATTCCGAATCTCCGCCGCCGTATTCGTCAAACTGCTGAGGATATAGCGTCGGTAAAGCCTGATGTCTTGATTACGATTGATGCGCCGGGATTCTGTAAACGTGTCGTCGACGTTCTGCCTCCGGCGGTTGAATGCCCGAAAATTCACTATGTTGCGCCAACCGTTTGGGCTTGGCGTCCTGGGCGCGTTCATGGTTTTAAGCGGCGTTTCGATATGTTGCTGACATTGCTTCCCTTCGAACCCCGTTATTTCCATGAAGTTGGGATGGAGGCCGCGTTTGTCGGACATTCCGTCCTCGAGTCAGGCGCGGACGCTGGGGATGGTAAGCGATTTCGGGAAAAGCATGATATCCCGCCGGATGATCCTGTGATCTGTATCTTGCCGGGTAGCAGGCCGGGTGAGGTTTCGAAACTTCTGGATTGCTTCATAGAGACGGCCTTGCGGGTCCGACAGTCGCATCCAACCGCGCGGTTTGTTGTGCCGACAGTGCCGGCCCTAGCCGAGACGGTTCGCGATGGTTTCAGGCGTCACGGTCTTGAAGCCTATTTTGTTTCAGATGAGGCTGAAAAATTTGATGCAATGGCGGCGTCCAATGCGGCGATTGCAGCCTCAGGAACAGTGGCCCTGGAGCTTGCATTGGAGCGCGTGCCGACAGTCATTGCCTATCGCGTAAGCTGGCTCACTTACGAAATTGTTCGCCGTTTGATTAAGGTTAAGTTCGTTCACTTGCTCAATTACCTGGCAGGTGAAGCAATTGTTCCTGAACGTTTGCAGGCTGACTGTACGCCTGATCGGTTAACCACAGATATAGAGTTGCTGCTCGGACCGGCTGGAGAGGAGCAGACAGCGGCGCTGGAGGTTCCTTTGAAACAGCTTTCCCCCGGCGCCGGGACCGCACCCAGCACGGCTGCGGCTGAGGCCGTCTTGTCCAAACTCGGTCTTACTTCGAAAGCGTGTTGATCTGATCCCGAGCCTGGTTCAGCTGATCCGTGGTCCGGACCAGACGATCCCCCATATCGCGGGTCATCTCGAACGCGAAGTTCGCATCCTGCCGTGCCATTTCGCTGAAGACTTCCCGGCTGAGGCGTAGTGTTGTGACTTCGGTTTCTGCCCGGACGGTCGCTGTCCGTTTGGTGTCGCAGAGAAGCGCGATCTCACCAACCAGTTGGTTCTCGCCAACGACAAACAGTTTTGACTCGTCTTTGCCTGTGCCCACAACGATGGCTGCGCTGCCCTTCATGATGACATGTGCGGCATCGCCATCATCCCCTTGGGTCATGATGTCATCACCGGGCATGTAGTTGAGGCGCTCCGCCGTAAAGGCCAGGAATTTGAGGCGGGATGGATCGATATTCGCGAAAAGTGGTAGTTCCTGGAGCTTCCGGGCTTCCCCACCCAGCGCATCATCTTCAGATGTGCTCGTGGGTCTCGGTGCCGCAGCCTCGCTGCTGCCAGAAGCGGCGATCCGGCCTCCTTTCACTTCCAAGACAGAATCGAAGGTTAGGCCGGCCTGTGGCTCGCTGCCTGTCCAGATTTGCGCTGTATTCGGAAGAGTCTCCCGAATGCGCGCTGCGATCCGTTCCTGGGCCGCGGGTTCGACGGCATTCATCGGTTCGGCGCAGATCAAAATGTCCGGGCTTTTCAGAATCTGCCGGACCAAGCCAAGCTTCTGTCGTTGTCCCAATGCCAACCGCCCGCCGCCCAGGCCAACTTGGAAGGTGAGGGCGGTGCGGACAATCGCTTCCCGCATGCCGAGTTCCACAACCACCTGTTCAACGATCGCGTTGATCTTCTCTGCGGCATCGGCCCGACCATGCACGATGCGGCCAAACAGGATGTTGTCCAGAATGCTGAGGCCAGGGTTAACTGAGGTGTCGACATAAGGATAAATCTGACCACCGTCTTCAAACAGCGTGGGGTTCTTTTCCCGCAAGGCATGACGAAGCTGCAGCAGCGTTGCTTGCAGATCATCGTCGATCAGGCCAAGGCGGTGGCGTTGAACGGTCAGTTTGAAAGGCAGAGACATCAGCATCTGATGGTCTTCGGACGTCAACTCACCACCATCTTCTTGTGTGGTCCGGCGGACCAGCAGTTTCAGGTCCGGCAGCACTTCTTCATCGACGAAGCTATACTGTTCGAAGAAGGGGTGTCCGGCAGGGATATCCTTGAACAGATCGACGATCAGTTCAGCACATTTGAGGCCGATTTCCTGGAAGGTGGTCGTCAGACCGTGCTCTTCCAGAAGCTCCAGGATGATGGGGTTGGATGACAGGTTCGATTGTTCAAACGCATCATCCATCGCTTTACCGAACAGGATGTTCCCGGCAACGGATGTATAGGTGTTGTACTTATCCGCATCGTAATTCTGGACGAGTTCCGTCAGGCGGCGCTCGCTCAGGATATCGCGGACCCGGTTGCGCGCTTGAAGGACTTGATCCGCCAGTTCGGGCTCCGCACCTGGATCCAAGGACTGTCGAAGTCCGATACCATACATATCCGGTTCCAGCTCAACATCAGTCAGCAGGCTGATCGAACGCCCCAGCAGTTCGTTACGTCCCGATACGCCGGCGATTTGGTAGTCCGTCCAATCGAGGTCGAAGCTGTTTGGCAGGTTGCCGGACGCGATAGCCTCCTCAATTTCCGTCTTTCTGGAATCAGAGACATCATCCCGCTCAATTTCCGGAATCTGGCTCTGCAGGCCAAACAACATATTGTCGGCGATGGATCCGTTGAAGAAAGCAGGATCACTGGTCGCAAGGCCAACACGGGCGGCGATGACGTTCTCATGCAGGGTCGCGATGTCCGTACCGCCAATTTGGATCTTTCCGCCTGTCGGGCTGAGAATGCGGGACATAAGCCGCGAGAATACGTCTCGTGAGGCACCGCTTGTACTTGTCAGGGCGATGGTTTGCCCGGGCTCGACCGTGAATGTCGCGCTGTCGATCACCCGCACACCATCTTCGTCGGCCCAGGTCAGGCCGGCTGCTTCGATCTTTCCGTTTAGACGCGGCATCTCGTCCGGCATCCCGCGCTGCAGGTCCTCGTCCAGCATGCCCTGCGGCTGGAACTGGCTGGTCAGTTGCTCGTATTTGATCGTCGCGTCGGCCATGCGCTGGTAATAGTTCAACAGCTCCTTCCAAGGTGCTGCCAGTTCTTTATAGGCGGCAAGTGCTGCGACAAGAGCCCCGACCGTCAATTCGCCTTCAATTACCAGGTAACCGCCAATCGTGAAGAACAGGAACGGTGTCATCTGGTTGATGAAGTTGTTGATGAACTTCATGAAGAATTTGCGCTGATAGATCTCAAAACGAATTTTGAAGATCGTCCCAAGTCGCTTGGAGAAATCAGCTAGGATTCTGTTGGAATGACTGCTTCCGCGGACGTCTTGTACGCCGCCGACAACCTCTCCGATCCGGTTGGAAAGCGCGCGAACATTCTTCGTACGATCCTTACCCAGCAGGTTGATTTTCTTCTGCAGCTTCGGAATGACATAGCCCTGCACCGGGACAAGCGCGATGGCCGCTAGACCGATGAATGGGTTCTGAATGAACAGAAACGCGATGATCGTCAGGAAGAAACCACCTTGGAACGCTGGCAAGGCGAAGGCATCCCCAAAGAAACCGCCGAGGGGTTCCACTTCGGCGGTTACCATGGTTACGACTTCGCCGGAGGATGTCTTCTGGAATTGCGGTAGGGGGAACCGCATGGTGCGCTCCAACAGCATAAAGCGCAGGCGGCGCAGCAGTCTCTCTGCCATCACACCTTTAAACGTGTTGATGCGCATCTTGAACATGCCGTTGACGATCACCAACGCCAGGAAAATGCCGCAGAGGATAAACAGATAGGGGATCTGTCCCATCGAGAGGCCGAGCAAATCGGTGAAATCAATGCCGAACACGACGACGGGCACGTCGCCTTCTATAGCGCCGTCACCAATCGCCTTGTTCACGATTGTCTTTGGCACATCCAATCCAAAATACGTAAATGGAAATGAAGCCACGATGAGGATCAAGGTCGCAATCTGCTGCGCCTTACTGTGCTTCCAAATGAAGCGGTACATACTCTTATCCATGAAATCCCCCAAACACTGCTCTCGCACGGCCCCCCGGCTGGCGAGTACTCATTTCCCCAATTGAACTATACCCGATTTCACTTGCTTGTCAGGTCAGTAACACCATCCCAGTTTTTTGGTGTTGGTAGTCCCGTCATTCTTCTGTCGCACCGTTCAACCGCCTTACCCGAGGCGCCATCGCCTTCCGCAGCCAACTTTTGGAATGCGTCCTTCGCAGCAGAAAAATCTTGTGCGCGATAAAGCGCTAACGCTGCTTCATATCGATCACGTGTTCTTAAGACATCAGCCCCGACATCACCCTTCTTACCAAGCGGTTCGTAAATAGTCACCGGCGTTGCGCGTCCGACGACACGCACCCTGTCGATTTCCCGCCATTCAAATCGGTCGCGGCAAAGCTCGACCGTGTCATCACCGGCCATTAGTAGCGTACCATATTGTTTGTTCACACTTTCCAGCCGGGCAGCCAGGTTCACTGCATCGCCCATGACGGTATAGGTATAGCGGCGGCGGGACCCGACATTGCCGACCGTCATTGCGCCGCTATTAATCCCGATTCGGGTTTTAACCTGCATCCCTTCTGGAACATTGAAGCGTTGGGCGGCGGCGGCGAGCCCAAGGTCGATGGCAATCGCCGCAGAGATCGCGCTCGCCGCGTGGTCCTCATCCCGGACGGGGGCCCCGAAGACCGCGCAAACCGCATCGCCCAGAAAACGTTCAATGATCCCGTGATGGGCCTCGATTTCCTTGCCGATTATGTTGAAATATTCATTCAGGAACTCCACCAGCTCGGCCGGTGACATCTTCTCCGATATCGTAGAAAAGGCCGCGATATCGGAGAAGAAACAGGTGAGTTTCCGGCTTTCCCCGCCCAGTTCCGGTACATCACCGGCATCCAGCATGGCATTGATGACCTTTGGATCCAGATAATGCGAGAAGGTCGCCTGCACCCGCCGACGCTCCTTATCCGTCGTCACGAAGCGGTAGGCTGTTCCCGCCGTGAAAGCGAGGCCGGTCGCCAGTAGTGGGTCGAGTAGTGGTAACTCTAACCCGGTGCCGAACATCCATGCTGATATGCCTGCGTAGAGCGCGCCCATCGCCAGGATCGCGGCCAATGATCGGATAGGGCGGAAGGCGAGGGACAGGAGGCCCGCAAGAACCGCCGCACCAAAGCTGAAGAGAATCTGCATAACGTCATTTGGTCTATCAACCGCATCGCCCCGGATCAGGTTATTAAATGCCGTGGCGTGTGTATAGACTCCAGCGGTCGCATTCCGGGCGAAATCTGAGGGGGCTGTGCCAATATCCGTACAGGAGGGCGGGGCACCGGCGAAATCCGGATGGGTGATGAAACGGTTAGAGGCGAGCTTCCGATCTTCAAGATTGAGTACCGTGCCAAGGATGACGGCTTTTCCGGCGAAGTGCTGGGTTAGGTATTCGGTATCTCCCTTCTCAATGCATCGATGGATATCCTGAAAGGAGTGGGTTGGAATGGCCCCCGGTCTGGGATCAAAGTTGAGTAGCAGGTTCATACCTGCCTCTGTCGAGACCGGCGTTCCGCCAAAAAGGGCTGTGGTGCCATTTTCCGCCACTTCTAGGGTCCGTCCAGTGTGGCGCATAGCCAACTCACCAGCAAAGCCGGGGCGCCATTCTGAGGTGCCATTACGCTGATATTCCAAAAGCAATGGTAGACCGCGCAGGATGCCGTCTTCTTCTACAAAGGCATTGAGGGAGCGAATATTCTGTTTTTCGCCGACGGCGCGCCGGAATGCATGGAACGGGCGAAGAGGCGCATTGCCGAGATCAACTTCACCCAAAACGACCTTGCCCTGTTTTCTGCCTTTTTTGAGCAGGCTAGCCAGTAACGTCTTATCGTAGCGCGTATCGGCAACATAGGTGTTGGCTGACGTTGGAAGCACCAAATCCCAACCAACGACGGTTGCTCCAGCCTGCAAGACTGCGTTCTGCACGGATGCGATATGCGGCGTCCACATCGCCTTGGGAATAGTGCTGAAGGGCGGTGTTGCATAGGTCGTCTCGTCGATGGCAATGACGACGACCTCCGAAACAGCATACGAAGTAGGCGGGGCAACTGTTGCCCGAAGCCAGTGCAGAATATCTGTGTCCGCGCGTTCTACCCGATCAAACAGGGGAAGGGACAGAATACCTGCGACGACAACGGCGATCAGGACACCGGCTATGATGCTTTGCTTGTTGAATGCGCCGATACCCGGAAAGGCGCCCGGTTTGCCGGCCGGCTTATTGGTATTCGTTTCGCCGTTGGCCATATCGGATTCCGATACTCGGGGCGCGCCTTACATCGGCACCAATCGAGAGATGGTGGAGAGCGGATCATCTTCAGCAAGTTTCGATACTTTGACGACCAAAGATCGCCCGCCCGCTTCGAACAGGTAGGTCTGGCCGGCAGTCAGGCGAATCCCGGCTTTGCGAGCATCGGCGACTTTGCCGGATGCGTTCAATGTGATCGGGACTGAATCCGTCCCCGCACAGGCGGCCTTGATCGTGATGGGGGCAGATTTGGTCTGAAACTTAATCACGGGGCTGACGCCGTAGATTACGCGATCAGGCTTGGGTGCATCACATTTTCCGGGGCTGTTCCGGAAGGCCATAGCACCGGCTTCCTGGTTCTGGCCCTCGTTCAGCACGACGGAGCCCCCATCGCAATCGATCCATTCGCGGGATATTTCGCCCCCTTCGACAGTGCTTTCATCCTCACCAATGATGACGGTGCCGCCGACAATGGTCTCCTGCACGCAAGACAGAAGATAGCCGAGTGTCAGGGTTTCCCCGGATGCCAGATCAATACGCTGTCCGGCTGTCAGATAGTCCATCAACTGTACATCGTCCCGGTCGCTGGTGATATCTTCGACCATTGCCGTCGGTTCATCGGCTACCGCCTGTTTCGCTGCGATCGACACCGCACACAGGCCGAACCCGACAGCACATGCCAGGAGTGTTCGAAAAAAGCTATGGCCCTTTGAATAGCCGTGCCCGCGCGAAAAACTGTGTCCGCGTGAAAAACCGTGTCCGGGCGAATAACGGCAACTCTTCTGCAAAGCATTCCGTTCCACGTCGACTCTCCCCCGATTTTTGCTCGTCAAATCCGTTGGGACAGTATTGCCCCGTCCTCCGGCCTTGGCTAGGCCTCCGCCATGTTTGGCACGATTTTGCGCCCAAATTATGGCCGTTGTCGCATCAGGCCTGGAATTGCTCGTTCAAGATGCGTTCTTCCAGGTGATGTTCCGGATCAAAAAGCAGTTTGGCGGCGACATTCATATCCTGTCGGATGGAAACATGGGTCACATCCCGAACTTCGACCGAATCGGCAACGGCGCTGACCGGGCGTTTCTTTCGCTCCCGAACCGTGAATTCGACATGCGCGGCGCTTGGCAAGAGCGCGCCACGCCACCGTCTGGGGCGGAAAGCGCTGATCGGCGTGAGCGCCAGAACTTCGGAGCCCAGCGGGACGATTGGACCGTGGGCCGACAGGTTATAGGCGGTGCTTCCCGCCGGTGTCGCCAGCAGAACCCCATCGCAAATCAATTCATCCACTCGGGCAATACCATCGACATGGACTTCCACCTTGGCCGCTTGCCTGGTTTCCCGGAACAGAGAGACTTCGTTGATCGCTAGATGATCAAAGACTTCCCCGGACTGCACTTGCGCCTGCATGCGCAGTGGGTGGAGCTTTAGAAGCGCTGCGTTATTCAGGCGTTCGAGAAGGTCGTCATCTTTGAATTCATTCATCAGAAAGCCGACAGTGCCCCGATTCATCCCATAAATTGGAATCTTCGACCCGACAAACTGGCGTAACACAGTCAGCATGAAGCCATCACCGCCCAGAGCCACAATGGCATCTGCGTTTTCCGGTTCTGTCGTGCCCTGATAGCGCTCGGCCAGTTTGTTTAACGCACGTTTGGCACGTGGTGCATCTGACGCCAGGAAAGCGACCCGTTCGATCGACCTTGATGTCATTCCCCATCTCCGAAGTTCCGGTCTCGAAGCCGGAGTTCCCCAAGAACTGCCCCAACCCGTGTTGGACTGCATTACCCTCTAACAATCGCGATCAGAACATCCCGCCTGATTTCGCGTGTCCGTGCCGCCCCATTTGTCGACAGCCTAGCGCCTTTATGGAAGGATGCCAAAGAATTGCGGACGCTTTTATGTCTGCACGGGCAGTGTTGTGGTTTGAGAGGGGGGTTTATGGTTCGGTTGTCGCCATTGGTTACAAGGTTGCGTTCAGCATGTTTTGTCGCGACATACGCGTTCAGCATGGTTTGCATCGTTTGCATGGTCAGTGTTGTTCATGCCGATGACAGGCATGCGGGCTATTACTATCCGGAACCACAAACATCAGAGGCCTTTACCGGGCGTGCCCCTTTACTACAGGACGCCGGTAAACGGGCCCGCGTCGCTGTCACCACCGGAATATCCAACCAATTGGCGAGTGGCCCTGGCGCGCCGATGGTTGCGATCTTTGCCAAGGGAACACAGGCCGAGAAGCTCATCATCGTTGCCTTGCGGGAAGGGGAGTTGAACACTCTGTTTCGGATGCGTGGTTTCCTTGCGCGCTTGACAGCGGAGGCACGTGCCTCCCCGATCTTCGCCAATGCTTCGAACCCTGAGGAACTGACATTTCTCGATTTCATTGCGTCTCTCGGTTTCGAAAGACTGACCGCCAGTGATGGTCGCGATTTCGCGCATCGTATTGAACTGTCGCCGGCACGATGACAGAGGCTCCCTCATTATCACCCGGTGCGTTTAAGGCGCAGGTTCTTTTCGCCAATGAGGCCTTCTATATGGCCTTTGCCGATGGTGATGCCGCATCCATGGAAACGCTGTGGGCTGCGGAAACGCCGGTGTCTTGTATCCATCCCGGTTGGGGCGTGCTGACGGATCGAGCGGAAATCATGGAAAGCTGGCGTGGTGTTCTTCAATCGCCGCCCAATATCATGTGTCGCGACCCGATCGTCCAAAAACAGAGTGAGGATGCCGCGCTGGTTGTTTGCTTTGAGAGTGTTGGCAACGGTCATTTGATCGCGACCAATGGCTTTGTTCGGGAGGCAGGACTTTGGTTGATGAGCCATCATCAGGCGGGACCAACGCGCGCCCAGCCCCGAACGGATCCAGCGAATGATCTACCCCGGACCGTCAACTAGTCAGATTTTATACGCGACACCAGCACAACGGTTGCCGGTTGGCGGCAG
>SPJL01014139.1_pt1 | contig 14387 bp, 9 predicted proteins | sample 3741751 | NCBI WGS metagenome assembly SPJL01 (sample SAMN10925998, study PRJNA522277) | cold seep metagenome | isolation source: Elba SIP-enriched marine methane seep metagenome, extraction at timepoint T3 | place: Italy: coast of Elba, Mediterranean Sea | reverse complement strand
TTCACGGCTGCCTTGCTCGACATACTCATCCGGCAGGCCGAGGTTGAGTACGGGCATCAAAATCTGCTGTTGTTGCAAGAACTCATTCACCGCACTGCCCGCACCGCCGGCAATGACATTCTCTTCCACGCTGACCAGTACATCATGGCTTTTTGCCATCTCCAGAATTAATGTTTCGTCTATCGGTTTGATAAACCGCATATTGACCACCGTGGCACCTAATTGCTTACCTGCTTCCACAGCAGGCGCCAGCATCGCCCCCCAGGCCAGAATGGCAATGCGACTGCCCTGGTGGCGGATTTCCCCCTTGCCGATCTCCAGGGTGTCCAGGGTGGACTCCACGCTTGCACCCGGGCCTTTACCGCGCGGATAACGTACCGCTGCAGGCCCTGCATAGTGATAGCCCGTGCTTAGCATCTGACGGCATTCATTCTCATCTGCTGCGGCCATTACCAGCATATTCGGAATACAACGCAGATAACTCAAATCAAATGCGCCGGCATGAGTGGGGCCATCCGGGCCCACCAGACCCGCTCTGTCCAGAGCAAACAACACATCCAGGTTCTGAATCGCCACATCATGAATCAACTGATCATAAGCACGCTGCAAAAAGGTTGAATAAATCGCCACCACCGGTTTCGCCCCCTGACAGGCCTGACCGGCGGCCAACGTCACCGCATGCTGTTCAGCAATCGCCACATCAAAATAGCGTTTGGGGAAACGCTTGGAAAACGCCACCAGCCCGGAGCCTTCACGCATCGCCGGGGTAATCCCTAACAGACGCTCATCCTGCTCGGCCATATCGCATAACCACTGACCAAATACCTGGGTATAGGTCGGGTGCGGGGAAGGCTGGGACTTGGGCAGCGAATCCTGTTGCGGATCAAACGCCGGGACGCCGTGATACGCCAGCGGATCCTTCTCAGCCGGGGCATAGCCTTTGCCTTTCCTGGTCACCACATGCAAAAACAACGGGCCTTTCAAATCCTTAATGTTTTGCAAGGTTTCCACCAGGGTATCGACATCATGGCCATCAATCGGACCGAAATAATTAAAGCCCAGCTCCTCAAACAACGTGCCCGGCACAATCATGCCTTTGACATGCTCCTCGGTTTTTCGTGCCAGCTCCCACATCGAGGGCATATTGCCGAGCACTTTTTTACTTTCCTCACGCACCGTAGAATACAACTTACTGGACAACACCTTGGTCAGATAATTATTCATCGCGCCGACATTGGGCGAGATCGACATATCATTATCATTCAGGATGACCAGCACATCCGCGCCGACATCCCCGGCATGATTCATCGCCTCATAGGCCATGCCACCGGTAATACTGCCATCACCGATAATCGCCACCATCTTCTTGTCTTCGCCGCGTAACTGCGACGCAATCGCCATCCCCAATGCGGCACTGATCGAGGTACTGGAATGGCCGACACCAAACGCATCGTACTCACTTTCCCCCCGTTTAGGAAACGCCGACACCCCGCCGAAAGTCCGAATGGTGAGCATCTGCGCCTTACGCCCGGTGAGAATCTTATGCGGATACGCCTGATGGCCGACATCCCACACCAACTGATCTTGCGGCGTATTGAAGACATAGTGCAACGCCACGGTCAGTTCCACCGTGCCCAACCCTGCCGAGAAATGGCCACCCGATAGACTCACGGTGTGGGTCAGGTAGTCGCGCAGTTCTTTACATAATGCTGTTAACTGGTTTGGCTTCAGGGAACGTACATCCTCAGGAAGATGAATTTCGTTCAATAATGGACATTCTTGTTTAAGATTCATAGACGAAATTCCGTTATTTCTTTTTGTTTTTCATGGCATGGCTGGCCAGGTTTTTACCCAGATCCCAGATAGAACCCGGCACCTGGTGAGTGTCGGCAATCGCTTGATCAAAAGAGTTTATGATCCAGTCGCGGTCTTTTTGTGTCAGGTTAAGTGGTGGCAGTAGTTTGACGACATTCATGCCGTGGCCAGCCACCTGAGTCAGCATGCGATGTTGCTTGAATAAAGGAATAGTGACCATTTGGCAGAACAGACCTTTGTTAGCGGCTTCCAACATACCCCAGGCTGCTTTCAAGGCGAGGCTTTTAGGCGATTGAAATTCAATGGCAATCATCATTCCTTTGCCCCGCGCTTCTTTTAGAAATTCATATTTACTGGCGGTAGCGTTGATGGTCTGAATAATATCTTCACCCACTTTGGCGCAGTTTTCCACCAGCTTTTCATCTTCGATGACGTGCAATGTCGCAAGTCCAGCGGCCATGGCCATGTTATTTTTTGAAAAGGTGGAGCCATGCACAACGGCGCGATCCATGCGGTTGAACACGGTATCCATGATGTGCTGAGTCATGGCAACGCCACCAACCGGAACAAAACCGCCTGACAGTGCTTTGGCCATACAAATCATATCGGGCTCCACGCCCCAATGCTCGATCGCCCAGAACTTTCCGGTACGACCCAGCCCGGTCTGTACTTCATCGGCCACAAACAAAGTGCCATATTTTTTACACAAACGTTGAACTTCTGGAAGATAATGATCATCCGGTACATTTACACCTTTACCTTGTACTGGCTCGACAATAAAGGCGGCAACATCCAGAGTGGCCAAGGCGTGTTCAAGCGCTTCAAGATTATTGAAAGGGACTGACGAGCAACCAGGCAATAAGGGGCCAAAGCCTTCGCGAAAAATGTTTTCGCCATTCAAGGATAGAGAGCCCATGGTTAGTCCATGATAACCATGATCACAAAAAACAATGTTTTCTCTTTTGGTGACATAGCGTGCAAATTTGATGGCGGCTTCAACGGCTTCGGTGCCTGAATTACAGAAAAACATTTTATTCAGGTTGGCCGGTGTGGTTTTCAGGATACGCTCTGCGAGCAGGCCGCTCAGCAGTGAAACATCCATTTGTACCAGGTTTGGCAATTCCAGTGTCATGGTTTCCTGCAGTGCACTGATCACTGTCGGATGGTTACGCCCAATGGCAAAGACACCAAATCCACTGAGTAAATCAAGATACTCATCACCCGCATCGTCATATAAATATTGGCCGACGGCCTTTTTATAGTTGCGGTCATAGCCGATGGTTTTTAATACACGAACCATCTGGTTATTAAGATGCTGCTCATGCAGATCAAATTTTTGTTCAAAGTGCTGTGAAAAGAGATCAGCGATACTGAATGTCATGATGTCCTCAGATTGAATGCCGGTGATTGTAGAAAGCAGGTAACACAAGCAAGGTACAAATAAGTGTAATGGTTATTCCAATGGCCAGCAGAACCCCCATGCTTGCTGTCCCCTGATGGGGGACAAAGGCCAGGCTGGTAAAGCTGCAAAACGTAGTTAATGAACTGAAAAACACGCCGCGAGCGGTATTGCTGCGCAATACATCGGCTGCCGTGGAATGTCCGTCATGCAGGCGATGCAGTATATGAATGCCACTGTCTACTCCCATGCCCATTAACAAGGGAAGGGCAATTATATTGGCGAAGTTGATTGGTGTTTCGGTCAATACGGTGCTGGCGCCAGTTAATAAACTCGCTAAAAGTAGCGGGCCGAGCACCAGCAACGTGTTTTTCAGGCTTTTTAAAATAAGCAATAGCAACAAAAATATGGCGATGATGGCGCCGCTGAATGCTTCGACAAAAGCGAGGACGACCGCATCTCCCGATGCCAAGTCTGCCACTGGCAGGCCGGTAGCCGCCGGGTCTATTTCTTGTACATCATTGACGAATTGTTTCAGGTTTTGCGGCAGGTTTTGATCCTGCGACGGCGAGATCAGAATTTTGTATACACCGGATTTTCCAATCCATTGCGACGCAACCTCTGCAGGAATATCGTCAATATTATAAGGTTGGGCGGTAAAGCTTGTTTTTAATTGTTCAAGCGTAGATGGAAGCAAACTAAGTACGCGCTCTTCGAATTGTGTGATGTTGTCACCCGCATTGCTTTGGGTGGAAAGCAGATCTAAATTATCCAGCAAAGATTGCAGGATAGTCTTGTTGGTAGCGTTTGGACGTGTCTTTAAATAAAATTCCATATTCCGGGAAAAGTCCGCGATGGCTTGTTGCGCATGACCCTGTTTTATTTTGCCTGGATAGCTTGAGAGTCTATGACCCAGAATGAAATCCAGATCATCGATGACAGCCAGTTTTTCGTCTTGTTGATCTGTGACCAGATCCTGCAGGGTGATCGCCTGATGCACAGAATCTAAAGCTGCAATTTTCTCTGCTTTATTAATAGCTTCCGGCAGGTTGTCTGCTAACGCCGCCAAGGCAAAAGGCGAATCATGATGCGATTGTAATAATTCGCGGATGGTTTCGACTGACTCGCAATCCGGATTACGCAAGTTAATAGGATTGGAATCAAACATGGCTTTAGGGACAATCAATAAGGCAATCAATGCCAGGATGAATGACCATAGACGAATTGCCCAGGCTTGGTGAGATGGAAAAGCCACCAGTGCTTCAGGGAAAAAACAGTGTAAAGGTGTCGTTTTGGCCTTGTCACGAAGCGGAAATAATTTCAAAAATGCAGGTAGAAAGGTCAAAGTAACAAACAGACCAATAAACATACCGCCGCCAGAAATCACGCCAAATTCGGAAACGCCGGAATAATCTGTCGGGATAAATGCCAGAAAACCCAGTGATGTGGTCAGGGCGCACAGAAAAAGTGACACGCCGATGGTTTTTACGCTGTGCTGCAAAGCACCTTCATTATCTAAATCCAGTTGCAGGGATTCACGGTATTGTAAACAGAAGTGGATGGCAAAATCGACACCCAGTCCGATATATAAAACAGCAAAAGCGATAGAGATAAGATTAAGATGACCAATGCTTAAGGTGGCAAAACCGGCAGTTAAAACTAGACCGAGTATTAATGCAATAAAGGTTGCGATGAGTAGTCTGAAGGAGCGCAATCCAGTAAACAAGGAGAGACAGACAAGAACCAGGGAAGCAATGCCGGCAAAAATGGAACCCTCGGTAACACTTTCCATTTCTTCATGTTCCAGGGCAGGCTCACCGGTAATGCGGATAGTTGCGCCTGGGTATTCTGCTTCCAGCTGTTGAATCGCATTGCGCGCTGCTGACATCGCCAGCCCAGCAGGTAGAATTTCATTAAAATTCATAAGAGGCCTGGTCAACACGATGCGCCGCTTACTCTCAATATGTTGTGAAGTGGAGACTAACAAGTGTTGCCAGGAAAGTTTACCGGTTTTTCCTGCTAGCTGTTGTTCAGCCTGATCATTCAATGCCTGTAATACAGGCTGCAAATTCATAGTCTGGGAGTGACTGTTCTGTTGCAACAGAGCCATAGAGATGATGTCAAACAACCCCTTGAGATGAAAGTTCTCTGCCAGATACCCGATAAACGGTTGGGCGCTAGACAGTTTTTCAGCCAGTTCATCCAGTTCGTTAAGATCCAGAAATAGTAATGCCTGTTGTCTGAAAAAGTGATTGTCTGCAGGAATATAGGCCGATTGGAAATGTTCGGGAAGAGTAAGGAGTTGTTGTTTTAGTTTGACCGCCAGTTGCGTGGTTTCTTCCGGGGTGGGGGCTTCTACAACAAAAATCAGTACGCCAGAGTCCTGGGGAAATTCCTGTTCAAGTCGTTTGCGGTTGATTTGAAAGGGCAAATCCGGGGACAGCATTTCTGCGGTGTTGGTATTCAGTCCCAGGTTGTGCATGGTGTATAGCATGCTTATGCCAGCCAAAATAGTACAACATAACAGTACCAGCACGGGAAAGCGGATGATAAGTCGATTCCATGCGCAAAGACGGTTTTCTATAAAGGTTACGGGTGAAAAGCTCATGAGATATAGAAATATAATTACCCTGCAAAACCGGTAATTTTATCAAGTTGCGTTGCAGTCGCGCTTAATGTTTTTTTAGCATTGGAAAAATGCTGTCCAATATTGATTAACGAAGGTATCTGCTGGGGGTGAAAAAATAATTTCAATAGAAGTTTTGGGACTGACACTTCTCCCTCTGAGTTCATCGCTTGTTCAATAACCGGTGGAAGTTGAGTGTCTGAGGTATCAGCAATGGCTCTGATGGCCGTAAAGTTAAGCTGATTCGATTGTGCAACTCGGGCAATAGCTTCGCTTTCCATATCAACCGCCTGGGCTGAGGATTCTGCAAAGCAGGCCGACTTTTCTTCCCGGGTGTTAATTAATGTACGCGCGCCTAGCATATCGCCAAGAATTACATTAATCTGTTGTGATTTTAAAATGTTGGCAATATGGGTTGACCAGGCCGCATCAAAACAAATGTCATCATTAGTCATGGTGACGATTCGGCTGGTGACCAGGCATTGGCCAGAGGCTAGTTGCGGAGATAGTGCACCGGCACAGCCCCAACTGATCAGTTGTGTTGCACCGGCGTCAATCAGGGATTGAGTAGCTTGTGTTGCGTTAGTGAAACCAACACCCGACAGACAGACCAAGGTGGTGTCATTTAATGAATGAATGCGTCCTTTGCCGGGTTTAGCCTTGGTCAGTGTGGTTAATTCATCGGGCAAAGCAACGATGATTCCAGTAATCACTTCTGGTTGAGCTCGTTACGAAATCTTGCCAATGCCCAAAGCGGGAAGAATTTATCATAGCCGTGGTATTTCAGATAAAACACTTTGGGAAAGCCGGGCGCAGTAAAACAAGGATCATCCCACAGGCCATCAGCGTTTTGGGTTTTCAAAATAAAATCAATACCGGCTTTGACTTCAGGACTGTTGACTTCACCCGCTGCGATCAAGCCTAAAATAGCCCACGCCGTCTGGAAAGCGGTACTGAAATGATAGCGTCCACGATAATTGATTTCATCATGATAACTGAAATTATCTTCTCCCCAGCCACCGTCTTCACGTTGGACTGATTTCAACCAGGCGGCCGACCTGGTAAACATAGGGTCGGTTTTAGGCAGATCGGTTTGTTCCAGCCCCAGCAAAGTAGACCAGGTGCCATAAATATAGTTGGTTCCCCAACGGCCAAACCATGAACCATCTTTTTCCTGATGCGTGCGAATGTATTCAATTGTGCGGTTTAATGCGTCAGAATAATGTGGATGATCTTTGTCAGCCACGTGTGCCATTAACATGGCGCAGCGTGCACTAACATCAACGGTAGGCGGGTCAAGTAGCGCGCCATGATCTGCGAACGGGATTTCATTCAGATAATAAAAGGTATTATCAATATCGAATGCGCCAAAGCCGCCGTTTTTGGATTGCATGCCGACAACCCAGTTGGTTGCACGGTGAATTGATTCGTCCAGCTCGGGCAAGCCTGATTCTGCCATGGCAAAACCGGCAATTGCCGTGTCATCAACATCCGGGTAATGTGGGTTTTCAAATTGAAACGCCCAGCCGCCGCCCGCAAGACCCGGATTGTTGATTTGCCAGTCGCCCGGCTCGTCAGACAGCTGTTTGCTTTTTAGCCAGTCGAAGCAACGAATCAGATGAGGTTTAAATGCATGTTTATCAGCTTCAATCAATGCCATAGAAGCCAGTGCGGTATCCCACACGGGGGACAGACATGGCTGACAATAGGCGTCATCGTCATTGATAACCAGCAGTTTATCGATCGCTTTTCGGGCCATGACCACATCAGGGTGATCTTCAGGCATGCCGAGTAACAACATGGCTTCATAGGCATTGACCATAGCAGGAAAAATGCCGCCCAGTCCATCTTCACCATTCAGGCGTTCTGTGAACCAGCTCAATGCTTTCTGGAGGGCGTGTTCACGCATTTTAGTTGGAATCAGGGATTCGGTTATACGGCCCAGTTGATCAAGTCCTAAAAAGACTTTGTTCAATAGGGTGCGCTCGGGAAAATAATGGCGCTCTTCATCCGGATGCGTTACAAACAGTTCCAGAATGTCTATATTATGTGGATTTTTTGCTTTCGCTTTAAGCGTACACAGAATAAACAAAGGTACCATCACGGTTCTTGACCAGTACGAGACCTTGTCCAGATGGAAGGGAAACCATTTTGGCAGCAACATGATTTCTACCGGAATGTACGGTACGCCACGCCAAGGCAGTTGCTCAAATATCGCCAGCGCAATGCGGGTAAATACATTAGATTTTGCGGCCCCGCCCTGAGCAAGAATCCAGTTTTTAAGGACAAGCATGTGCGGTGCGTCTGGCGAATCGCCAACCATTTTTAATGCATAGTAAACTTTAACGCTACAGCTGATGTCACCTTCACCACCAGTATACAACGGGTAACTGCCATCTTCAGATTGGCGTGAACGCAGATACACGGCCATCTTGTTTTGTAATTCAACATCAATATCATCCAGATAATGCATCATCATGATGTATTCAGACGGGATGGTACAGTCAGCTTCCAGTTCAAACAGCCAGTAGCCATCTTTATGCTGCAGATGCGCCAGTGCATGCTGAGCCTTGTCTATGGCAGTCTGCAATGGATTATGTGCGTGCGTGATCGGGCCGCTTTTTTTGGATTCGATAGATGATGTGTCGATGCTGGAATCAAACATATTCTTTCCTTTATTGCTCTACAGGCAAAGATGGTGAATATTGCCAATCGGGGGTCGGCAGTGATTTACTGGTAAAATTAAACAATTGGGTAAGTAAAAAATTGCTGCGTACAGTCAACTGTGTAGTCGCAATCGTTGCTTTAACGCTATTCCGGGTAATCTTGACTTGGCTGGATTCGGTAAAATCCAGATTGTTTTTGATCTTGTTTAAAGTCAAAACCGCCATTCCCAAAGCCCACAGACAAAACTTGCGGATGCCTGTTTCATGGCTGGGCAGCAACAGAGTGTAGGTTAAGGCATTATGTAAATGGCCGTGTGCGATGCTGATCAAGTGCTCCAGGCCATGCTGAAACTGGGCGTTATTGGTGTCCTCAGTCAGCTCGGCCAGGTCATAACCGGTTTCAGTAAAAATATCCTGCGGCAGCCAGCAAACGCCGCGTTGCGCGTCATCCCAGATGTCTTTCAAGATGTTGGTCATCTGCAATCCCTGGCCAAATGAAACTGATAATTCAAGTAATTGGTCGTGGTGTTTATTGATTTCGGGCGAATAATGACAGAATAATTTGGCCAGCATTTCGCCGACACAACCCGCGACGTAATAGCAATACTGGTCCATGTCAGCCATGGTATTCAATCCGGCATGCAAATCAATTGATTGATAAATAGGCATGCCCTGCGCCATGGTTTCCACGCAACAGGCCAGTGCATCAATTTGTTCCTGGGAAAAAGAATGTGTGATTTTGATGACCCGTGGCGTCACCTGAATTAAAGCATGTTCCGCCACTATGGTTTGTTCGGAAAGTAGTGGAGCCAGCTCATCAGCAAACTGTTCGGAATTTTTTCCAGACTTGGTAATCTCTATGAATAAATCGCAAAAGTATTTTTTTTGCTCGGCGGATAAGGAAATCTCATCCTCAATGGTATCTACAATCCGGCATAATAAATACGCATTGGCAACCGCATCATATAATTGCTTAGGTAGTTGGGGAATGGTCAGAGCAAAAGTTCTGGACACACCTTCCAGTAATACAGCCTGAAATTGATCATCAGAAAGATTCAGCAATGTTTCAGGTTGCTCAAGAGAATAATTCAGGCTCGGCATATGTGGCAGATTAAATAAAATTTAAACCATATTATACACGTTGTTGGGGTTTTGCAAAGCTTTGTTGTGTAAATGATAATTTATGAAAAATGCAGTTGTGTTGTTTATAATGTATTGAATGTTAAAAACTTTTTTTTCATTTTAACAAAATGGAAACTGAAAGGTGGATAGAGTTATTGTAGATTTGAATGTCTTATCAGGCTGTTAATAATGTAATTGTAAGTATTTGAATTTAATTTGTTAATGTTGTGGGTTAAAGGAAAAAACCTGTTTTTGTTTGGAATATAAGATGGCTATTTAGCAACAAAATGAATGTTTTGTCTGGAGTTGAAGATGAAAAAGTAGTATTCTTATTCCCTGAGTTTTGATGATATCAATGAAAATAATGACTTGTGGTAAAGGTTGTGGTTTGGCTAATTGTTGTTTTACTGCAACAATGTAAGCTGGTTAGTGTGTTTTGAGGAGAGTGTTGTGAGTGTTCCATTACGTCAGCAGTTAGCGGTAGGTGCGTATTTGATTAAGCAAAAACTGAAAGGGGTGAAAAAATACCCTCTGGTTTTAATGCTTGAACCTTTATATAGATGCAATCTGGCCTGTGCCGGTTGCGGGAAAATTGATCATCCCGATGACATCCTGAACAAGCGTTTGTCTGTACAGGAATGTCTGGACGCTGTTGATGAGTGTGGCGCTCCGATGGTTTCGATCCCAGGAGGCGAACCTCTTATTCATAAGGAAATGCCACAAATTGTAGAGGGTATCGTTGCCAGGAAGAAATTTGTGTATCTGTGCACCAATGCGCTTCTTCTCAAAAAGAAAATAAATGATTACCAGCCGTCGCCCTATCTGACATTCTCAGTTCATCTGGACGGCAATAAAGATCGTCATGATGCATCCGTCTGTCAGGAGGGTGTCTTTGATATCGCTGTTGATGCGATTAAACTGGCTCTGGATAAGGGCTTCAGGGTCACCATCAATTGCACCTTGTTTCAGGGTGAAACATCTGAAGAAGTTGCCGAATTTCTTGATTATGCGACGGCACTGGGAGTAGAAGGTGTCACCATTGCACCTGGCTTCAGTTATGAACATGCGCCTCAACAGGATATCTTTATCAAAGGGCGTGATGTTAAAGAACTTTTTCGCGATATTTTCAGAATCGGAAAAAACCGCAAATGGAACTTGAACCATTCTTCGTTATATCTCGATTATCTTGCCGGCAACCAGAGTTATGACTGTACGCCGTGGGGAAACCCAACCCGCAATGTGTTTGGCTGGCAAAAGCCTTGTTACCTGCTGGCTGATGAAGGCCAGGCTGATTCATTTCAGGGCTTGATGGAGGAAACGCCATGGGAAAAATACGGTACAGTGAATAACCCTAAATGCTCTAATTGCATGGCGCATTGTGGCTATGAGGCAACGGCTGTTGAAGATACGCTGCGTAATCCGTTAAAAGCTTTCTGGACAGGGTTGATGGGGCCTAAAACCGAAGGTGATATGGTGCCAGAACAAGCGCCAGCATACGCTGAAGAAGAAAATACATTCAAAGGTATTCCGGTAAAATCTGAAGTGTAAACTATGCAGGGAATGGATGCATGGCTTTCCCTGCTGACACTGATGTGTTGGGCAGGAATGCTTTTTTTACCCTGGCAACCATGGAGAGTCAGGGAGGTTCTGGAAGCTGCAGAGTCGGATAATGGATACGATCTAAGTGACATTACTGTTGTTATACCGGCACGTAATGAAGCTGAAGTTATTGGAGAAACACTGTCAGCCCTGCAACATCAGGGACAGGGCTTGAATATCATTGTCGTCGATGATGATTCTGATGACGATACGGCACACATTGTTGAAAATTTTAAATTGAATGATTTGCGCCTTATCAGGTCTCAACAATTGCCCGCTGGATGGAGCGGTAAATTGTGGGCGCAGGAACAAGGCGTGGCAGCTGTTTCAACACCTATGACCCTGTTGCTTGATGCTGATATCAAGCTGGAACAGGGAATGTTGAAAAGCCTCAAACAAAAGTATTTGCAAGAAAACGTTCAATTCGTTTCGTTGATGGCTCAGCTGAGATTTGGTTCTTTCTGGGAAAAATTGATGATGCCCGCATTTATCTATTTTTTTAAAATGCTTTATCCGTTTGCGTTGGCCAACAACAGATCGTCTTCAGTTGCTGCCGCTGCCGGAGGCTGTATTCTGCTTGAAACTGAAGTCATTAGACAAATTGGTGGTATGCAATCAATCAAGGATGCACTGATAGATGATTGTACCCTGGCCAAAACAGTCAAACAAAAGGGTTACGCCATATGGGTTGGCTTAACCCATGGGGTTATCAGTCAACGCCCCTATGTAGGGCTCTCCGAAATCTGGGACATGGTCGCCCGCACCGCCTTTACTCAATTGAAATATTCCATTGCCTTATTGCTGGCCTGTACATTTATCATGCTGGTAATGTACTGGTGGCCACTGGTGGGTCTAGGACTGGCCGGCATTGAAAACCTGCAATTCAATTTTGTTGCTCTCTTATTATTGTTTGGTTTATATCAGCCGACGTTACGTTATTATCAGTTCAAATGGTATTGGGCATTTGGTTTGCCTTTGACTGCCGCTTTATATTTATTAATGACCTGGACATCAGCCATTCGTTATTGGAAAGGGGAGCGCTCCCGCTGGAAAGGTCGAAGTTACAAAACAGACGTATGACTCTAGTTACGGTGAAACAGATAATGAAAAACATGTTTTTTTTCTTTTCGCTCATTCTATCTACACTTTCCCCTGGCGTTGTGAGTGCGAATAATAGTGCAGACCAACAGGCGGCGCAAAAAATTGTGGAAGAATTCCAGAACGAACTGATTGCCACCATGCAAGCAGGCCAGAAACTGGGTTTTCAGGGACGTTATCAACAATTGGAATCAGCCATTAAAAACAGTCATGACCTGGTCAAAATTGCACGCATTGTGGTTGGACGCGAATGGAAGCAATTATCAGAAGAACAACAGACCCGGTTGGTAGATGCTTTCAGTCATTTGAGTGTGTCGACCTATGCGTATAATTTCAAGCAATATGATAGGGAACAATTCAAGTTTCTGGGGCAGGAAGAAACAACCAGAGGCGGCGTGATCATTCACAGTGTATTATTAATTCCGAGTGATAAGGATGTTAAATTCGATTACATGCTCAAGAAAAAGGGCGACAAATGGAAGATCATCAATATAATAGCTAATGGTGTCAGTGATCTTGCCTTGAGACGGTCTGAATATACCAGTGTATTAAAAAGACAGGGTTTTGAAGCGTTAATTGATAAAATAGACAGCAAAAGTAAAAGTTACGCTGAAAAAAATTAATCTTATGAAAAATTCAGATTTAAACAACAAGGTTGTTATGAGCAAATCATTCAATGTGTTATGTATCATCATATGGGTTGCGTTAACCGGGTGTGCAACAACAGATAAAGAACCGTTGTCTGAAGATGCTTCCTATTTGTCGAGCGAAGGCATTGATCCGTATGAAAATTTTAATCGGGATGTTTATGGTTTTAACGAAACGGTTGATGAATATGTAGCGCAGCCGGTTTCAGATGCCTATCGTTGGGTGACCCCGCAATTTGTTCAAACCGGCGTGTCCAATTTTTTCAGTAATTTGCAAGATATCAATGTCATGTTGAATGGCATGCTACAAGGTAAATTTGAGCAGGGCGGTGCGGATGCCGGTCGTTTTTTGCTTAATTCAACATTCGGTGTATTAGGTTTGTTTGATGTGGCCAGTAAGGCCGGACTGGACAAACATGAAGAGGATTTTGGCCAGACACTGGCTGTGTGGGGTGTGCCCCAAGGGCCATATCTGGTATTACCTTTTTTGGGGCCAAGTACTTCGCGCGGTGTACCTGGTGGCATTTTTGATACCGCAGCAAACCCGACATCTTATGTAGGCTTACCGGTGCAATTGGTATCCATGCTTAATGCTCGAGCAAACGCAGAAGGCTCTTTACAACTTATTGATGAGGCTGCGCTGGATCCTTATGTCTTTACACGAGAAGCGTTTTTACAGCATAGAAAGTATTTGATTTCTGATGGAGAAGTCGAGCTTGATGAAGATGTAATGGACTTGGAAGATGCTCTATATGAAGACGAAGAAGAGCTGGAACCCAAAACAAGCAAAGAGGATGAAGAGGCTTCTGCTGACACGCAAAGTAACAACCTTGAGAATACCAAGCCAGCGGTTGCCGTTTCAACTTCCACATCTTCAGATCAACTGAAATATGAGAAAGCCTTAAAAGGCTTTAAGCGAGCAACTTACAAATACGATCAGGCTGCGGAAGAACTGGATGAGGTCAAGTCCAACCGTGGTAAACATCGGCATTAAATATTAGAATGTTTCTGCCGTAGCACACGAATTGACCCGCGGCACGGTTCCTACTTCACCGCTACCCTGCATACCCCATCCAATTTACCTGAGTTTTAGAATCCGGGCTGTTTACGCACAAAACGCCTCAATCGAACCGATCAATCCGTTTTTATCCAGTTTGCACAAGGCAAGCAATTCTTCACGGCTGCCTTGCTCGACATACTCATCCGGCAGGCCGAGGTTGAGTACGGGCATCAAAATCTGCTGTTGTTGCAAGAACTCATTCACCGCACTGCCCGCACCGCCGGCAATGACATTCTCTTCCACGCTGACCAGTACATCATGGCTTTTTGCCATCTCCAGAATTAATGTTTCGTCTATCGGTTTGATAAACCGCATATTGACCACCGTGGCACCTAATTGCTTACCTGCTTCCACA
>SPJL01005272.1_pt1 | contig 14502 bp, 8 predicted proteins | sample 3741751 | NCBI WGS metagenome assembly SPJL01 (sample SAMN10925998, study PRJNA522277) | cold seep metagenome | isolation source: Elba SIP-enriched marine methane seep metagenome, extraction at timepoint T3 | place: Italy: coast of Elba, Mediterranean Sea | reverse complement strand
GGCTACGGCTGCCCTGCTAGAAAAAAATCCCGAGCCCACCGACGAGGATATCGACAACAATATTGTAAACGTCTGCCGCTGTGCGACCTACTATCGGATGCGTAAAGCAATCCACCGTGCTGCTGCGATTAAAAAGGCCAATGGTTAAATTCCCTGATTATGAGTAAAGACAATAAAAAGAAAAAAGGATTTTCGAGAAGAAAATTTTTGGTCCGCTCGGCAATTGGGGTAGGCGTAATATTGGGTACTGGATACTTGACCCGCTCCATGTGGCGACGTACACTTGCCGAAATGATCGATAAATCGGAGGACCCTCCTTACATGGGAGATACCGAGACTCCACCAATTTGGTTCGAAGTCACCGCTGATAATCAAGTGATCCTCCAAAGCCCTAAGGTAGAGATGGGCCAAGGTACTTTTACCGGCATCGCACAACTCGCTGCTGAGGAACTGGAAGTGAATATGGATCAAATTAAGGTAGTCCACGCTCCTAGTGCCTCGGGCAACCTCGATGCTTTCTCGACGGGAGGGAGTACCTCTATCCCTAGTCTGTACGTCCCCGTTCGGGAATTGGCTGCGACGATGAGGGAGATGTTGAAAAATGAAGCGGCGACCTTGCTAGGTGTTGGTGCGGCATCCTTGGCGGTCAGCGAAGGAGTGATCTCCGGTGGGGGCAAGTCCATGACCTATGGTGAGGTAGTAGCGCAAGTAAAAGAGTGGACTATTCCTGACGTTCCTCCGTTAAAACCCAAAAGTGAATTCCGTTTTGTGGGTAAACCCATCGCCCGGGTTGACCTATTGGATAAGGTAAAAGGTGCTCCTATCTTTGGCATGGATGCTTCGATGCCGGATATGCTCTACGGAGCAGTTGCCCGCCCTACGAAAATTGGGGCGACCTTTCGTGGAGTTAATACGGCGAAGGCAGAAAAAATGCCCGGTGTTGTAAAAGTGGTGGTAGAAGATGATTTTGTGGGAGTAGTAGCCAAATCTCGGGTAGAAGCCCACCGTGCGAAGGATGCACTTGAAGTAGACTGGGCGACCGAACGCGATTGGCAATACCAAGATATTGTCGATATGATCGAAGTGGGTAAGGGAGAACCGATCGTTATTCAAAAAGAAGGTTCCACCAAGAGTGTTCTTGACAATGCAGAGGAAATCGTTCAAGCGGAATATAAAAGCCCCATCGGAGCTCACGCTCAGATGGAACCATCGGGGGCAGTGGCTTACTTCAAGGATGGCGAAGCCACCGTAATGATCCCTACTCAGGTGATTAGTATGACCCGCTCGGAAGTAGCGGATCGTTTGGGAATTAAAGCAGAAAAGGTCAACATCATCCCAACTTTTTTAGGAGGTGGTTTTGGTCGTCGTTTGCATACTCCTAATGCCATGCAAGCTGCCGTACTTTCCAAGGCAGTGGGTAAACCCGTTAAGTGCTTTTTTACCCGTAAAGAAGAATTTCAAAAAGATACCTTCCGTCCTCCCACTCATCACATCCTCAAGGCAAAGCTTACCGAAGAGGGGATGATCGAGGCGATTGAACACAATGTGTCGAGTGGTGATGTAATGTTTGGTTCTCCACTACTTCCAAATATTGCACAAAACATTATTGGATCGGATGTAGGAGCATGGCGGGGTGGTATGATTATGTATCGAGGTATTCCTAACTTTCGCGCAGTTTCTTGGCGAATCAAATTGCCTTTTGCTACTAGTTTTTGGCGTAGCCTCGGCCTACTCGCCAATACCTTTGCCATCGAAAGCTTTATGGACGAGCTGGCCCTCAAAGTAGGTAAAGACCCTGTGGCTTTCCGGCTTGCCCATATCCAAAATGATAAAGCGGGCAACCGTCTCAAAAAAGTTATCGAAGCTGCGGCACAAAGAGCGGGTTGGCAAGATGGCGTTCGCAATGGTCGAGCGATGGGTTTTGCCGCTTCCACGGATGCCAGCACACCCTGCGCTCATGTGGCAGAGGTATCGGTAGTCGGAAAAGAAATTAAAGTCCACAAAGTTACTTGTGTGCTTGACCCCGGCATGGCAGTTAACCCTGACCAAGTCAAGGCGCAAAGCGAAGGCGCACTGACGATGGGACTGAGTGCCACGCTGTTTGAAAAAATGTCAGTAGTCGATAGCGAATTAAGTCCAACCATTTACGGCCCCTACCAGATGGCTTTGATGCGTAATGCTCCAAAAGAGATTGACGTATTAATTCTAGAAAATGACGATAAGCCAGGTGCGGTCGGAGAGCCTCCGATGGGACCGATTGGAGCGGCCATTGCCAATGCGGTATTCCGCATTACAGGGCAACGCCTTCGGGAAATGCCATTGACTTTGGCTTAAAAAATATTTCATAAATCATTTGAGAGAGGCTTGGGCAGCAATGCTAAGCCTTTCTTTTTATTTTCCGATAGTTCCAATCTCGCCAAAAAGCGAGTAGACCAATTACCGTCAAAATACATACGGCATAATAAATAGCTGGGGGAATGGGCAGTGGATCACCAGCGGCGTAGGAATGTAAGCCGGAGAGGTAATAGTTGACGCCAAAATAGGTCATGATCACCGATGCCCATCCAAACAGCGAGGCGACATTAAAGGCATAGGGCCCGCGCATTCCGGGAATGAAGCGCATGTGTAGGATAAAGGAATAAATCAAAATGGTGACCAAGGCCCAGGTCTCTTTAGCATCCCATCCCCAATAGCGTCCCCATGATTCGTTGGCCCAAATACCACCGAGATAGGTCCCCACACTGATCATAAACAAACCACCAATGAGGGTCATCTCACTGATCTTCGTCATCTCCTCAATCATCCGATTTACTTTAATCGCATTATTTTGGGTGCGGAAAATCATGAATAGTAAATTGATTACTCCAATCAAAGCACCGAGCATCAAAAAACCATAACTGCCCGCTTCTAGGGAAACGTGAATCGTTAGCCAATAAGATTTTAAAACCGGAACCAATGGTGTGATTTCAGGATCGAGCCAACTTAGTCCGGCCACCATCAAAATGGTAGAAGCCAGGATATTAGTAGCGGTCATTCCACCCAAAGATTTTCGACCAAAGATTAGCCCTGCTAATACGGTGGTAAAGGCAATGTAAATCATCGATTCATAACCATTACTCCAAGGCGCCCGTCCGGATACATACCAACGTAGCCCAAGGCCAAAAAGATGAAGACTAAAAGCTAAATAAAAGAGACTGGTAACACCAAGCGTTGGAATTTTTAAATTCCAACGAGGCTGAAAAACAGAGGTGAAGAGTAGGACCAAAAACGATAGACCTAGCAGACCGTAGGCCATACTCAAACGACTGAACACATTAATTCGATTGAGTAAGATTTCTGCATTGCGCTTAGTTGGCGAAGGCATTACCGCTCCACCATATTTGCTTTGGTATTGACCAAGTTCGCTTAACATACGATTGGGTAAATCCCAGTCCTTACTGGCCAAGGCCTTTTGGACACTAGGGATATAGGCTTGGTAAAAACGCTGGCTAAAGGCAGTCTCCTCGGAATTGTGGCCATGATGGGCATCGCTAGGAGCTTCCCAAGTGTTATTTACATCGTGAGGTAGAGGAAACACTTTCATAAAACTACCAGAAAAGACCATACTACAAATATTGACCTTTTCGTCTAGCTTCATCATCTCCTTTTCAAAAACTCCTCGATCTTTCTTAGGCGTATTGTAGGCCGCACGAACCGCTTCGCGAAGTTTGTAGGAACCATCTTTTTCAAAAAAGTCACTATAGGCCAAGAGGTTTCCTTGAACAGGCGTTGGTAAAATCTTTTTGGTTTTTTCGTGACGCCCCATTTTGATCAAGGGAATGTCGTACCAGTTTTTTGGTTGAGTGGCCATGCCCAAAATGATTTGCTGGGCATTGAGTCCGTAGAGGTTATTTTTGCGAGACAACTTGCGGAGAATTTCACTGGTATAGGTGTCCATGGGCTTCATCCTTCCCCGATGATCTTGCATAATGAGTTGGCCAAATTGCTCGGCATGGTACTCGTTGATGGTAGACAGGTCACCTAAGGGCGAAGGTGCCGCGATGGCGGTAGATATGAAAAAGAAAAACCCGAGTATAGTAGCGGCGATTGCCTTCTCCGTTTCTTGGATTTTTTTGAGCTGGCGACCTAGGTTTTGAAAACGACTTTTACGATCAAAAAAGGTGAGTATCATTCCCATAGTCAGGATGAAGTAGCCGAGGTAAGAAATCCAGGTGCCCCACCAGTCGTGGTTGACACTGAGCCAGGTTCCTAATTCATCTTGGTCAAAGGAAGATTGAAAAAAACGATAACCATCATGGTCGAGAATATTATTCATAAAAATACGACTGTCTTCGCGTAGCCCACTACGAGAATCCAGGAGTGTCACTTCGCTGGCGTAGGAAGAGGCACTATTAGTTCCAGGATATTTTTCTAAAATAAAATCGCGAAGCTCTAGGGCAAAGGGCAATTGGATTTCCTTGGCCCCATAAGACACGGCCAAACTCATATCGCCAACTTGAAAGACCTTAGGCCTACCCGCCAAGCCTTTAGCACCATAGATGTATTGCTCCACAGATTCTTCACCACTGCTTACTTTTATCTTCACCGCCCCCATACTCTTACTCGTCATCTTACGACTGGTAGAGGTCAATTCTACCCGGGCCTTAGGAGCAAACATTGCAAAAACAAAGCTTTGAACCCCGTTGGAATAAAGACTGCGCAAACGAAGCGGATGAGATTGCCGGGCCTGTAAAGTATCTTTTTGCTGAGTCGCCATCACCATCTGGGTATAGGGGCTGGGCGCCTTAAAGCTAAGCTCGTTATTGCGGTAGCGGATATTAAAGGCCAAGGGATCTTCGGTATCGCGGAAGTTAAAAATAGTACCTCGAATCCGAGACCTTTGCCCCTGTTTCAGGTGATAGGTTTCTCGACCGTTAGCACCACCAATAACAATCTGGATGATGGGCACTCCGTTTTCGTCTTCCTCCATGGTTTCTTCGGGGTTAGGCATAAAGTCTACGACTTCTACCTTTAGCTCCCGATTGCCCATAACATAAGATTCTTCAAAAGTATTATTACCTAGACTGGCAAAAAGGACGGGCTCATCAAAATGATATTTTTTGCCATTCTTATTGGCTTCAAAGACAAGGTAATCATCAAAAGACAAAAAGGTGTTGGCAGAACTTCCTTCGCGAATATGCATCATACCTTCGTAACCGTAGTAGCGGGTCACGGCAGCCCCAAGAAGGATGAGTAGGATAGAAGCGTGAAAGGCAAAGGTGGACCATTTTTTTTGTTGGAGTAAGCGAAAGCGGAAAATATTGATGAGAATGGAAACTCCAAAAAGCAAGAGCAAGAGCTCAAACCAACCTGCTTTAAAGATGACCTTTTGTGCCGCACTAGTGCCATAATCATTTTCGATAAAAGTGGCTACTCCAATTGCTAGGGCAAAAAGCAACATGTAAAGCCCCGCCGCAGAAGTGGAGAACAAGCGCTGAAATATTTGACGAATGATTTTCATGAATTTTTTGTTTAACAATCCCCTAGTTCAATGTGGCACCTTCCATAATGATATCGTAGCGATATCCCGCGCCAAAGTCACGATCTACAGCAATGGTTCCTTCTAGCGAAACAACTGCACCCAAAGGCACTGTCTCCGTCGTCGTTACGGTCAGGTCCAAGCCTTTTCCCGAACCATCCTGAAGGTGCAACCAATTGCGATTCATAATCATGGGGTTGACCTTCACACATTTACCCGTAATCTTAACCTTCTGGCCTGCGTACTTTTCTCGGTTGGAGAAAATATCGGCAAGAGATACCGCACCAGCTGCTAATTCGATGGTACCGACTTCTAGATCGGGAAGCGATTCAGGCGTAGATACTTTAGCGCTCGTAGCTACGGCAGTAGCTTGGGCTTGTAAGGGGCGAATTTTAGAGACGAGATAAACCGTTTCAAAAACCCGGTCAAATTCTCGACTGTAAAAATTTCTTTTCAATAAGCCTTCTTTGAATACGTAACGTTCGCCGACCTCGATATCGGTCTTGGAAATGGCAATCCAAAATTTTTCTCCGCCTTCGTCTACCTTGAGATAGGAATACTTTTCGGTATTCAATACTTCTTCAACCTGGACTTCGTGGTCATCAGCTGCAATGCTGTTGGACTTGCTTGGAGTAGCTTTGTTGCCTTGTTGTATCTCGTTAAAAACGGGGAGGCTATTTTCACTGACTCCACTTGCTGTATTTTCCGCTTCGATGACGCGGGGCCCTGAATCACAGGCGATATAACCTATGGTCAGCAAGATCAGGACGATATAGAAATTTACAATTTTCATAAGAGTGGAATTTATACAGGAATTTAAACAGGAACTTAAAATCTTTTAATCAACTTGACATTGACGCGATGGTAATCCAATTTTTGTAGATCTTGGATTCCTTCGTAGAATAAATGAAGAGATAGTTGTTTTTGAAGGCGTATGGAAAGGCTAGCCCCAGCAATGTTTTGATGGACGATTCGATCTCCCAAAAGGTAGTTGTAATCCACCCAGCGGTAGTAAATATCTGCATCCACTTTGCCTTTGATCAATTCTTTAGATAAGCGAATGCCAAAGATTTGACTTTGGAGATAATCGGTCTGTAAAAAACTAGCACGTAGGTTGACCCGAGCCTTGATGAATGGCACTTGGCTGTAAGTGATATAACCACTAGCATTGCGGGAAGGATTGCGCTGACTTTGTTGAAAGCGTACATTGGCATTGGCTCCCCACGACAATTTTTTCAAAATCCGATGACTAAAACCTAAGCGTAAACCTTGGCGCGTTTCGTCTTCGATTAATTGGTCGATGAAATTTTTATACGACTCGTAGTAGATGATATTTTTCCGCGTATCATAAGCCGCAAAGATTCGAAACCTCCGACCGATGCGATAGCGTAGGGTAGCATACAAATTGGTGAGTTGAACCCGGTTGTTGACCTGTTCGTTGACCTTTTCAAAAAGGTCCACTTCCATCGATCCAAAGAAGCTTAAATTTTTAACTGGAGTGCTAGAATGTTGGAGGTAGATAAAACGCCGATCGGTATTACCCGCATTCATTTGTTCAATAACTCCTAAGGTAGTTTGAGCAAATTGCCCGGTGCGGTTGCTGCCATAACTTAGGTAAGCGCCAAACTGTAAAAGTTGTGCATTAAAACTATAGTCGCGAAAGTCGGGGCGGGTACCGGCGATGGCTCCTGCGCTAAATTTTCCCCAGCCTTTTTCAAACTGTAAACCATCTATGGCACCCATGCTAGAAAAATTGGGATTAATCTTTCGACCCAGTGTGATACGCGTATTGGCATCGAAGTCGTAGCGGACATTAAGGCTATAGACCTTGAGGGCCTCGGCAAGAGAAGTGGAATCATTGAGCGTGTGGCGGAAGGTAATATAACTTTCTGTAGAAAAGCGAGAGTTGTTTAAATTATAACCGCGGAAAGAAAAGGCGTAGCGCATCCGATGCCGATTTCCCACATCCGCAATATTGCTATAGGAAGCCGCCGATACCCGGCCTTTAATCTTTTCCTTGAAAAGTACTTCCTCCTCTTGCTGGTCTTCCTCTGGTTTGACCACCGGGTCATTATTGATGGCTAATTCTTCTGAAGCAGGAGGGGAGACCTCAATAGGTTTTTTCTTTTCCGCTTTCACTCGTTTGCGGAATAGGAAAACGTCTTTAACCTTTATCTCAATACCCTCAAGCGGGACACAAACCGTAGAAGTCGAAGATTTGTTTTCTACAACCAACGCCGGAATCAATTCAGCGGCTTGTTGTCTAAATAAAGTATCGCCCACTTCAATAGCTTTAGTGGAGGCAAATTTGACATAAGCCTTGCGAGAAGAAACGAAGGAGACGGTCCCATTTTCAGTGACGATCCGATCCTGCGCCTGAAGGGATAATCCGCCCAGGTAAAAAAATAATATTAGCAATAGGTACCGCATTTCAATTGAGTTTAAGTATAGAACTGACTGGGGAACCCTTCTTTCCCTAGTTGAATAAATCGGTAAAAATTAATCTGTTTTTAGTCCCCGTTAGGGTGACATTCTAAGCAGGCTGTACTTTCAAAACGATAGTCTGGGACATCATTATGATCGTCCGCAAGTTCGTTTGGATCATTATGTTCATGACAATCGACACAGCTAAAGAGGGCAAAGTTACCTGCGGTAGTATGGCATTCTGAACATTGGTTCCATTCGTTGGCGTGATTGCCACTGTAGATGGGGAAGTACATTCCGTCGTGATCAAAAGTGGCGGGATCCCAAGCACTTTCGGTATGGCAGGAAGCACAGTCCATAGAAAAACCCAATTGCTGGTGGTCCGGGTTCGTCGTTTGTTCAAAATCCATTTGGTGACAAGCCGCACAATCGGTCGGCGTACCAGCGTAGCCATTGCTATGGCATTCGCTGCAAGACACTGAGGTATGGGCTCCGCGAAGTGGGAAGCCGGTATTATTGTGATTAAAATTTCCTCCTTCTTCATTGCCCGTAGGGTGACAAGCCAAGCAGGCGCCACTTTCGTAGATATAACCACCTACATCATCGTGTTCTCCATCCGTTTCCGATCTGCCATGACAAGTTGTACAGGTGAAAACTGAGTAGTTGGAAGGATTGGGATGACATTCTTGACATTCCGACCATTCTCCCGCATGTTCACCACTGTAGATGGGGAAAAAGTCATTATCGTGTTGTCGGAATTCGGCTGGCATCCAATCGAGGTCTAAGGTGTGGCAAGCCGCACAATCGGTATCAAAATTCAATTGTTGATGATCGGGGTTGACCGTTGCGGCAAAGTCCATTTGGTGACATGAAATACAATCGGTTGGCAAACTGGTATAAACGCCTGAAGTATGGCAATCGATACAATCGATATCATGTCCTTTAACCAGCGGGAAAAAGTCGTGTAAGATATTTTCTGCGGACCAATCAAAGGCATTGAGGTCATGACATTCAATACAAACGGTGGAGTATCCCGCTTCGACGTGGTTCGGTTGAGTGGTAGCTAAAAAATCTGCCATGTGGCAATTGATGCATTCATTTCCCAAACGATGGAACTGTAAATTGGATTCAGAAATATGGCAATCGATACAGTCGATTTGGGCGTGCGCACCGAGAAGAGGGAAACCTTCGTCTTGGTGCAGTTCAGTAATATTATCAACCAACCAATTTTCTACGCTATGACAGCGGGCACAATCTGAGCCCACTGTCATGTTGTGTAAATCAGTATGACAAGAAATACATTCGGTGCTGGTGTTGGTAAACACCAAGGCCTCATGACAAAGCCGACAATCCGTTGCCCGGTGCCCTCCTTCCAAAGGGAAGGCGGTATCTCCATGATCAAAACGAATGGAGTCGGCTGGCAATTTTAACCCTTCCAATTCAGCAGGAGGAATAGGACCATCAAAAGTCCAAAAGGCCGAAGCAATTTCCCAGCTATCGGAAGTATGGCAAGCGGCACAATCCATTTTAAAATCCTCGCCATGGGGAGACTGTGCCCAAAGGCCAGTAGTCAGCGCAAGGAAAACGATTATTGATGACAATCTATACATTCGAAGCTGTTGAATTTGTATTGAGTAATAGTTAATCCTTCTTCCGTTAACATAGGCTTATGACAGGCTTCACAAGCCACTGTGGCGTGTGCACCATCCAAAGGGAAAGCGGTGCGGTCGTGGTCAAAATCATCCATCGTCCAATCGTCGAAGCTATGGCAACGCGCGCAGTCGGTACTGCCATTCTCGGCAAATTGGGCCTCGTGTACATCATCATGACAAGCCGCACATTCCTGAGGCGTATCCACAAATCCTTCGTAGCGATTAGCTGCGGTTTCTTCCGCAGTATGACAATCCATACAAGCGGTGCTCGCATGTTGGCCTTCTAAGGTGAAGGCAGTTAAACTATGATCAAAGTGGTTGCTTTGCCAATCGTCTACGACATGGCAAGTCTCACAATCTTGTTCGGGATAAAATTCGGCAGAGATATAACCCTGATGGACATCTTCATGGCAATCGACACAGCGCTCGCCGATATTTCTAAACCGCCATTTGTCCTCTTTTTCATTGAGGTGACAAGCAAAACAGGGTGTTGCTAAGTGACCACCAGCGAGTGGGAATTTAGTTTGATTGTGTTGCTCAATCGTATATAGAGAGCCGGAAAAACTATCTTCCGTGTGGCATTCAGCACAATCGGGTCCGGTATTATTGACTAGAAATTCTCCTTCGTGGTAATCGCTGTGGCAAGTCGCACAGGTGTTATGGGCCAGTGGGGTCGTCAATGATTCCGTATGGCATTCGCGGCAATCCACGCTGCGGTGTTGGCCCCGTAGAACAAAGTCCGTTCGATTATGGTCAAACGCATCAGTACTTACACTGAAAAAAGAATTTTCGTTATGACACTCCGCACAATCGGTGCCAAATTTCCCCTCGTGAATATCTTCATGACAACTGATGCAATCGTTTGTGCCAACACCGATTTGATCTTGAAATAGTTGGTCGAGTGGCGTAGCTAAATTATGGCAATCTTTACAATCTACTTTCTGGTGCGCACCTTTGAGTGGGAAATTGGTTTTATTGTGGTTGAAGCGGCGAATACGACGATAAGAAGTAAAAGAGGATTCATGGTGACATTGCTTACAATCCGTACCTAGTTTACTGTCGTGAACATCATCGTGACAACTGATACAGTTGTCAAATTCTAAACCAGTAAAACGTTGAAACTCCTTGCCATTCCGCATTTCCTTTTGATGACATTCGATACACTCGACATCAACATGTTTGCCAACCAGTGGATAGTTAGAATCATCATGGTCGAAAAAATCTGCTGGTGCAAACTGTTCGGTAGAATGACAAGCCGCACAGTCTTGGGTAGAAAGGGTATTTTGATGAACATCTTCGTGACAGTCGATACAATCTTGGCTTAGACCGAGGAAAGTGTTTTTGCGTTGACGTAGTTCGCGATCTTGGATAAAATCGGGGATATGGCAATCGCGGCATTCGATACGGTTGTGGGCCCCGGTGAGTTCGTAGCCAGTAAGGTCATGATCAAAATTATCTTGATCAAAACGCATCATGTCAAATTTACGGCCGTGGTGTTCGCTATGGCAGGTGGCGCAATCTTTACCTTTTACCTCTCGCGAATTGTGAAAACCCCGCCTTTGATCCAATAAGGTTTGGATTTCCTCATGACAATCGAGGCATTTGCTGTTTTCTACCTTATTGCCCAAGGTATGGCATTGCGTACAATTGCGAATGCCTTCCAACTCGGCATGGGCCTGAGTGAGATCACCCGGCGAGAGCTGGGCACCAAGCTGCGTGCTGAGCAGAAACCATAAGCAGATGATATGTAGGCCGCGTAACTTCATTCCGTTTATTTCGACAATTTCTTTAGGGCTTTAATGGTATTTTTTCATCGTATAACCAAAACGTTTGGTTATCTGCACTCCCGCCTTTTGGAGAAATTGCGTAGGCAATTCTCCTCCGGCGAAGATGTACACCAGATCGTTTTTTAAAGTTGTCTGTCCGCCATCTAAATCGCTGATGGTGATCTGGTCTTTTTCTATTTTGGTTAAATTAGTATTGTACCTTACTTCCATTTTTTTTGCTTCAATGGCGGCCAAAACCTTTTCTCGATTTTTAGGTTTGATCCGACTAAACTTATCTTTTCGATAGGAGAGTGTTACTTCATTTTGATCTGCTAATAATAAAGCAGATTCCACCGCAGAATCGCCACCGCCAACCACTACTATTTTTCGATCTTCGATCATTTCGGGTTCGAGTAAACGATAGGCCACTTTTTCCGAAAGCTCTCCGGGAATCCCTAACTTTCGCGGGGTTCCGCGACGACCAATTGCCAGCAAGACGTTTTGTGTTTTGAACGTCTCTCCTTGGAGGGTCTTTACGATGAAGTGCCCATTTTCAGGAACAATGGCTTCTACTTTGGTCTTTTCGCGAATCGTAATATTGTTCTTACCTAGCGCATCATTCCAGAGGTCTATTAATTCTGACTTACTGGTATCGTAGAGTTTGATTTTGCCATAAAGCGGCAAATCCATTGGGGCCGTCATCACGATTTTGGAACGAGGGAAGGTGAAAACGGTACCTCCCAAGGTATCCTGTTCGAGGGTTAGAAATTCTAGCCCATTTTTCTTAGCGGTCAAAGAAGCCGCGATTCCTGCGGGGCCGGCTCCTACGATGATGAGGTCGAGTATATCGGCCTTGGATTTAAGCCCGGCTTTCAACATATTCTCTACCGCTGCCTTTCCTTGATCGACGCTATTTTTAATCAGTCCCATGCCTCCTAATTCCCCGGCGATATAAATCCCGGGGACATTAGTTTCGTAACTCTCACTTACATGAGGCAAATCGACACCGCGTTTTTCCGTCCCGATCACTAAAGAAATGGCTTCTACTGGGCAGGCGTGAAAACAAGCTCCATGGCCCACACAACTAGAGGCATTGATCAAGGTTCCTCGTCCTCGTAAAATGCCAATGATATCTTTTTCGGGGCAAGCTTCCACACATGCACCACTTTTGATGCAAGTCCCCAAGTCGATGACGGGGTGTAGGGAAATGGGCTCGTGTAAACCCTCCGCTTTTGCCTTTTCAATTTTAGCCTCGACGATATCGGAGGCCTTTTTTAATTTTCGCAAATACACCGCTACAATGATTCCACAAAAGAGAATTGCCACGGAATAGATGATGATCTGTTCTAAAAGCATAGCTAATTTTTTTGCGTCTTAAAAAATCCAGGTGTAACCCAAAGCCAAGGTAATCCCAACGTGTACCACCACGATCACCAGCATAATAATCGCAAAAGGCAAATGGGCGACGTGCCAGTATTTAAAGAGCTGCTGCATGCTTTGCAGGCGTTCGATCCGTTTGTTGATCAGCATCTCATTTTTGACGAGGCGCGTAACTTTGCGAATGTCTCGTCGGGCTAATTTATTTTCTCTTAAAGTCTTTTGGATGGTGTTTATCCTTTTTCGCTCCGTAAAAAAGCGACTAAGCATTCCGCCCACTAAATTTGTATTGCTAGGTGTCTGTAGTTGTAGCGTAGTCAAAATAGCGTCCTGACTAATCGGGCTTAGCTGATAAGACTCATTCAGAATCTCACCGATATTGGTTTTGGAGGCTTTAATTTCGTTCAAGGACAATTCCCGACCCTCGATGGAGCGAGGGATTTGGATATAGATATAGCGTCCGATTACTCCACTTAGTACCACTGCTACCATACTCCAAAAGGCGATCGAAACCACGCCGCCGAATTTGAAGGCCGTATGAAAAAGGATCATTACCGGGCCGAGGCTACACAGGAAAATGTGAAATTCCAACCAATATTTTAAGCGCCCCCAGCGCGCCATAAACTTCATCCGCTTGCGCATCAAGTACATGACGACACCAATTAGAATCAGCAGCGTACCAATGATTCCTAGGCCGTGACCATATAATCCGGCTGCTTTAAAATTCTCATGGTCGGGATGATAAAATCGTTCTTCCATGGGGGTCGTATAATAAGAGTACCCCTTATAGCTAAGAAAAAGGAAGGTCAACACAACGATGATGGCCAAGGTAGATATGTAAATGCGATGCACAGTCTTCGACATGATATTCCACTACGTTTGGTAAAAAGTTGTATTGGTTTAATCCCATATACTGGTGATAACTAGCTAGAATGCAATGAATTTTTACTTTCAAATGATATTACTCTAGCCCGTACGGTGTCGGAAAGGAAAAGGGTTGCCTGTGGTGGGAAGAAATTTGAGGAAGAGAGATTTTTTGATTTGCCTCCTACTTCAACTAAGCTTCTAATTATAAAGTACTAGAATTTAGTTAGTCTGACTAGTCATATATGATGAGATGACAATACTCTTTTTAGCTGAAAAGAACAGCCCATATATGCACTAATTTAGCGTAAGATATTTCATCTGATGCTACTTAGACAGATTGTAGTATAAGCCAAGGTAAACATTCTACCCTTTTTTTCAAAGTAAAAAATTAGAACGGATAGGAAGGCGAAATTCAGATGACTACTAATGACTAGCCGTAAAATGCAATAAAAAATATGCCAAACACTGATAAGAAAACTCCGCATGTTGATCTAATTACTGACTCTGGTATTCAGTTTTACTCCTTTGATATAACGATTGATGTGAATGAGGAAGTCTTGGATAAGGAGATCGTATTTTGGGAGGTATTAGACCTAGAAAATGAAAAAATCGTTTTAGAATTTGCCAGACGATTAGGCGATTTAGATTTATACGCTAAAGAGAATCAGTTGAGATACGAAGGCTTTATTGATGAGAATGATCAGGTGGTGGAAAATATAGAGCTGAATGTATTGGAAACAAGGACGGAAGAAGAAGTTTACTCCATTTACGATATAGGGGAGGTATTAGATGTATTCAAAAATCATTGGATACCCTTGCCCTACTTCCAGAGTAATATGTCTGGCTTTTTCCAGGATTTCCCTACCAACTGGTGTCGACTCAAGTTAATTCCTCAGGG
>SPJL01035036.1_pt1 | contig 14515 bp, 8 predicted proteins | sample 3741751 | NCBI WGS metagenome assembly SPJL01 (sample SAMN10925998, study PRJNA522277) | cold seep metagenome | isolation source: Elba SIP-enriched marine methane seep metagenome, extraction at timepoint T3 | place: Italy: coast of Elba, Mediterranean Sea | reverse complement strand
GTAGCCAGAAGAACGTCTGCCTTGTTTTTCTCCAGGGGAGAGACCTTTCCGGCATCAACCTTCTCCGAAACAAGGTTTGCCATCTCCTCTGTCAGTTCAAGGGTTTCTCGAGCCAAAACCAGACGTCTCTGCTGCGATAATACATCGATAAAAGCTTGAGACGTATTGGTGAAAACATCTAGCTTCTTCGCCTCATATTCCCAAGCATGTAGTTGCTTAGACAATGCAGCAACATGCTTGCGCTTTCTCCGCTTTCCCCCCAGTTCGATAACCTGACCGAGTGAAATACTACTTTCAGCATCCCTAAAACCAGATCTTTCGCCTGCACCGCCAAAATCCTCTACCTCGATCTCCAGTTCCGGATTAGGAAGGAGGCCAGCCTGCAGCTCACGAGCTTCGGCAGCTCGAACATCTAAGGAATAGGCAGTTAACTCCGGGTTTTTCATCAACGCTAGAGACAGAGCTTTCTGTAAATTGATCACTCCCGTCAGTTCCTCGACTTGGCCTGATTCTTCATCAAGCTCACTAGACGTCGAGTACCCCTGTACTAGAGGGCTCGGACTGGGGTGTGAATTTGCCACAAGCGTACCGCACCCTGTTGCGACTACAGCAATAAAACAGCACTTAACAACGTGGCGCAATTTCGGCTCCTACAACGAGGTGAATCTGGCTTAATTTATAGAGATTTATTGCATAAATCTCTAGCAATCTCTGGGTGGTAAATGGAGCCCTGCAGGCAAATCCACCGGATCTCAATGACCACGTCTCTGCTTCTCCACTTGATTGGTATGTTCTATTTCACTAAAAGAGAACCAAAATTACCAGAGTTCCATTTTGAATTTGCTACGTATTTTGGCTTGTCTCCTAACCTCAATATCGGTGTTTCTCCTAGCCGAAAATAACCATTACGGTGATGATGCCCATCAGGTTCAAACCACTGCGCATGACCACTCCTCCCACAGCCATATCCAAGAGAGTAGCATCGCGATCAAAGCTGTGAAGTGGATTGGAAACTTTCATCCGATTTCTGTCCATTTCCCCATCGCGTTGATTGTGATGACTGCGATTGCTGAGCTCCTAGCCTCAAGATGCCCCTGGCCTTTATTCAGCCACTCTTCTCATTTCATGATTATATCGGCTGCAGTCGCCTCCATTCCTACAGCTCTTCTTGGCCTGGCATATGGGTATGGCGCCGAATATAACGGTGTGTTGGCGGATATTTTTTGGTGGCATCGATTTCTCGGCATCCTTACCGCCCTTCTTTGTATCTCCACCGCCGGACTCAAGCAGCTGTCATTAAAGGACGCCGGAAAATGGATAGCTTACTACCAAGTTTTTCTAACGATGACCCTGTGTTCTGTAGCCGCAACAGGGTATCTTGGTGGGGAAATGACCTTTGGAGTGAATCATCTGCTCCCATAATATAATGAAAATGTAGGGATAACATTGACCGAAAAAAAACGAGAGCGTTACACGAAAGGTGCCTTACTACTACTTGTCGCTCTAGTCACTCAGCTTGGTGTCTACCCTTACATTGACGGCGCATCTGTGGTGAGAAGCCCTTGGCTCCTTACCACCACAAATTCAGTCCTTCTAAGTGTTGTTGTCTACTCGATTGGCACCACCACGGTCCAGCGCTTTGGGGCAGTGGTTATTGCCCTCCCTACGGTTGTATTATGTTGGATTCACCATGAAAGTTTAAAATGGGTCGTGCTCGGACTCAGTATTCTGCTCTATTTCTATGCAATCTGCCTCATGATTCCCAGATTGTTTAAGGCCAAAAAAATTGGAATCGCTGAAGTTTATACGGTAGCTGCAACCTATATTCTTATAGGCATTGCCTGGTCCAATATTTACCAGGCAATCGACTGGCTTCAGCCTATGTCCTACCGAATTGAAGGAGAAGGCCTAGCTTCCGCCCCCCTTCCCTGGTCGAAGCACTTATTTTTCTCGTTTACCACACTGACAACGTTGGGTTACGGGGATATCACCCCAGCCTCACTCCCAGCTCAATCCATGGCTATTCTAGAGTCGGTTACCGGGCTTATATTCATTGCAGTGATTATTGCACGTACAATCGCACTTTATGTTTTTCAGGCTGGACGTGAGACCTGAAACTACGGTAATGCGACCCAAATGCCTCGTCCTTATTGAGCATGCCCATCGTGTTCGGAGTGCTTTGAATGGTCGTGCTCCGAATGGGGCGAATTGTCTTCTGCGCTAGAGCACCCCGTTAGAACCGAAAAAACAATAGCGCAGGCCGCCAATGCAAAATAGCGAAATTTCATAACTTATCTCCTTCATGTTAACACTGTTAAATCACTGAATAAAATACACTCTAATCACTTCTTGAACCCGCATTCCTCTCCATTCTGAAGCAATAGAGAACCGGAACGACAAAAAGAGTCACAAGGGAAATAAGCATCCCACCGAAGGACGGGATAGCCATCGGAATCATAATATCGGATCCTCTTCCTGATGAAGTGAGAACTGGAAGAAGGGCCAAGATCGTTGTGGCAGAAGTCATTATTGCGGGGCGAATTCTACGTTGAGCTGCACGGATCGTTGCTTCCCTAATTTGGTCGATAGATGCCGGAGTTTTTTTCTGAAACTCATTATCTAGGGCTGCCGCGACAAGAACGCCATTATCAGAAGCTATCCCGAATAGAGCCAGAAAACCGACCCAAATCGCTACACTCAAGTTAATTGGATGCATCTGAAACAGGTCCCTCATATTTACCCCAAAGAGAGAAAAGTTGCAGAACCACGGCTGCCCATATAACCAAAGCAGAATGAAACCGCCTGCCCAAGCTACCAGAATGCCGGAAAATATTGAGAACGAGGTAAAGGTCGATTTAAACTGAAGGTATAAGATCAAGAAGATGATCAGGAGTGTGGCTGGAATAACAAGAGCCAGTTTTTTCTCGGCCCGAACCTGATTCTCAAAGGCTCCGGCGAATAGATAGGAAACACCTGCCTCCATGTCGATATGACCAGCCGAAATCATCTTATTAAGATAATCTTGGGCATCGGTCACTACCTCGACCTCAGAGTGGCCAGACTTCATATCAAACGTCAGATACCCTACTAAAAACCCGTCCTCACTTTTTAGGACTTGTGGACCCTTGACATACTCTATTGATGCCAACTGAGAGATGGGGACCTGAGCCCCGCTCGGTGTATCCACAAGGATCTCCCCAATTGTCTCAATCTGATCCCGAAGTTCACGCATATAGCGTACTCTCACCGGATAACGCTCTCTGCCCTCGATGGTGGTGGTCATCTTCATTCCACCAATTGCCACGGTGATCACCCGTTGGACGTCTGCTATCTTGATCCCATAAGGAGCCAATGCCTCACGATCGACACGAATCTCTAAGTAGGGCTTAGAGATTAGCCGATCAGCATTCACGGTGGCAGGCTCAATGCTAGGCACGTTTCGAAGCGCACCTTCAAATTGAAGGGCCACTTTCTCTATTGCCTCTAACGTAGGGCCCTTTATCTTGATGCCCATTGGAGCCCGCATCCCACTCTGTAGCATGACAATACGGGTCATAATAGGTTGAAGCTTTGGAGCAGATGTTGCTCCTGGAATAGAGGACTCTTTAGTTATCTCCTTCCATATATCATCTGGGTTGCGAATACCTGGCCAATTTTCACGTCCCGGATTCAAATTACGATCTAAGGCAGGTCGCCAAAGTGGAAACGGCTGGCCAAATCGACTGGCGATTAACCGGTTTTCTTCGTCTCTACTGAATTTCCCTTTTACTTTGTATGGCTTGCCATCAGGAGCAAGAAGAGGCTCGCCATCAATCGACCTAGCTAGATCCGTCTGCGAACCATCATACTCATAAAACGCGCTGTTACCCTGCTCGTCTGTAGCAAATTTGGGATGATAGTCAATAACCGTTTCAACCATCGAGATAGGAGCTGGGTCAAGAGGACTTTCTACTCGGCCAAGCTTTCCAACAACTCCTTTTACCTCAGGAATTCGATCGATCAGAATGTTTTGCTTTTCCAGAGTATCAAGAGACTCGGTGATCGAAGCATGAGGCATCGTGCTGGGCATAAACAGGTAGCTTCCCTCGTCCAGAGGGGGCATAAACTCCTTTCCCATCCCCTTGTATAGACCAGGTATTCCAAGCCAAACGATTATGCCGAATAGGACCACGCTCGCAGGTAGATAGAGAAACTGTTTTTGCTTCTCCAGAAAGAACCTAAGTAGGCTTGGATAGATCCAAATAAATAGATACGCCCCGCTTAGGAGGCCACCAATAATAAGAGAAATAAACAGAGCATTTCGGATAAACCCTGTCTCAAGACCCAGAGGCATCCATAGGTAAGTCAGAATCAGCGCCACTATACCAAGAAGAATCCACTCACCATATTGCCGTTTACCGGTGTCACCTTTAGATGGCCTAAGGACAAGCGACGCAATTGCTGGAATCACCGTTAGAGCGAGCGCCATAGCAGCAAGCAAGGCAAACGTCTTCGTAAACGCCAGTGGCTTAAATAACTTTCCCTCCGCGGCTTCCATTGCAAAAACCGGCAAAAATCCAACAACTGTCGTAGCAAGAGCTGTGAGCACCGCACCGGCAACCTCACGGGTCCCATGGTAAATCGCTTCTTTTCGGCTCTCGTCGATGCCCGCATCTAACCGCTTGACGATGCTCTCGGATATGACAATCGCAATATCCACCATGGTACCGATGGCAATGGCAATGCCAGATAGAGAGACAATATTGGCATCGATTCCTGAGACCTTCATAGCCAAAAAGCAAAGCAGAACAGCCATAGGAACTGTACTTGTGATCAGAAGAGCACTACGCAAGTGGCGCAGTAGAATAACGACCACAATGGTCGTTACGAGGATCTGCAAAATCAACGCAGTACTTAACGTGCCAAGTGTTTCCTGAATGAGAAGGGTCCGGTCATAGAAAGGCACTACTGTAAGCTTGCTTTTGGTTCCGTCTTCAAGAACCTTTTCCGGAAGACTTGGTGCGATTTCAGCAATCTTCTCCTTTACATTTTGGATCGCCTCTAGAGGGTTGTACCCATAGCGTACAACAACCACACCTCCAGTTGCCTCCGCTCCCTCTTTATTTAGAGCCCCTCTTCTAAGAGCTGGGCCAAGAGATACGTGCGCAATATTCTTAATAAGAACAGGGGTGCCATCTACCGCTTTGATAACCGTGTTCTCTAAGTCTTTTACGGTCTCTAGAAGGCCAACTCCCCTAACGATATATTCGGCACGATTGACCTCCATGGTCCTTGCGCCTACGTCCACATTCGAACCTTTAACAGCGGCTAGTACCTGCCCTAAGCTCACGCCGTACGCTTTCATCGCATCAGGGTCAACATCAACCTGATACTCCTTGACATACCCGCCTACCGATGCGACCTCACTCACACCTTGAGCCGATAGAAGCGCGTATCGAACAACCCAATCTTGTACGCTTCTTAGCTCATGCGGGTCCCATCCTCCAGTAGGGTTTCCATCTTCATCCTGCCCTTCAATCGTATACCAAAAGATCTGACCAAGGGCGGTGGCATCTGGGCCGATTGACGGTTTTACCCCGTCTGGCAAGGTTCCTCTGGGCAAGCTATTCAGTTTCTCAAGAATTCGGGATCTCGACCAATAGAAGTCGACACCCTCCTCAAAAATCACATAGATCGAGGAGAACCCAAACATAGAGTACCCTCTAACCGTCTTAACCCCAGGAGTGGCTAATAGAGCAGAAGTCAGTGGGTAGGTGATCTGGTCTTCAATATCTCTTGGGGAGATACCTGCCCATTCTGTAAAGACGATCTGCTGGTTTTCACCAATATCAGGAATGGCGTCGACAGGCACTTTTTTTACCGTAACGCCTTCAATACTCCAGTCAAATGGAGCTATGGCAACACCTATAAAAAGGGAAAACAGCAAAGCGATGATGACAACCAGCTGGTTATTCTGGCAGAAGCGAATTAGACGACTGATAAAGGTACTGTTTTCATCACTCATGATTAATGGCTATGCCCCTTCATCGGCTTAGCACCACCTTCCGGTGACATCATACTCGGCTTTGCAAGTATCTGTGAGGCACTATCTATCTTAAAATTACCATTCGTTACGACTCTTTCGCCTTCATGAAGACCGCCGTATACGATGTAGTAATTCTCAGCTCTCGGACCTAGAGTCACAACCCGTGCAGAATAAGTTCCGGATTCTTTCGGGTCTTCCACATATACGATAGCTCTTTTGCCAGTGATCAATGGAGCTGTTGATGGAATAAGAAGAGGCATCTTTCCCTCCTCGGAATCCTCGGTAACATAACCCAATGACTCAGCCGTTACCAGATCCATTCCACATATTGGACAGCTCCCTGGCTCGTCGGTTACCACTTGTGGATGCATAGGGCTTATCCACTTGCCTTCAAGATCCTTGGAAATAACACTACCTTCAGAACCTATCACAGGCTTAACAGATCCCCTGACAAACATCCCCGGTTTTAGAAGTCCATCACTGTTTTTAACATCAGCTCTGATTCTCACTGATCGCTTCTTTTCGTCTAGGACCGGATCGATAAAGGCGATTCGACCGGTAAAAATCCTTCCCGGCATTGCCTCTGCCTTAAATTCAACCTCCTGTCCATGCCTGAGCCATCCCAAGTCGGACTCATAGGCGTCTAGAATCAGCCAAAGTTCGGATAAATCCGCAATCGTGTAGATCTTTGTTCCCTCTTTGACGTACCGCCCTTCAATCGCCTCTTTATGAATGACAACGCCCCCAATGGGCGCGTTTATTGTAAGAATCTCCTCAGGCTCTTCGAAAGTCTCTATCTCTTTTACCTGCTCCGCTGACAATCCCCACAGTTCAAGCTTCTGTCTTGAGCTCTCGAGGCTCTCCTCCTTAGATCTCTTGAGAAATCCAGAGACTTCAGGCCGCATTTCCCTCACAGCTTTTGCAGCTTGAATGAGTTCTTCTTGGGCTGTTACAAGCTCAGGGCTATAGAGCTCCACCATATGGTCGCCTTTTACAACCGAGATCCCCGTAAAGTCTAAGAATAGCCTTTCAATCCTTCCCTCTGTTCTTGAGGTGATGTGAGCAACACGAGACTCGTTAAGCTCAAGTTGGCCGTACATGGAAACATCTAAATGCACTTTTCCTCTAACCACCGGCGATGTTTCCACCTGAGCTAGTCTACGCGCTCTTTCTGATAACTTTAGAGTACCTTCAATCAGACCTCCTTCATCCACCTCAAGAGGTACAAGCTCCATTCCACAAATAGGGCAATTCCCTGGGTCGGGCATCTTGATTTGAGGGTGCATGGCGCAAGTCCACAACGTATCCGGTCTCTCTTGAACAGTCTCCGTGGAGGAATCACGAAAAACGAAATAGTACCCCAAGAAAGTAACAACCAAAAAGGCACACATGCCTCCAATCAGCATTAATTTGTTTCTCATTTCGTTGCCCCTCCAGTCATAGCCTGATACTTAGCCACAGCAATTCCCAGGTCAGAACGTGCGCGCTCTAACTTTAGCTGCATCTGAAGCAATGTCATCTCCGAATTCTGTAGGCGTTCGAAGTCCGCCCTGCCCGTCTTGTACGCCTCAGTCAAAATAGATAAGGCCTCCTCTGCTTCCGGCAACAGGCGATCTCGAAAAAGCTTCACTCTTTTTCTTGCATCCGAAAAGCTATACAGGACTTGCTTTTGCTCCTTCCAGACATCGAACTTTTTCTGCTGCTGAAGGGCTCCAACCTGATCGAGGCGGCGCGTAGCCTCTTGTTCCTTCGAGCGATTCTTTCCTACCCATAAAGGGACGTTCAACGAAACGAAAGCCATGATAGGATCTTTTCCGCTGTCTGGGGTTGCCATCAAAGCACGGTCGGTTTTTACCCAGTCAACTCCAACCGTAATATCTGGATATCGATCCTGTCTGGACAATCCCTTTCTAGCATCTTGCACGCCTCGAAGGGCGCCCAGAATTTGCAACTCAGGGTTTACATCTAGCAGCTCCTCTTCTGTTAGCTCTACTAAAGCGTCGGCTCTATAGTCAGCATACTCTTCGATATCAGAAGGCAAAGTTATTCGAGAGGGGTCTGATACATTAAGAAAGGCACCGACCTTCGCTTTGGCGGTGACCAACTTCTCCTCCAGCGTCGCGAGCTCATACTCCAGGCGGTTCAGCTCCATTTGAGATTGTATGACGTCTGCTTTGGATCCACCAACTCTTGATTGAGACTGGGCGGTTTGCTCCAACGCTTCAGCTAAGTCAATGTAATCCTTCTGAAGAGAAATGGCTTTTTGCAGAAACAGCAACTCCAAAAATGCCTCTGTCAATCCACGCCTTAATTCCACATAAGAAAATTCTAGTTCCGCTTCTGCTAAAAAGGCCTGCTTGCTTGCAACGTCCTTTCTTGCAGATAGCTTGCCCACCCAAGGGATCATCTGAGCAAACCCCAGACGGAATCGTTGAGGCCCAACTCTTGTCTCCACGGACTTAATAAAGTGTCCATAGGTGATCTTTGGATCCGGTAAGCTGTTTGAGTAAGCAACTTTTGACAGAGAGGACTGCCAGTTTTCGAATGCTGACTTAACACCCGAGTTTTCCTCAATAGCAACTGCAATATACTCATCAAGGGTCAACTCGGATCCGAAGGACCTACTGGCCAATAGAACTAAAATAAGCGTCAGAATTTTTCTCTTAAGCACCTACACTCCAGGCAATACTCTATAATATTTATTACTCCTCAACATTACTTCAGAATGCCTTTGATTCCCACTTTCTTCTGCCAATGTCCTACCGTTCAATTCCGCTGTCTTTCATCTCCTGCCTATTAGTACCATTCTTTGTACAAGCGACTTGCCTTACCTCAGCTAACTGAATTAAAGAACTTATCTCACTTCGCTTAACAGCACTTGGAATGGGATCGGCAAGATCCCACTTTTCTGGAAACTTGCTCTGGAGAACCTTTTCGTCTACTACTTTGACGGACTTAGCACCAACATTAGAAAGTTCGCGTGAAACTGAATCTGCAGCTTTGAAACCGGAAGGATCGTTGTCTGGCCAGATAATCAGATCTCTTCCTTTTAAAGGCGACCAGTCGGACTTGGTTACAGCTCCGGAGCCACCCATCCAGGTGATGACTGTGTACCCATCATCCGCTAGCATCTTTTGTGCGGCGTCTGCTGCCTTCTCCCCTTCTACGATGACTACTTTGGATTGAGGTTTTTTTTGTAGGCTTTCTTGGCCATAGAGTGGACGAGAGGTTGAGGAATAGGCTTTGAGTCTCCAGGACGGGTCACCGTGTTCCCCAATCTTTCCATAGGAGAGGGGAAGAACTTGCTTTGACTTACCTCCAGTCTTGGGCTCTAGACGAACAGTGTAGAACAATAAGTTGCCTTGGAGGTCGCGGTAGGCGTAGCGGGCGGTCTCTTTATGGGAGTGACCTAGTTTGGATATTTGAGAGATCGGGGGTGCCGGATACTTGTCTGGTGGTTTTATTGGATTCCAGGCTAATTCTTTGTCGACGCTCTTTGGGATTCTTGCGCGTGGCGGAACTGTGATTGAGGTGCTATTTCCTAGGAAGCCCTTAGCCCATTCGATCGCTTCGGCTCTGCTGAATTGTAGTCGGTGCTCGATGAGCCCTAGAGGGCCGCCTCCTTTGCCTTCTTCAAAGTCGTAGAATTGTCCTATTTTATCGCCTGAGATGGCAACAGATAGAGAGCCTTTTGTTCCAAAACGGAGACTACGATTAGTGCGCAAGGTGGGTCCATCTGGGAACAATTTGTAGAGAAGGGATTCCATGCTTGGCTTGAGGAGGTGATTGTAGTCCACTTTACTCGCTTCGTATCTTCTTTCGGAGTCGGTGTGGCGTTGGGCATGTGTATTTAGGATTGCACGCGATTTATCGCTTAGCACCTTACCTAGATCGATGCTGCTGATCCCCCTAGCTACTTTATGGGCTTGCTGGTTTCGAGCACCGCATGCTTTCTGCCATGCTTCAAATGATGATGTTTTTTCCTGGCTGCAACCTTTGGGTTCGGACTCAGATTTTACCAGTTGGAAGAGATCAGAGGCATCCGCTGCTTTTCGAAAGTAATCGATTAGCACTTCCCTCTTGTCTGCCGATAGATCTTTCCATGAGGAATCTTTCTTAAGTGAGGGTTCGTTGGCTTCCTCTTGGACTGGGTTGTTGTTAGGTAGTTCGTTCTCTGGGCTACTGCGTCTGATAACTCTTTCTGCCTTTCCGGGAACTTGCTCCTCTTTGTCGAACTGGTAGAAGGATGCATCGGAACGTATGTCTTTGAAGGTGGTCGTAGCTCGATCTGCCTTCCCTTTTACCTTCTCAATAGCTTCTTTTCCGTAGCCTTTTAAGCGACTCCAGAGCTGTTCTGAGGTTTTGAGGTCATCTATGTCTCGGATACGGTCCTCTTTCTCTAGTCTAGACTGCCGCTCCCCTACGGACTCCAGATCCTGCAGTCCCTGCTTCTCATTCTTGGAGGAGACCTGCATTTTCAGGATGGCAAGGTTTCTGGCGTCCTGTTCAGGCACGAAACAGTAGGCTTTGTCAGTGTGCCTGGTCATCTCCACGTAAAACTCCCTCATGGAGTTCGTTCGGCTATAGAGAACGTAGGCGCGGTCGACCGTTTGCCCCTGGGAGCGGTAGTGCGAGGTGGCGTATCCGAGTTGAAAGGCGTTATAGGTTTTGGGATCAAAGCTTACCGTTCTCGCTTTGTTGCCCTCTTCTATCTGTACGATGAATCGGTTTTCGCTTGCTGAAACCAGGGTGCCTTTGGTTCCGTTGATGATCCCCATTTTTTTGTCATTGCGACGAAACTCGATGCGATCCCCTTCTGAAACGAAGATGGTTCCTTGGGTGGTTGCACACTTCAACTCTTTGCTATCAATCTCGCCGCGCTCTTTGCGGAGAGTGCGGACCATCTCGTTGATGAATCGTACGTGTTGATTACTGTGCGCAATGAGGATAGATGAGGTCCCGGGATTTTGCGTTTGATCTTGATCCCAGCGGTGGACCATCGCCTCCATGGCGGTCAGACGGTCTGAATGCCAATGGAATCCTCCGGATCGAGCGATTGCGTCGACGGCTTCTCTTACCTTTCCTGAGGCGAGGTCCTTCGCAATCTCTCTTTGCTCCGCTTGCTTCTGTCGCTGGATATCTGTCAGAGAGAAAGAGCCGAACTCTCTGCAGAGCGCTTGGAAACAGCCTCCTCTCGCGACAGATTGCATTTGAGAAGAGTCACCGGCAAGAAACAGTTGCGCTTTTCCCTTCTCTGCTTTTTTAAGGAGCTCAGACATCACTGCGTTGGATGCCTTGCCAGACTCATCAATCAGCCACACTTCTTTACCTGTAGAGATACTACGGTTGTTGTGCTTGAGGCCGTACAGGAATTGGTGGGTGTTCTCCGCATTATCGAAGCCCTTCTCCTTCAAAACAGATGCAGTAGCAGAATCTGGTCCGAACGCTCGAACTGTGTACCCCGCAGGTTCATAGTAGTCGCGAAGTGCAATCATTAGGTGGCTCTTTCCTGTTCCGGCATACCCTTCCAAACAGGAAAGTCGTTGGCCTTTGATTACACCATCAAATGCTTGCTTTTGTTCTTGCGATAGAGAGTGGTAGGAATCCGGTAGAGAGCTTCCTTTGGTATTGAAGGCCGACCTGCTGTGGATACGCTTTGCATTTCGTAAAAGCCCCCTCTCCTCTTGTAGAACGGACTGAGAAGTGAAAAGATGGGAGGGCTTACCTGTTTTTCGATCGAGGAGCTGCACCAGATGAGGGCGATTTAACACCTCTTTAAATAGAACGTCTGATAAGTCCGCAGGTGCATGGCGCTGGATATAGTTCCTTAGGGCAGACTGATCAAAACAGGAAGCACGCTCGAGAAGTTTATCGATGATCTTATCTGGATCAAGCGACTCCGATTTGTTTTGCTCAACCAGCAACTCATTGACTCTTAAAATCTCGGTAGCTGCCCCGCGGAGGCGTACCGGCCCCATATGCTTTTGGGCAACAATGCCTGTCGGATCGACTCGCAGGTCTAATCCTTTCGACGCGAAAAAATCGTTCTGGTGTTTGGCCCACAGTTTTCCCCATTGATCTGCTTCGACCACCCCTCCCCTTCTGATTTGGGGGAAGAGGTTTCGGGGCTTTTTACTTTCAAGAGCTGTACCGGCTTCATTGAATCGACGCTGAGGTATGAGGATGTGTGCGTGCCAATTGTGGTCCTTGACCTGAACCTTGTTGCTATCGGTATCTCTTTCAACAAACTTCTCCGGGGGATGAACCGCAATTTCGGCAGCAAGGCCTTTAGAAGTGATGTGCTCTTTTACAAACGATTCTGCCATTTCGACCCGGTCTTCGACAGAAACAATAGCATCATCTGGAAGGGCTATTACCATTTCCATCGCAACTGAAGAATCGATTCGATTCTCTGCTGTCTCTACGGAATTCCATAGGATCTCTCTATCCTGGAACTTTGAGTCCGCATTTTCGGGAAGTAGGATTCCGGTGTGAACTACCGATTCCTTCCATGAAAAGTTATAGACCTTGGAATCAGCGAACTTGGTCCCCTCAAATTCCACCCTAGATCTTGAGATATAGGCCGACTTAAAACAAGCATTCTGACCAGAGGAACGTTGGATAAACTCCATGCGAGCAAATGCGATCGCCATCCTGTTTGCCTCCTGGTCATTATCAAAAGAGTGTTTCTCTATTTTGGACCATACAGGAATGGGCGTTGCGTAGCAATGCATATTGCGTATAGCTTTCGTATTTCAGGACTACCAGATGCAGCACTCTTCTCTATTTCTCCTTTTATTTGCGACTATTCCTGGTTCGGTTTAGGGTGTGGCTCTGTTTTGCTTTCGCATAAACATGAGATGCGTTATGTTGCGAACTATAACCAAATACATGGTGTTGCAATGAGCAACTTGCTAAAGCAGAAAGAGAAAATCGAGAAGGAAAAAGAGCGTCTTAAGCAGAAGGAACGCTTGATTCGACTGAAAGAGCAGAAGGAAGAATCTAAGAAGATATTCGAAGCCGGAAAGCTGTTAAAGAAAGCTAAGCTTCTCTCTGAAGACCCAAAGGTTCTTCTGGGTGCCCTTCTCGAGGTTTCTCAAGAGATTGCAGACGAAAAACGCGTGGAAAAATGGAAAGAGAAAGCTGATCAGTTCCAGGACAAGGGCGAAGGAAAATCTGATGCCGTTATTGTCACATTTGATAAAGAACCCTCTACGGAAGCGAAAGCGGAAATCAAAAAACTTGGGCTACGATGGAACAAGTTCCGTAACGAGTGGTATGGCTATGCGTCCATTAATGATGCGAAGTCATCTCTTGAGCAATTCGACGCATATGTAACAGCGGTATAATTATGGACCTCAATGATCTAGAGAAGATTGCCAAGCGAGGTGAAGACGGAAATCATCAATTTAAGAAGGATGTGACAAATATTGACTCGCTTGCCTCGGAAATGGCAGCCTTTGCCAACTCCGACGGCGGCCAAATTTTTCTCGGGGTAACCGACGATGGCGATCTACTAGGCTTGAGCCAAGAGGACGTGAGGCGGTTAAATAGCCTAATAAGCAACGCCGCAAAGCAACATGTCCGCAGTCCCCTTTCGGTAAAATCCGAAAACATAAGCGTCAAAGAAGGCCGAGTCGTTATTGTGGTCTCTGTTCCGAAGGGCTTGGACAAACCCTACTTCGATAAAAACGGGGTCATTTGGCTCAAATGCGGCTCCGACAAGCATAGGATCCGCTCCAAAGAAGAGCTTCGTCGACAGTTCCAAGAAACCGGCCAGTTCCACGCTGATGAACTGCCCACCAGAGCAGTTATTGATGATCTGGATCGCGAAAGGCTGGGCGAGTTCCTGCGAGAGAAACACAATATTGAAATTCCGGATATTCGGAATGAGTACTACCGGCTTTTGGAAACCCTCAACATAGCAACAAACGATGGTAAATTGACTCTGGCTGGCGTCTTAATGTTTGCCAAAAACCCCCAGCGGTTCCGCCCTCAGTTTATGGTGAAGGCAGCCAGCTTTCCTGGCACTGATATTCACACCACTGACTACGAAGATATGGAAGACATCACCGGCACGATTCCGAAGATGTTCAAAGATTCGAAAGCTTTTATCATGCGTCAACTCCATAAGATACAAGCGGGCCGCGGAGTTAATGCTCCCGGCATCCCAGAGATCCCAGAAGTTGTGGTGGAGGAGCTTCTGGTTAATGCATTTGTCCACCGCGACTATTTGGTTAGCTCATCTATCCGCATCTTTGTATTCGATGACCGAGTGGAAATCATTAGTCCGGGCCACCTGACTAACAATCTGACGGTCGACAAGATCAAAGCTGGTAATTCGAATTGCCGAAACCCCGTCATCCTTTCGCTTGTTGCGCAGGGACTTCTCCCCTACCGAGGGCTTGGTTCTGGAATCCGCAGGGCGCTTAAGGAATGCCCCGAGTTGTCTCTTGTAGATGATCACTCCGGATGCACCTTTAAATGCTC
>SPJL01014038.1_pt1 | contig 14522 bp, 11 predicted proteins | sample 3741751 | NCBI WGS metagenome assembly SPJL01 (sample SAMN10925998, study PRJNA522277) | cold seep metagenome | isolation source: Elba SIP-enriched marine methane seep metagenome, extraction at timepoint T3 | place: Italy: coast of Elba, Mediterranean Sea | reverse complement strand
TTAGAGGCCGCTGGGGTGTATCCCGAAAAGATTATTGTGACGGGTGATCCCGGTGCTGGTGCCGGAACCAATCAGGAACGTTACCTATTGGATCGCGATAATTTTTTGAGGGAATTAAGAGAAATGGGAGGGATGCCTGCCGATTTTTTTAAGCATGAGGCCTTGCTTGATCTTTTTTTACCGATCTTGAGGGCGGACTTTGAAGTGATTGAGGGAAAGGAAGAATTGCCCTTGCCTTCATTTCGCACTCCGGTGTTGGTCATTATGGGCGGGGAAGAAGAAGATGTAGCCGAAATTGACAACTGGAAGCGCTTGACCCAGACGCATTGCGAGACGCGAGTAGTGGAAGGGGATCACTTTTTTATCCATAATTACGCCGTGCAATTGGTAGAGGAGTTGGAGTCCTGTTTTGCAAAAGTTTAATTTTTTTTATCAAACACTTGACTTGCAAATCAGTCTTGCGATAAGTAGGAGTAAAGGTTTTACTGATCTTTGTTTTGGTTCATAAATTTGTTCGAAGGTGTTGAAAAAACTCTTCTCTAGGAGGAATGATAAGTTTTCCGACGAAGAAATTATCCGTCGGATTGAAGCTGGTGGCACACCGGCTCGCTCGGCTATTGCCCATTTCTATGATACCAATAGCTATCGCGTTAAGATTGTGGGGAAAAAATTTCCCTACTTAGAAGAGGAAGACCTATTATTTGCCTATTCAACGGCTGTTACCCAGTTGGTAGCTAAAATTGAAAAGAGACAGTACGATCAGACGGCGCAGCTAGGCACCTTTTTACAATCTATCCTTCAACGTCGTTGTATCGATCTGGCTCGAAAACAAACCAGTGAGTGGAAGAAACGAACATTAGAGGAATGGAAAGCAGAACCTTTCGAAGAAGATCAATTGGAGACGGAAGCTTATGCCGAGGAGGAGGAATTACCGGATAAAACGGTCCGGAGAGTAGCCGTGATGGTCAATTTAGAGGAAGAAAATCAGGCGGATTGGAAAGATCATCAGCCGGGAGCAGAAGCAAAGATGATTTCACAAGAATTTGTGGAAGAGCTAAAAAATAGAATTGGTGGAAAGCCCTGGGAGGTCCTGTCCTACAAAGCTTCGGGGTATGGGCCTCAGGAAATAGCTGAAAAATTTGCCTATCGCAATGCCCATTCTGCGACGCAAAGTTGTAGCGCCTACCGCCGCCAAATGTACCAGATCGTCCGCCAAATGCGAGATGAAGGCTGGTAGTGAAAAACAAAATAAGAGCAAAGAGAGTTGTTTAAATGCCAAATTACTTTAAATCGCAGTTATGGCTAGTGAAGCACAATTGAGAGCAATCGATCGTTATCTCGATCGAGAAATGAATGCGGTGGAACGAACCGCCTTTGAGCAAGAGCTGGCCAAGGATGAAGAACTGCGCCAAGAATTTAACCTTCGCCAAGTGGCCATGCAATCATTAGAAAAAGAGAAATACCAACGTTTACGTAACGAACTTATGGATCGAGGACAACAGCATCGGCAGCGCCCTGCTACCAATAAGTATTACCCTTTGCTGGCCGCCGCCAGCGTAGCCCTATTGGCCATTGCGGCCTATTTCCTAATGCCCAGCGAAACGACCAATTTGGCGGCTGTGTCAAACACAGAGACCTCCGAAGCGTCGATTTTAGACCAACTGGAGCGCCCTGCAATCAGTGGCAAACTCAGTGGCGAAGGCGAGCAGGCATGGTTTACCGCTCATCGTTTATACCAAAAGGGAAAATGTAAAGAGGCGACCACCGCCCTGCAAAAATTGATCGAAGATCCACTTTTTAAGATGAGTTATAAAGGCCAACAAGCCCGACTAATGATTGGCTACTGCCTGATTGAGCAGCAGCAAGGAGCTCAAGCCATTGAGTACCTACTCTCCATTCCCGTTAATACCGCCATGGATCGCGAATCGCGTTGGTGTTTGGCTTTTGCCAACCTCCAGGCCGGGAAGCGCGAAGAAGCTTTAAGAGTCTTTCAACGAGTGGCAGAAGATGTGCAAAATCGGCATCGAAAATCAGCAATTGCTATTGTCGATCAACTGAAAGGCGCAGCTCGGGAATAAAACCATACTCCACTTAGCAAAATTATTCCTAAGATAATGGCTATCCCAACCTTTCGTGGTCGACCCTCATTGGGTCTTGCCAGTCGTACACTATCTTTTCCCGTCAGTACAAAAGCAGCCCAATAATAGGGATAAGCATTATTACTGGGTTCGAGGAGATACTGTTCGCGAGCGTGTTGGAGACTGGGCCCATAATCATCCTGACTAGGATCACTACCAGCAAAAAAGTATTGGGCGAATAAAGCAGTACTGAGATCATCTGCTTCCCAGAGCGTTTGTACAATCTGATGAACGCCCGCCTGCTGAAAAGCTCGACTTAAGCTCAACACGCCCTCTCCCCGAGCTACCTTTCCACGGCCAGTATTACAAGCTCCTAGAAAGAGCAAGGGAACAGATAACTCCATCCCCGCGATTTCGTAGGCATACAGTAAATCCTTTGTATTTTCTTCATTTTCCCGACAAGAGAAGGCCAAAGCAGACCGTAGCGGATCTTCATCATTGGCCAATCCATGCCCATGAAAATGCAGCCACTGATATTGTTTAGCCCTTTCGATCAACTCTTTTTTAGATACCTGATTGGTGTGCAGTTGAGCGGCATCTCCCTTTTCCTTGCTAATATTTCGTAGGTAGGTAATCGATTCCTCAGAGGTCAAGCCTAATTGGCAATTGGTATAATCAGGAACTAGCCCTAGATAGCTTGCTTGCTGCTGAGTGGTAGATCGGGCCTTGCCTTCCCAAATAGCTGAAGCGGCAAAACCGTATTGGATAATGGAGCTGCGGAATAGATAGGGCAAATGAGCGTAGGCCGCTGGTAAGTCTTGCGAAGTCACTTCAAGGTCGGAATAGTCTTGCGTGGAAAGAACCAATTCAAAAGGGAGTGCTTGTAGCGGACCATCAGGAATGAGGTAAAGCTTTTCAGGCGGTGTCTCTCCGAAAAAAGGGAAGAGTAATTCTTGATAGAGATAAGCCGCATTTGAGGCAAAACTTTGGTAAACCTCGGGGTTGCGGTCATTACTCCGCGCAAATTCTTCATTGCTAATTTGGTACAATACTTTTTCGAGGCGGGCCATGAGGGGCTCACTCCGGTGAATGGCTTTGACCTGAAACCCCGCATCTGGGCTGAGGTGGATGGCAAGAATACTATCTTGGCCGTAGAGGAACTCGACCAAATGGGCTTGATTTCTATCTAATTTTTGATGTACCGTTTCCAAACTCAATGGCTCCACCGCAGCTTGTAATTGACCATATTGAGGTTGTAATTCCGCCATCACCTGACGATTGCTTTCCCTTAACTCCCGCAGTTGTAGCAACTCTTTTTCCAAAGCCAGATAACGTGCATCAGGCCAAGGAATACCTTCTTCGCGAAGCTGAACCAATTGCTCGGTCGCACTTTTAATTTGCCCATTTAGCCGCAATTCTTGTTGGACAATAGGGGCGGGTAAAGTCTGATGAGCTAGGGCCAAGGCCTCTTGATCTGCCGAATGCCTCCGCCATAAATTAGCCCGACTTTGCTCAAAATGAAAGAACAATTGATCGGCTAAAGCAGTGGTAGGTGTCTGGCGATAACTTTCCAATAGCAATAATACCAGTTGCTCGTGCCGCTGACTGCTCTCCGCTAGCAATTGGAGTTGAGAACTTTGTTGTAAATAGGTATCCAGCAAAATACTTTCCATCTCAATGGCCAACATATAGGCTTGTTGAGCCACTTGGAGCGCCTCCCCCTGCCCTTGATTTCGATAAGCATTTTGATAGGCTTCGGCCAAGCCATCTAAGCCCGAGAGGATAACATTTTCAGGATAGAAATATTGCGATTCTGGTAGTGCTTCTTTACTCGCTTGATAGGCGGGGATTACCCTTTCCAGTGCCAGTTGAAAAAAGTCTTTGGCTGTCGTCCAATCCTTTTGCTCTAGGGCTATATTTCCCAATTCTATTTCAAACTGCGCAATTTCCCGTCTTTGTAAATGAGGGGTATAATAAGCAATCGCTGAATCCCGAGCCATTTGATATTCGCGCTTGGCCAAATCGTGTTGTTGATTAGCAAGAGCAAGTTGAGCGCTGATTTCTCGGGTATAAAATTCCTGTTCAGGATCACTTAAGTCGGAAGCTTGTAATTGACGGAGAATGTTACGAGCAGCCGTGGTATCCTCTTGCAAGAGCAGACAAGTCGCCTGATTGATCAAAAAATAATTTTGTACATAGGGCATCTCGTCCAAATCTGCATAGTCGTCTAGTAATTGGAGGCCTCGGTCGTAGGCGGCCAAAGCGGTTTCTAGTCGATCTTCATCTTGTGCGGCGATGCCGAGGTCTAGATAGTTGTAGGCGGTACGTTGTAAATATTTAAGTAAGGTCTTTTTAACAGAGGGATTATGCTCGTATTCGGCGTGGAGTTTTCCGAGCGTATCGCGATAATGTTGGAGGCAATCTTCCAAAAGTATTCGAGCCGTTTTATTCTCCCCTAGCCGGGTATAGATATTGGCGAGGGGTTTGAGGATAAAAGGATAAAAACGCCCATCGGGATGATTGCTGCGTTCGGCGAGTTGGCGAGCTTGCTCGTATTGTGCTTTGGCTTGATAAAATCGGCTCGACTGTTTGAGGCGAAAAGCATAATCGGTGTGGAGTTTGAGCCGGGTGGCGAGGGCTAGCGTATCGCTGCCTTCCAGGGCCCGGGCCAAGATGTCGAGGGCTTGGGGGAGCGTATCACGCGAAGCGATGGCGGCGGCCAAGGTGGTATAGCGGACCCATTGCTTTTCATCTTTTTGATGGCGGTAAAAATCGGCGGCGCCAAGCCTGCTGCGAACGAGCTCTGGAATCAGGGCTCTACCTTCCGTACTACGATGTCTTCCCCAACAACGATAAGCTTTGATTAGACTATCACTAGCGGCGACAAAAGATCCTTCTTTTAATAAAATGCGCCCTTCGTCCTGCCACAGCGAACAATCCTGAGCGAGATTAAGAAATGGGAAAAAGGTCAGCAAAAATAGGACCGCTACGAGACGAGGCATATCGGTTTACTTAGTCGGAATAAAGATAAACAAATTATCTTCATTAAAGCTGTGGCCTAATTCTAAAAAAAGGAGGCTGTCTCCAAATAGGAAGCGGTTTAATTAGAGTTTATTAGCTGAGAATTTACACCGATGTTTCATTCTTGTATCAAACAATCTTCCTTCGGTGAGAATAGTCGCAAAAATTTATTGCTTACTTTTTTAGAGGTGAAATAGACTTTTTTTGAAATTTTTTCTTGCTGATTATCAATGACTTAAGTCGTTTTTTCTAGTGCGTGCTCAAATATATTTATGGAATTTTTTGAAAAAAGCGTCTATGTATTGTCTTTTCCTAGTTCTAGAGGTTGGGAAAGATGATTTTTTGACTACAACTAGAATTAGACATTCTAGGTTGGGTGGCGGAGCCATGCTGTATAGTGGCGGCCGCAAAGGAGGGCCGTTGTGTCGGTACCTTGAGGGCGGGACCCGGCCCAGTGGGCGAAATTTTATCTGTCCCCCAAATACTCGCATTCCTCAGCACCCAATAGGAGCAGTAGTTTCAAAACTCTAAAGACCTTCATCTTAATTTTCTTTCATCTCTTTTCCCCTTTTAGCGCCTCCTAGGCAACAAAATCGCTGCGTTTCGACTTATTCCCAAATGATTAAACAACTTCTAAGACTAAAAAAGGCTGCCTCAAAAGAGACAGCCTCCTTCTAAATGGGGAGAGATTAGTTTTTTTGGGGCTTAGAACGTAAATTGTAGATATAATTGATAGAGGAAATAATCTTCTTGTTGGCCCGCCAGTTCGCCAAATCTGCGATACAGTCGCAAACCTAAATTACCACCCGGGCGACCAATATTATTCCCCAGGCTCAGCCCAGCGTACCAACCATATTCCCAGCGATTATTACCCGACAGATCTTGCTTGGCCTCATTTACCTTTGCCGACCACCGAACGCTACCAAAACCACCACCATGTACCGCAACCCGGCCTTGCAGCGCCCGAGGCGCATAGAAAATTCCCGGCACCAAATCACTATGCCACAACTGGCGTTCAATTTCCAAGTCATCCTTAAACTGCTGTAGCGCTATTAAAGTAACTTCGCCCAAGAAATACCATTCGGGCATCTCCTTGGGGCCCAGGAAAGGTTTGTTGGCGTATTTGGGATCTACCTTGCCAAATGCTTTGCGGAAGTTTAGACCTAGGTGAAAACCACTCAACTGGGCATCTTGTCCGGCACTTTCTTGAGCCTGAGCACCTACCCGGATTCCCCAATTCCAAGGAAGGGCAATATCGAGCGGAGCGACTACTGCGGTGTGGAAAGGATCGGTCCAGAGGCTATCGCCATCCATCAGGATGAGGGCGCGATGTTCAATGGTATCTCCGGCATTGAGCTGTAGGCCAGGCTTGGTTTTTACCGAATAATTGACAAAGCCTTTATTGGATTGCGGAGCGTAAAACGGGCTGGTCAAGACCAAGGATTGAAGGGCAATGCCCGTGGTATCAAACTGCCAAGTGAGTGGGGCATTGGAATTGATCAAAGCCAATTCACCAGGCTGGACGACATTGACTAAATTTTCTACTGGAAAATGAGTGCCCGTGACGGTCGACTGAGGGTCAAGTTGGTTGGGGAAATGACTCTCAGTGATTACTTCCAGCGCATCTCCAAGGCCTAGATTTTCAAAATCAATACGACATTGAAGCGTTTTGTTGACTCCCGGCTTTATCGTTGCGTCGCAGATGATAGCATTGGGATCGCGAGATTTATTGACCCGCAAATGGATCGAATCTCCTTGAGTAGTCGTGGGAATATAATTTGGATTAGGGCTGGCATTTCCACCTCCACCGCCATCAGGTTTGCCAGCAGCACTAAAATTATCGTCATTGCCACTCAAACCAAAAAAGTCTAAAACATTCTGGGTATCATCATAACCTGGGATAATTCCGGCTTCCACTTCGACTTGACTGACATCCGTATCCGAGTCGACTTCCAAGGTGATAAAGAAGGTACGTTCCTCATTAATACTTAAACCCGAATAATCGATTTGATAAAGCTCTACCGAATTATTGGGAATCGAGGTGATGGGGATCAGTGTACCAAAACGCGAATTGAGTCGGGCATAGCTACTGGCCAAACTAGCAGCATCTTTGGGAAGATTGATAAATAAGGCGCCATCCGTAGCTCCGATATTATCGAATTGACGGAGGCTAACGGCAATGGTCATCTGATCTCCCGGTTGGGCGGCTCGAATTTGAGGCGTAATTTTTACCAACTTAGCGACCTGATTATCGGCAGGAGCAAAATTGCTATTAGAAGGAGTGACCAAATTATTGGGTGGTGCTCCCGAAGTGATTTCTACAATACGTTTGGGGTCGGGATCGGTGAGGTCTTCCTCCGTAGGATCTTCATCGGGAGAGTAAATGGAGCGCGCTTGAACGCTGATATTATAGGTGCCAGCTTCGGCGTATAGGTATTCGATTTGATCGGTAGTATCGACCATGTAATGGCCATTGCCCATATCCCAAGAAAAAATCCAGCGGGGTGGCCGCACTGCATCATCAACACTAGGACTGGGGTCCGTATTATTCCAAGCTACCTGACGGCGACCCGTGATACTGCTCAGATCGAGGCTTGGGGTAAAGCTACTGGAGCTGCTAGAGCCGGGTCCAAGAGAGGCACTTGGCGAAACGATCGGCGCCATGGGGGTACGGGTAAAACAAGAATCGTGACTTGGAACGGTGGCTTGATCGGGGCTGACGGCCCATTGTAATTGGCAGATCACCCGATTGGGTTCGGGGCCGGGATTGGGGAAATGACATTCCAAAATAGGGTAGGGGCATTGCGCGTAGCTGCCATATGGAAAGATCAGTAAACCTAATAGTAGACCTTTGATAAGGTAGTTCATTACGGGTGTTTTTGAGTTGATAAATAGTTCAGTTTGGGGAAGTTTATGGTCTTTGCCTATATACTATCGCAAATCCTTCAAAAAACTCAAGTAGTAGAATAGGTGGGTAGAAAAAATAATTTTTTCCCCTCCCTAGGTTGATCTTTCCCCAACTCTTCCGATACAATAGAGAAATACTGGTTCTGATTTCCTCCAATATTTTGGAAATCTCGGCGGTAAGCTAGCAATAAAATACAATTCAAAACTTGATAGACCAAATCCTTTAACCGATGACCTGGACAATTACCCTGAGTTTTATGATCAATTGCTTGGCTTGGATTGCCACTCCAATCCATCCTCAAGGCACTTTCGAGCAAATGACTGCCCAGCGTATTGAGGTATTACAGGAGGAAGACCGAGAGCTATTGTATTATCAGCTCGACTATCTGGATCAGGGTTTTAGCAGTTTGCCTGTTGAGGCGGAGTGGGCCGAGCGCCCCGTAGAAGTGTGGGTATGGGCTGAGGTGGCTACGCGTTTTAGTTGGACGGGGAAAGAGGTGAAAATTGGCCGTAGTTTTCAAAAAATCCTACGTAACGGTCGCGATTTGGCGGCTTTGCGAATAGCGGCAGAAAGTGGTGGTGGAAAATGCCTATTGTTGATTGCGGCAGCGGTTAAAAGGCCTGGGTCAACTACTTACGAAACGATTTAAAACATCAAAGATATCTATCTGATGATTCCATCGCCGTCCTGTCGGAACGGAAGGAATTATCGTTTAGACCAAAGGTCAGTAATGTTGGCGGAGCGCTCTGCGCTCTGCTTTTTTTATTCAAGAATGTCATTAGGAACTCGTCGGATTCCCATACACCGAAAAAGCATTTAAGCCAAACAATTCCCGAAAATGGTGACTAAAATGGGCCGCATCATAAAAACCTGCTTCCAGGGCCGCCTGCCCCAAACTAAAGCCTTTCAAACGGATCAGGTTCACCGCCTTTTTCATCCGTTCCCAAATAATATACTTCTGCAAAGGATACCCCATCTGTGCTCGAAATAGATGCGAAAGTCGACTGGAAGATAAGGCAACCTCCTGTGCTAGATCCGCCAACTTCAAAGGCCCATCTCCCAAATGCTGCTGGATATAAGCCAGGCATTGTAACACCCGCGCATCGTGCTGCTGCTCCTCCAAGCGAAGTGCTGCCCATTCCTCCAAATGCTCCAAAACCTTCGGCTCCAAGTCAGAAGCAAGGCTAATAAGACCGGAACCTTCTTTTTCTACCTCCAACGTTTTCAGGATACATTGGAGAGAATAAGTACTGGTTTCGACCAATATAAATTCGATATCAGCCTCATTGCCCTCAAAACGGTGAATTTGTTGAGGAAGAATCATGGCAAAATGCTGCTGCTCCAAGTTTTGCTCCGAACCAAATAAATTAAAACGACCTTTCCGCGCCACCGCAAATTCCAAAATCGGGTGGGCATGTGGCTCGGCGATTACTTCCGTTCCTTGAAAACGGTACAATCCTCTTTGGGCATCAAATTGTATAATATTCATCTCTGCTTGATCGAGTGATGCGTAAGTTAAGTAATTCCATGGCAAACTAAATCGTTCTCCCTTTCGTCCGTGCAGATAAGCAGGTCGTAGACACTCCCTATTTTTACTAGCGGTTTATTATTTTCAAAAATTCACTTGGTCTTCGTAACTTCCGCCCATGTCTACCCAATTTCAATATCTCCATCAATTAGCTCAAACGTATCACCACTACGTGGAAGATCAAGAACAGCTTTGGAATGCCCTGAGCCAACTTTCGATGGATACCCTAAGACAAATCTATCACGAACAATTTTCGACCGAAGCTAGTAGCTCCCTCCAAAGCGAATTTCGCTTTGGAGTGCTCCAACATCTACAAAAGGGTAAAGCTATTCGCGAAAAGGATTTAGAAAAATTGGAACGGGAAATTTATTCCGTTGATGCCCTGCAAATCTCAACGGATGGAGCTAATCGGGCCAAACATTGGTGGAAAAACCCCTGGCCCATCTTTTACACTTTCCTCTATCGAGATACCACTGCCGCCACTTGTCGACAATACATCGAACAACTTGGCCATCAGATACTCCGCGATTTGGACCTGGATGATTATCAGTTTTTGGCAGCTGATTTTGCGGGAGTAGAGAGGGAAGGAAGTACCAATTGCCGTTGGATATTTTACCCTCGCGCTAAAGCCCGCCCAGAGTTTGCGCATCAACTGGTGCTGCGGATTGGTCGGGAAATAGAGGTCGGACATTTGCCAGCGCCTTGGTCGGAGACGACGAGTGTAGAGGCTTTGGTAAAAGTGAAAGATTACCAGACCGCAATAGTACAATTGCGAAAATGGCGAACCAAAAATTTACGCCGAAATCGAGCCCTACGTAGTGCCTATAAAGTTGCTCCGGGAGAGCAGGCTCGGCAGTGGGAGAGTTATTTTGAGGAAGGAATGATTGGTTTTGAGGCAAAGCATTTGCCTTCGGGGTCTTGGCGAAAATATAAAAACTACCGTCAATTTACGGAGGCAGTAGGACTGGGCATGGAGCAATCAAGCTCCTTGCTTCCACAGGCTTGGCTGTTTAAAGAAGCCCGGCCGGGTGATCTCGTATTTGCGAATAAGGGAACCAATACCTGTTTGGGCATTGGGGTGGTGGAAGGAAATTATCAATACGAGAAAAACTATCCCGAGGCCCATCGGCGCCGGATCAACTGGCTTACCAACAAGGTCTATCACTATCGTGCTGGGGCCTGGCAAAAACAAAAGACTTTATTTCGCCCCGACCGCTTTAGTGCTTTGGGGGCTTGGGAATTTATTTTGCAAGAGTACGCTCGCCTATTTCCCGAGCTACAAGAAGTTTTTGATCAACATCAGTTGTCTTATCAGCCACGTGCGGAGCAGTGGCGAGATTCGGCATGGGAACTAACGGGTCCGGCTCGTTCCGCTCAGTTTTGGTGGCTCAATGTAAATCCCAACGTTTGGAAGATTAGCCATCAAAGCGAAGGCGCAATTCAACTTTTTTCTACCCGCAACGAACGAGGGAATAAACGGTTGATTTATAAAAATTTTGCGGCCTTGCAAAAAGGCGACTACGTAATCGGTTATGAAAGTAGTCCGGTCAAACGAGTACAAGCTATCCTACAAGTACGTCGAGGAATTTACCAAAGCGACCGCGAAGGAGAGGTGATTGAATTAGAGCTTTTGGAAAAATTGGAGGTGCCAGTCCATTGGAGCGAAGTCTATAACCATCCCGGTTTGGGAGATTCGGAGCTATTGCAACAAAAGCAGGGGACGCTCTTTCACCTGAATGAAGCAGAGTTTGATTTGATTCGTGATCTGATTGATACCAAGAATATTGATTACGAACAGTTTTTGAGGCAAAACGAAGTTCGCCCCTATCGCTACGAAGAAGACCCCGATCGCCCTTTTGTAGCTCCGGCAGAAATGCAGCGGATGGTCGCTTTACTGCGGCGCAAAAAAAATCTCATTTTACAAGGGCCTCCAGGAGTTGGAAAAACATTTATCGCCCGCAAATTGGCTTTTGAGTTGATGGGCAATCACAATAATGCGCAGATTGAATTGGTACAATTTCACCAATCCTATAGCTACGAAGATTTTGTGCAGGGCCTTCGTCCGGCACGAGGAGGAGGCTTTGAGTTGCGCAATGGCCTATTTTACGACTTCTGTCAAAGGGCCTTGGCCCATCCCCAACAATCCTTTTTTCTTCTGATCGACGAAATCAACCGGGGCAATCTCTCCAAGATTTTTGGTGAACTAATGATGCTACTCGAAGCCGATAAACGCGCTGAAAAATACCACCTACGGCTTACTTATGCCGAGGCCGATGATGCGCCCTTTTTTGTACCGCCCAACCTCTATCTGATCGGTACGATGAATACCGCTGATCGCTCCTTAGCCATTGTCGACTACGCTCTCCGACGCCGTTTTGCCTTCGTGGAAATCCAGCCTAGCTTTGGCGAAGCTTTTCAAGGATTTATGACGGAAAAAGGGCTTACTAAAAAGCGTTTGCGTCACATCAGTAGGGCGGTAGAGCGGGTCAATCAATACATCCGGGAAGAGGTAAGTTTGGGGAAAGGTTTTCAGATTGGGCACAGTTATTTTTGTACCTATGAGGCCGAGATGGAAGAGTCGGCTTGGTACGATGGAATCCTGCGTTATGAATTACAACCACTCTTGGATGAAATCTGGTTTGATGATCCTGGGATGGTAGAAAAGATGATGGAAATCCTTCGGTATTAATTACCGGATTTTGGTGTTTGAGATGGGAAAGTGTTAAAGCCAGTACTTTAACATTGATGAATACAGGACTGCTAGATCAGGCCTTTTTTACCGATACCTAAACATTATTGCAGCGCATAATCATAACCTTTGCGCAATAGCCCCAACATTTCCTCCGTAATCTCTTCTGCGGTCCGAATCCTGATGTGATGAGCGTATTTTTGATAGGTGCTGACTACCCGATGCAGTAAGTCGCTTTCTAATGCTTCTTGATAATAGAACTTGATATCCAGCTCCTTACGCATAGGTTTTACGATCAACCATGCCTTTCGGTTGGTCAAAACAATGGTGTGCTTCGCCGTTCCAATGCTAATCGGTTCCCAGTCGACCACCAAGGCCAATAGGCGATCAAAGGCGAGGACAAGATCATCGGGGCGCCCTTCAAAGAGGTCATCAATACTAACATTTCCACAAGTATGCGATTGATTGGTTGTCTTGAATTGGCGTTCGCAATTGGGGCAGGTCCACATAATATTGAAAATTTATGAAAGTAGTTGGCGTTCTTTTTTTAAGGGATAAAAGGCGGAAAAATTCCGTTTAAGGATTAACACAAACGATAAATTGATGCTATGCTCAACCTCAGAATGACCAAATTGTTCGGAGGCAGCTATTTGACATTTTTGCTGCGTATCGGAGTGATTGCACTCCTTTTTATTGCCGGGCCAGCCTGCGAGAAGAAAGGGAATGCCACGACGGTCGAACAAAATACTCCTTTTCAGGCGGCTTTACTCCAAATTGATGATCGTGAATTTAAGGTAATGACCTATCATTTTTTTGATTATCAGAAAAAGCTAGCTCGTCGCAATAAATTGTGGCGGGTGGAGGATCGTAAAAAGGAATATTTGAGTAAGGTGGAGCGTACGGCTCCTAAGTTTGAGGAGAGCGCATTGCAATCAATTGAAATTGCCACTTTTAAGAAATTACAACTTCCCTTTCGGTCGGATGCTTTGCGCGGTAATCATATCAATGTGGAGGTGTGGCGTTTTGAAACAGAAGAACAGGCTAGGGCTTTACACGTTCGGTATAAATATTTTTTGGGAGAAAAGACTAGCATGTGGTCGAGAAGTGATAATTTTATCATGACCAATGCAGGTAAGCATGTCTTAATCTTTCGGTCGGACATGAGTTTATTGACGCCGGTATTGTCGCAACTGGTTACTTTTTTTGAAGAAATGCTTTAAGCGTATGTCCATCCCGATTAAGAATTTATACTACCTGCTCAGCTATGCTTGGAATAAGCTGGAGCCTTTGGGGCCGGTGGAGGTAGCGGGAGATGGCCCTACAGAACTATTGAATTTATTGGCCCGGGTTTTTAATCAAGCCACCCGAAATTTACTCAAACGCGGTTTGGATCAACGCTATCGCCCCACCGCTCGTGACCTCGCTGGCCTGAAAGGCAAACTCCTTTATTCCGAAACCCTCCGCCGAAATCTACTCTATCAGCAAAAGACCCATTGCGAATTTGACGAATTTTCTGCCGATATTCTTAGCAACCAGATTCTGGTCGCCACGCTGCGAAAATTGCTTCGCAGCCCTGAACTCGACCGCTCCCTACGCCGAGTCAGTCGACAATTGCTCGCTCAATTTCCTCACCTAAGCCCACGGAAAATACAAGAGCGAGATTTTCAAAAGTTACGGATTCATCGACATCATCGTAGCTATGAATTGGCTTTATCGGTTAGCGAATTACTACATCGCCAATTATTGCCAGGTGAGGCGGCAGGGACTTATCAATTCCTAGATTTTCGTCGCGATGAGCGGCAGATGAGCCAGTTGTTCGAAGCCTTTCTGTTTCAATTTTACCGACAAGAACAGCAGCGCTACGAAGTTCGCCGCGAACACATCCATTGGAAGTTGCGCACAGACCAAGCGCCCCATCGCGATTTTCTTCCTTTGATGCGTACGGATCTTAGTTTGGAGAACGAAACGGAGAAAATTATCATCGACGCGAAGTATTACCGTCGAACGCTACAGGAGTATTTTGGGAAACAAAGTATTCAATCCTCTAACCTGTATCAATTATTTAGCTACCTCCTAAATCAGGAAAGCGAAGCTGCGCATAGCCTCCAGACGCGTGGCATCTTACTTTATCCCACCACCAGCATCGATCGTGATTTGGTTTATCATTGGGAAGGACATCCCTTAGAAATTCGCACGGTTGACCTTAGTCAGGATTGGCCCTTGATCCATCGACGATTACTAGCGCTGCTCTCTCCTCAGGAGTTGGAAAATGCAACAATTTCAGAAAAAAAATGACCT
>SPJL01001190.1_pt1 | contig 14575 bp, 15 predicted proteins | sample 3741751 | NCBI WGS metagenome assembly SPJL01 (sample SAMN10925998, study PRJNA522277) | cold seep metagenome | isolation source: Elba SIP-enriched marine methane seep metagenome, extraction at timepoint T3 | place: Italy: coast of Elba, Mediterranean Sea | reverse complement strand
CGCTTGCAACAGGCGGAGGTAAAGGCCGCGGAATAAGTTGGAAGATCTTAAATTCTAATCGCTATCTTCGGTACTGCACCATAACCTATATCCATGTGGCTCAATCTTCTCCTTGTAGCTTTTGTAGGAGCAACACTCGTACAAGTTTACTTCTGGTTGGGAGTTTTCCGGCCTTTGGCCAATTACCCAGAAGGAGAAGAGGAGGAAGAAAAAAGCGAAGAAGACCAAGTTCCAGTGTCCATTATTATCTGCGCGCGCAATGAGGCGGAAAATTTGAAAAAAAATTTACCCCGTATCCTAAACCAAAACTACCGCTCCTTTGAAGTAATTGTCGTAAACGATAATTCTACCGACTCCACCACTAACATATTATTGGAATTTCTTATAAATAATCCTATATTGTGCATGATTCATCTCCGGGAGAAGCCAGCCGGAATGGTCGGAAAAAAATTCGCACTGGCTCAGGGTATTACCGCTGCCCGCTACGATCACCTATTGTTGACCGATGCCGACTGTTGCCCGGCCAGTGAGGATTGGTTGTATCATATGCAGCGAAAATTAAGAGGACCACTAAAAATTGGACTGGGCTATGGGCCGTATCGAAAATATCCGGGCTGGCTCAATCGCTTCATCCGCTACGAGACTTTTTACACCGCTCTACAGTATCTCTCTTTTGCCCTAGCGGGCCGCCCCTATATGGGCGTGGGCCGCAACCTGATCTATAAGAAAGAACTTTTTGAAGAAGTTGGTGGATTCCATAAGCATATCAACCTAGCTTCCGGCGACGACGACTTATTCGTACAGGCCGCAGCCGATGCTAATAATACCACCTTAATTCTTTCCCCAAGTACTTTTTGCTATTCAGAACCAGAACGGACCTGGCGAAGCTACGCGCGACAAAAGGCCCGACACCTGACCACTGGGAAACACTACACCACAATAAACAAAATGCTTTTGGGAGCGCTTTCGCTCAGCCATTTTGTGCACTTTTTAGGAGGCTTTGTGCTCATAGTAAAATTTAGCACAATATTTGTATTTGCTTTATATGTGGTGAGAATATCCAGTGTAATTTGGACAAGCAGGCTACTATTAAAGAGATTTGATGACGCTTCCCTCTGGAAGTGGATTCCACTCCTCGACCTAGCTTTCTTCTTTTACTACCTGTTATTCGCACCAGTATTAATGACTGGAAACACAAAACGATGGAAGTAAAAGAAAAAACGAAAACTTCGAATCTTTCTCCCCGTGCAAAGGAGGATTACGAGTACGTACAACAAGCTATTCGCGGAGATCAAAAGGCTTACACGCTACTTCTGGAGCGGTATCGTAACTCTATTTACCACATGATGTTCAAAATGGTCAACAACCGCGAAGATGCGGATGATCTGACCTTGGAAGCATTTGGTAAGGCTTTTAGTAAGCTACCGAGTTATGCGCCTCGTTACGCCTTTAGCACCTGGCTTTTTAAGATCGCAATTAATAATTGCATCGATCACATTCGCAAAAAGCGTTTACATTTACTTTCGATCGATGATCCTATTGAGCCACATAGCGATCACGATTATTCCAGCAATATCCGCTCTGGGAATCTGGACCCAGAGGAGCGCTTTATTCGCCACCAACGCGTCAAGTTGATGCGGACGGTGCTCAGCAAATTGAGCCTCAAGTATCGCTTGATGATTGAATTGCGCTTTTTTGAAGAGTTGAGTTATGAAGAAATTGCCCGGGAATTGGATATTCCTCTCGGCACCGTTAAAGCCCAACTCTTCCGCGCCAAAGAAATACTCTTCAACCTTCTACAACAGCCTTCGGCTCGTGCGTATCTCGATAATACCACGCGTCGTAACAAACGCAGCCAACGTAAAAAGAAAAAGGCTAAATCAACCGCCGCAATGACTCCGGCTAAGGCTCCGGCCGAAATGACTAGCTAGGCAGACTAGGCAAACCCTAGCCTAAAATGGCTTGGCGGGAACGATTAGCGGTTTTTACCCTAATCATTCCCGCTTTTTTATGTATGTTCGCCAACAAGTCTATTCCAAAAACTACTTTTTAAGACTTGGAGGAAGCGTAATCTATGCAAAGAATACTTGACTATTTCCCACAGTTAACTCCACTCCAACAATCTCAATTGGAGCAGCTCGCCCCACTCTACCGCGAGTGGAACGAACAAATCAACGTCATCTCCCGCAAAGATATCGATCATCTTTACGAACATCACGTCCTACATGCGCTCAGCATCGCTCGCGTTGTACAATTTGCACCTGGTGCGGAAGTGCTCGATCTGGGGACCGGTGGCGGTTTTCCGGGTATACCCTTGGCCATTTTATTTCCAGAGACTCGTTTTTGGCTGGTAGATGGTAGAGGAAAAAAAATCAAAGTTGTACAGGCCGTGGCCGAAGCCCTAGAGCTCAAGAATGTTCGAGCCATGCATTCCCGGGCCGAAGAACTGAAACATCACTTTGATTTCGTGGTGAGCCGGGCCGTGGCACGCCTCGATAAAGTCCTCAACTGGAGCTGGAGTTTACTCAAGAAAAAACAACAACACGGCCTGCCTAATGGCCTGATTGCACTCAAGGGAGGAAATGTGATGGAGGAAATTATTGAATTACACAATAAGCATTACACAGAACTCTACCCCTTAAAAGACTTTTTCGAAGAAAGCTACTTCGAGGAAAAATATATCGTATACGTTCAGGGCTAAGCCCTCTTCTGTCAAAACACCCGTTCATGAAAAAAATCTATCTACTCTTTACTATGCTTTTAGTAGGAGGAATCTTGCAAGCTCAAGAAACCTTCCCACGTAATGGCGTCTATGATCAACGCGATGGTCATTACGCTTTTACCAATGCCAATATTCATACTCAACCCGGCGAAACGATAGAAATGGCTACCATGATTATCCGCAATGGTAAAGTGGAAGCTGTTGGTACGGGAATCCCTATTCCCGATGGAGCCGTAATCGTTGACGTAGGTGGTCGGCATGTTTATCCTTCCTTTATCGACCTCTATGCAGCTTATGGTGTTCCTGCTGCGGAATCGATTAAGGCCAAAGAAAGTGGAAAACCTCAGATGCTTTCGAATAAACAAGGAGCTTATAGTTGGAATGAAGCCCTGCGTTCTGAGCTGGCAGCGCAAGACCATTTTAAGGTCGACAAAAAAGCGGCGGCGGAATGGCGGAAAATCGGTTTTGGAACCTTGCTTACGCATCAGATGAGCGGCATCTCCAGAGGAGCAGCTAGCTTGGTGATGACGGGAGAAGAACGGGAACACGAAAACTTGCTGCGCGGACGAGCGGCACATATCCTTTCGTTTCGCAAAGGCAAATCAACCCAAAGTTATCCTAGCTCTTTGATGGGCTGTATCGCCTTGTTGCGACAAACCTATATCGATGGTAAATGGTATGAGGAACAAGGACAACAAGAAGAACGCAATTTGTCCTTAGAGGCTTGGAATGACTTACAAAGTCTTCCCCAAATTTTTGCCGTTACGAATAAGCAAGAAGCTTTACGAGCGGCTCGCATCGGAAAAGAATTTGGAGTGAAATACACTTTTAAAGGCAAGGGCGATGAATACCAACGCATTGCGGAATTAAAGGCGACGGGTAGTTCTTTTATCCTTCCCCTCAACTTCCCCAAGGCCTTTGAAGTCGAAGATCCTTATGATGCACTCCAAGCCGACTTGGCAGATCTTAAACACTGGGAATTGGCACCAGAGAATCCCGCTCGCTTGGCAAAGGCCGGAATTGATTTTAGCTTTACGGTACATGGTCATAAAAAGAAAGCTGATTTTCTCACTCATTTGCGCAAAGCTGTTGAAGTAGGATTATCCGTAGAAAATGCTTTAGCTGCATTAACCCTTAACCCCGCTCGTTTGCTGGGCGTAGAGCAAGAAGTGGGTAGTTTGGAAAAAGGAAAACGCGCCAACTTTTTTATTAGCGATAAAGACTTTTTTAAAGAGAAAGCAAAGATATATCAACACTGGGTCAATGGCAAAGCTTATCCAATCAGTGATTGGAACAATCGAGTAAACACTGGCGAATATCAGTTGCAGGTGGATACCCAAAGTTATCTCTTAATGGTAACGGGAGATGGAGAAAAACCTTCCATGAAAATTCAATACCCCGATTCGAGTACGGTGAAAGTAAAGAACCAATTCAAAGAAGGCTTGCTAACTATGTCGTTTGTACCCAAAGGACAAAAGGGTAAAATCGCTTTGTCTGGATCGGCGCGCGATGATAAATGGTCGGGTAAAGGAGTATTGGCCGATGGCACTTGGATCAATTGGTCGGTGCAGCAAATAGGCCTAGTAGAAGACAAGAAAAAAGAAGACAAGAAAAAGAAGTCGGTCAAAGCAGAAGGAGCGGTAACTTATCCCTTTATGGCTTATGGCTGGACCGAAGCCCCAGGCGCCGACGAAGTATTGGTCCGCAACGCAACGGTATGGACCAACGAGGCCGATGGCATCTTGACCGAGACGGATGTATTGTTTAAAGATGGCAAGGTCGCGAAGATTGGTAAAAACCTTAAAGCTGCTAAAGGAGCGGTAGAGGTAGATGGCACAGGCAAGCATTTGACTTGTGGAATTATTGATGAGCATTCGCATATTGCGATTAGCCGTGGAGTAAACGAAGGTACTCAAGCCAGCTCTGCTGAAGTTCGGATTGGCGATGTGGTAAATGCGGAAGATGTCAATATCTATCGTCAATTGGCAGGAGGAGTAACCACTGCTCAATTGCTACATGGCTCTGCCAATCCCATCGGTGGCCAATCGGCTTTGATTAAAATGCGTTGGGGGCAAGAAGCAGAGGAAATGAAGTTTGCAGGTGCTGATGGTTTTATCAAATTTGCTTTAGGCGAAAACGTTAAGCAATCCAACTGGGGCGATGGTTACGTCGTTCGCTTTCCACAAACTCGGATGGGTGTTGAGCAAACTTTTACCGACTACTTTACCCGCGCCAAAGAATACGGTGAAAAAGTAAAGTCGGGCCAAGCTTACCGTCGCGATTTGGATTTGGAAGCCGTACAAGAAATTATCGAAAGCAAACGCTTTATCACTTGTCACTCTTACCAACAAGGCGAGATCAATATGCTGATGAAAGTAGCGGAGCGTTTTGGTTTCCGGGTCAATACTTTTACCCATATTCTGGAAGGCTATAAAGTAGCCGACAAGATGCGCGAACATGGCGCTGGCGGTTCGAGCTTTTCCGATTGGTGGGCTTACAAATACGAAGTGATTGATGCCATTCCTGAGAATGGTCCTATCATGCACGACCAAGGTGTGGTAGTAGCTTTCAACTCCGACGATGCAGAAATGGCCCGTCGACTAAATCAAGAAGCTGCCAAGGCGGTGATGTACGGAGATATGAGTGAAGAAGAAGCTTGGAAATTTGTTACCCTCAACCCTGCCAAACTTTTACACATCGACGATAAGGTGGGGAGTATCAAGGCAGGTAAAGATGCCGACTTGGTGCTTTGGTCGGAGAACCCATTATCAATTTATGCAAAAGCAGAAAAGACTTGGGTAGACGGTAGATTGTATTTTGATCGAGAAAGAGATAAAGAACTGCGAGTGGAAATCCAAAAGGAACGTGCCCGCTTAATTCAAAAAATGATTGATGATGATAGCCCCGGTGGTAAAAGTGGTCCGCCAAAACGCAAGCACCATCATCATTATCATTGCGACGATTACGCCGATGAAATGCACTAAGTAATTGGTCGATCTTTAAAGATTGATATTTCCTTTTGATCAAACAAAAAAATGACAATGCTTCGATATAGTTTACTTCTTTTATGGTGTAGTATTTCCCTCTGCCTGATGGCGCAGCAAACTCCTGCTCCGCCCCAAAAACAGGCCATCATGATTACTGGTGCCACTGCCCATTTGGGCAATGGCCAAAAGATAGAAAATAGCATCATCACTTTTGAAGATGGTAAAATTACTGCCGTAGGCGATAGCCGTAGCAATCAACCCGCACCCGGTAAAAACTATCGCATCATCGATGCTACGGGCAAAGATGTTTATCCCGGATTTATCGCTCCTACTACCACTTTGGGACTAAGCGAAATTGATGCGGTACGCTCTACCAACGACTTCAGGGAAGTCGGCCGGATTAACCCCAATGTTAGATCACTGGTAGCCTATAATACCGATTCGAAGGTAACTCCTACGGTGCGTTCTAATGGAATTTTAATGATTCAAGTAACACCCCAAGGCGGTTGGTTTAGCGGTCAATCTTCGGTAGTGCAATTGGATGCTTGGAACTGGGAAGACGCAGTAGTTAAAGCGGATGATGGCGTGCATTTGAACTGGCCGCGTTACTTTAGTCGCTCGGGTTGGTGGGCAGAACCGGGGACCATTTCCAAGAATAAAAATTACAGCAAACAGGTTCAGCAGATCGAAGCGTTCTTACTTGAAGCGCAAGCCTATTTGAAAGGCGAAAGTAAAAATCAAAACCTAAAGTTTGAAGCCATGCGAGGCATCTTTGCTGGCGATCGCAAATTGTATTTGCATAGCAATGGCCTTAAAGAGTTGACCAATGCTATCGACTTATTTGACCGTATGGGAATTACCCCAGTGTTGGTCGGTGGTCGCGATGCTTGGCGCATTGCAGATGTATTAAAAGAAAAAAATATTCCCGTCATTTTAAGACAGGTACAAAGTTTACCGGGACGAGAAGATGCCGATATAGATCAGCCTTTTAAAAATGCTCATCTCTTACACGAAGCGGGGGTTGATTTTTGTTTTAGCATGCGAGGTGGTTGGGAACAACGGAACTTGAATTTCCAAGCGGGGCAGGCGGTAGCTTTTGGTTTGGATAAGGAAATAGCGGTGGCGGCGCTTAGTGGCAATACGGCGCGGATTTTAGGCATTGGCGATCAGACGGGCACTTTGGAAGCAGGCAAGGCCGCGACCTTGTTTATCTCGGCGGGTGATGCTTTAGATATGCGGACTTGTAAAGTGGAGATGGCTTTTATCGATGGCCGGGAGATCGACGTAGACAATAAGCAAAAGGCCTTGGCGCGGAAATTTCGGAAGAAATACGAGAATCAGAAAAAGTAGAGGGAGTGGCAGATGCCTATTCCCCTTGTAAAATATACTGATAGCCCCGGACGCATTAGCGCTTCGGGGCTATTTTTGACTCGATACAGAAATAAAATTTCCTCTCTTCCCATCAACCAAATCCCTTTAACTATTCGTTAATACTTATATCAGTGACGTTCAAAGCCTGATTTCGTCCAAAAAACGAGTAAAAAGCGGGGCATTAACAAAAAAATAACCCCTTTTTTGGAGTGATTGGTGTAATTTATGGGTCAGACTAAGAGTTAATTAGCAAAATAAGAATCAAATGAAATACCTACTTGCAATCGTTTTAAGCTGTGCGGTGTTAGGAAATGCTTGGGCACAGCCCAATGAAAGGAAAGAGCGAATCTTTCTCGATGGCGAGATTGTAACCGCCCTTATCACCGATAATGATACCATTATTATCGCCGATTTGGACGATGTATCGGTTTCCTCGCCCCGGGCCTTTAAAAACCGCGCCGAATACCGCCAATACCTCAAATACCGCCGCTACGCCGCCAAGGTCTACCCCTACGCCGTAGAAGCTATCCGCATCTTCCGCGAAACGGATTATGTGACCAAAAACATGAAGCGCGGTAAAAAGAAACGCCACATGAAACGTCTGCAAAAGGAATATAAAAAAGAATTTAAAGGCAAATTGAAGAACCTAACCAAGACCCAAGGAAAGATCTTGGTAAAGATGATCGAAAAGGAATTGGATACGGTGTTTTACGACCTGTTGAAAGACCTGCGGGGAGGAATGACGGCCACATATTGGCATCAACTAGGAAAATTCAATGGCTATGACCTCAAACGAGGCTATGTGGTCGGTGATGATAGTATCTTGGACCTAGTGCTCCGCGATTTTGATATTTCCTATGACCTGGACTTGGAGGCCCTAGAGGCGGGTAATTAAACCTAAATCAACTCTAAGCGTTTAAGACCTGATCCTGATTATATTTAGGGTCAGGTCTTATTGTTTAACTTCGTAAATTAGCCGCACAAAACAAGCACATGACCGACTATAAGAACCCGCGCCTCATCATCGATACTTCTACCCTCGAACCCGGAAAAGTAAGTTGGCGCAGCCCCTCCAACCTGGCCTTGATCAAATACTGGGGGAAATATGGCCGACAACTGCCACAAAATCCTTCCATCAGCTTTACCCTCGATAGCGCCTACACCGAAACGACTTTTGAATACCGTCCCAAAAAGGGAGCCGACGAAGGGATCGCCCTAGAGTTTTTCTTTGGGGATGAACCACGAGAGGATTTTCGTCTGAAAGTGCTGAAGTTTTTGGAAAGCATTATTGATATCTTTCCCTTTCTCCGCCAGTTGGAAATTACCATCCGATCCTTCAATTCTTTTCCCCATTCCGCAGGAATCGCTTCTTCGGCTTCAAGTATGAGTGCTCTAGCGCTTTGTTTATGCTCTTTGGAAGATCGCTTCTTTGGAACTTTACAGGATAATCAAGCTTATCGGCAAAAGGCATCTTTTGTGGCGCGATTGGGTTCGGGCTCCGCCTGCCGTTCTATTTATGCAACCATGGCAGCCTGGGGGGAAACGGTCGACGTTGAAGGTTCTTCAAATCTTTACGCCGTACCCTACCAAAGCGAACTACACCCGGTTTTTAAAACCTTCCACGACGATATTCTGATTGTGAGTAAAAGCGAAAAAAGTGTGTCTAGCCGCGCCGGACATGGTTTGATGGAGGGAAATCCTTATGCAGAGCCTCGTTACCAACAGGCTCGCCAACGGATGCATCGACTAATGGAGGCCTTGCGACAGGGGGATTTAGAGGTTTTTGGTCGGATTACCGAAAATGAGGCCATGACCCTACATGCCTTGATGATGTGCTCGAATCCTTCTTATGTATTGATGGAACCCAACTCGCTGGCTCTGATTGAGATGATCCGCCAGTATCGTAAGGATACCGGACAAGCGCTTTATTTTAGTTTAGATGCTGGCCCAAATCTACATTTATTGTACCCCGATGAGATCCATACTGAGGTTCAAACGTTTATTAAAGACCAATTGAGTCCTTTGTGCGAAAACAATGCTTGGATCATGGACCGAGTGGGAGAAGGACCTTTGGAATTGTAAATTAATTAAATAACCCAAGTTGCGGATAATGCAGGTCAATAAGGCGGATTTCAGGAGTCCGCAGAGCGGACGAAAGGAATATCCAACGCATTTAGCTGCTTTTGGGATTATTCGCAACTTGAATTAAATAGTCCAAACAATGAGATTAGCACCACTTCTAGGAATATTTATCCTTTGTTTTCAACTGGCTTGTGCGCAAGCGCCCGCTGTGCGTCCGACGATTGAAAATGATAAATTTGATCAGCGTTTAACTCAGTTGTTGAGCTTCACGGTACCGGTAATGGGAGTGGATGAATTGTACGAAAAAAAGGAAGGGATGGTGGTTTTGGATACCCGGCCTAAAAAGGAATTTGTGGTAAGCCACATTCCCGGTGCGCGTCATGTGGGGTACAGCAAGTTTAAACTCAAACGGATTCAAGATATTCCAAAAGATCAGCCGATCGTACTTTATTGTTCGGTTGGCTACCGTAGCGAAAAAATTGGGGAACGCTTACAAAAAGCGGGATACACCCAAGTTTATAATCTCTACGGTAGCCTATTTGAATGGGCCAATCGCGACTACCCATTAGAAGATGAGGCGGGAGAAACCACGTTGAAAGTTCATACTTACAACCGGGATTGGAGTCAATGGGTAGAGGAAGGGCCTCTCGAAAAAATATGGTAAAACCTAGCGGCTTGGCGGCATCGTAGGCCGTACCTCGACTTTACTAGGTAGGGTCCGTGCTGGCATTTTGAGTAAATCGACACACATTTGCCCGATATCCTCTGGCTGGATTTTCCAAGCATCGGCCTCGCTTGGAACGCGATTGTTAAAATAAGTAGCCACGGAACCTGGCATGATGGTCGAAGTCTTAATGCCGTAGTTCCGGAGGTCAAGCATGGCGGCTTGCGTAAAACCTACCAAACCAAATTTACTCGCATTATAAGCGGTTCCCTTTGCAAAGAAATTAGTGCCTGCCAAACTGGCGATGGTAATTAAATAGCCTTGAGATGCTTTGAGGGCATCGATAGAGGCTTTGGTACTGTAAAATACGCCGGTCAAGTTGGTGTCGATGGTTTCTTGCCACTGCTCCGGAGTCAATTCTTCGATGGAGGCAAAATGGCCTACTCCGGCATTGGCGATCACCACATCGAGTTGTCCCCAAGTACTCAGCGCTTGTTGAATTGCGGATTGTTGGGAAGCATAATTGCGTACATCGGCGGCGATGGCAAGTACTCGGCCCGATTGTTCTGGATCGAGTTTTTGGGCGGCGGCTTGAGCCGTTTCGCTACTTCTGCTGGTGATGGCCACCTTCATTCCTTCGGCTAGAAAGGCCTCGGCAATGCCATAGCCAATTCCTTTACTCCCACCCGTAATCAGAGCGGCTTTATTGTTGAGATTTTGCATGAAAGATATTATGATTTAGAGTTTACGATTAATTCGGCGAGCATCTCGGTTAATGTTTTCGGCCGTTTCTTCCAAAGGAATTTTATATGCTTTGTAGCCTTCCTTGAAAATCCAGGCACCAGTTAAAATTGCTCCCCAAGCAAAGATGTACTGTGTTTTTAAAATGGATAAAGAAAAAGAGTAGATCAATATTCCCAACAAAACCAAACTGCCTCCTAAGATCATTTGCTGAATGGTCTTGCTGCGTTCCTGAAGGGCCATTTGATAATGAGCAATCCACTCATCTAGTTCGATCAACATTTGTACGCCCTCGTCTTTAGTCAGCGATTCCCGCTCCAATTCGCGTTTGATAAATTCGTAATCTTTACCTTCAAAAATCAAAGCTTTGTAGCGAGCAAATATTTCCTTGTTTTCCATGTGAGTTGGTATAGATGCTTAACAAATTAGCAGAAGAAGAAGTTTTGAAACACAATTAAACTTTTGTATTCTATCTGTGATAGTTCTGTGAGGAATATACTTGACAAAACGAGTAATTTTGAAACATCAAAATAGATAATCATGAGATCCATATTATTATTGTTACTTCCCTTCCTTTTTACCGCATGTATTGGCGATGATATTATCACCGATCTTGTCGAAGAAAGGGTGGAGATTACCAATCCAGTTGATAGCTTACAACTAAATGATACTCATGTTTTTGAGGCTCGTTTTTTTAATCAAGTGGGCCAAAATGAAGAAATGGACATCAGTTGGGTTTCTTCTGATCCCAGCATAGTGAGCATCGAGGCCAATGGCGAAGCTACCGCCTTAACCACAGGTACAGTAGATATTTCGGCAAATGTAACCTTACCCAATAATGATACCTTTGGAGCCACCCATGCCGTCACCGTTGCAGAAGAGGTAATCAATACCGGCATCCCCGATCGTACGGGTACTTTACAGACCACTACCTTTTATACCTTAGGTGGCGATTTTGTACTCAAAGATGTCGATGGCCAATTTGTCCTAGAGTTTGCTGATAATTATGAAGCCTCTTCCAATTTACCCGGCCTTTATCTCTACCTCACCAATAATCCCAGTACCACCGTCAATGCCTTAGAGCTAGGGATGGTAACGGTTTACGATGGCGCTCATTCCTACACCCTGCCCGATGGAGTCGATCGCAATAGTTATAGCCACCTGCTTTATTTCTGTAAACCCTTTAACGTCAAAGTTGGCGACGGTGCTTTCGATAATTAAGCTCCGCCAGTTTATTTCTTCCATCTCGAATATAATTTTAAATCATGATAATCCGTACGCTTTTCTTAGCCTTTATTTTTGTTCTTGGCACCCAGTCGCTAACGGCGGGTGGTGGTTGGCCACAACCCAAAGGACATGGCTACATCAAGCTATTCCAATGGTGGATAGTAGCTGATCAACATTTTACCGATCAGGGAAAAATTGATCCGAATGTGACCAACGGCATTTTTAATACCGGAATCTACGGAGAATATGGAATCACCGATCGCTTGACCGGAGTGCTCTATGTTCCTTTTTTTAGTCGGGCTTATTTTAATAATACCGTGAGTGGTACCACCGGGGATGTTTTGATTCCGGGAGAAGCAATCAATTCTTTTGGAGATACGGATATCAGTTTAAAATATGGTTTGATCACCAAAGGCCCTATCGTGCTAAGTGCTACGCTACGGCTGGGGCTACCCATTGGGAATAGCGGAGGTGGTACGGATGGCAATCTCCAAACTGGTGATGGCGAGTTTAATCAAGTCTTACAATTTGATGCGAGTACCTCTTTTCGTTTGGGTAAATCGAATGCCTATGCAAATGTTTATGCAGGGTATAACAATCGGACCAATGGCTTTTCGGACGAGGTCCACTTTGGTGCGGAGGCCGGAGTAAGTTTCTTGAAAAAGAATCGCCTTACTGCCATTTTTCGGATGATTGGAATCCGTTCGATGCGAAATGGTAACCTAAATGATGGCATCAACAATACTAGTATCTTTGCCAATAATAGCGAATTTGTTTCGCTCTCCCCGGAACTAGCCTACCAGTTGGATGACAATTGGGGGATTTCAGCTTCTTATGCTTCGGCTATTTCTGGAAAAATAATTTTTGCCAACCCTTCCTATTCCGTAGGGGTGTTTTACAAGTGGTAAAAAATAAAAACAGATCGATCCATTAGTATCTGATCTCCAAGGCCTTTAGCGTGGCGATATTCAAAGTTCCAACGGGGAGCTGACGAGCTTCTTGGAAACTGCGAAGTGCCTTTTTGGTGTCGGTATCAAATCGACCGCTCACTCCGAGGGGTTCAGGAGGCATGGGGTAAAAACCTGCTTCGGCTAGCCGTTCTTGTAATCGTTGGATAAAATTTCCTTTCCTCTTATTGTCGCAAATGACTTCAGTCCAGATGAGTTTACCCTCTTCAAAAGGGCCAAGATACTCCTCAAAGGTTTCCCAATAGTAGTCATTGGTTTGACTGGTATCTTTTACAATGGTGATGGTTTTGTGAATGGCTGGTACGTCGATCAAAGTAAGCTCTCCCGGTTGAATTTGCGTATACTCTTGGCGAGGTGGCCTTACCATGATGGTAAGTTTTTTTAGCTTTAGATTAGGATCATCTTCCCCCAGATAGATGGGAAAGCTAGTTTCTACCTTTTCGTAGACCGCGGGGATCATGCTTTTTGCATAGCATTTGCCGGGTAAAAAATTGCCTTCGTTAATTTCGTATTGCGCCCAGCCAGTGCTAAATATAGCAAGCGCCAACAGAAGAGTTGTAATAGTTTTCATGTATTAAAGATAATACATTGCCAAGAAACCCACAAAGAGTGATAATAGTTATTCCGTTTCCGGATCGGCAAAATCTTTGAGTAGATCTAGCTCCAGAGCGATTTTATAATACCATTCCTTTTGCTTGTCTTTATGGATGCTATGATGAGTGAGGATATCGTAGGCTCTTTGCTCCGCTTCCCAATTGTCGAGATAGGCGGCGACGAAAGTTTCAAAATTAGCTTCATCTCCACATTCAAAGGCGCGTTCGGAAAGCGCTTTGCGCAGCTTACGAGCGTAGAGTTCGGTGATGTCAAAATGGATTTGCTCGTGTTCGAGGTGGTGGGCGGTTAGCGCCTCTTCTTTTACCCAAGAATGTTGTTTTTCAAAATAGGCTCTGACTTTGAAGTTTATTTTTCCTTCATCGCATCCTTTATAATGTACGATCCCCGAAGAGGTTATGGCAGAAATATCTTCGTATTGATAGGCGGGAGTACCCTTAAAATCTTGCCAAGTCAGTTGCTGTTTGGCACTCCAATAAATAATATCGGCTGGATTATTATTTGTGCTGCTAATGGTGAGTAGTACAGTAGTAAGCAGTAAAATCAGACAGATTCCTCCTAGTAGGTTTGTTTTTTTTTGCATAATACCCGTTGTTTTCATTCGATGAGCGAGGCTCATCATCGGTTTAGTAGTACCGCTCCGGGCATGATGCGGCAGAGCGATTTTTATTGGAGTTCTTCACTTGGGTCCCAAAGTAATCGTTCGAAATCTTGTACGCAGTGATCGATTACTTCTACTCCTTCGCTTTCGAGGAGTTCTTGCATTAGTGTTGGTGTTGGAAAGTGGACACGTCCACTCAATTCCCCTTTGCGGTTGACGACGCGATGTGCGGGTACCGCTTTGTCGGTAAAGACTTTGTTTAATGCCCAGCCGACCATCCGGGCTGATCCGAGTTCGAGGTAATTGGCCAATCGGCCGTAAGTACTGATTCGTCCTCGGGGGATCTGACGCGTTACTTCGTACACGCGTTCAACGTAGTTGTCTTGGCTCATTAGTTTTGTCTCTTTGTACAAATAATTACATTTGCAGAGCTTTTATTGTTGTCCACTACCGATTAAGATTGCAGAATTGTCGAATATGCGCCAGAGTGAAAGTCTTATGAAAAAAGGGGCAAAGACTGTGCCTTTCCCTGATAATCAGGAGGATACTAAAAGCTAAATACTTGAAAAGTCGGGGGAGGAGCCCGAAAAATTTTATTTT
>SPJL01005853.1_pt1 | contig 14602 bp, 9 predicted proteins | sample 3741751 | NCBI WGS metagenome assembly SPJL01 (sample SAMN10925998, study PRJNA522277) | cold seep metagenome | isolation source: Elba SIP-enriched marine methane seep metagenome, extraction at timepoint T3 | place: Italy: coast of Elba, Mediterranean Sea | reverse complement strand
ATCCAGCCATTGAACAAAATCGTCATTTACCCGGAAATCACCATCCAGGCGGAAGTCATCACCATCAATAACAGCCGCCTCAACTCGGAAATCACTGCGATGATCACCGCTTTTCCAATTGAAGTGGGACAGTTGGTCGAAAAAGGCGCGCCGTTGGTGGAATTGGAGAAAAGAGATTTACAGCTTTCCTTGATGATTGAAAAAGAAAAACTCAAGGCTTTGCAAGCTTCAAATCGGTTGGCGGATTTACAACTCAAAAGAGCAAAAAAATTATCGGCGCAAAACCTTATTTCCGAAGAATTATTGGCGACCCGCAATACAGAATCAGATGTGGCGCGAGCCAATTTAAGCGAACAAAAAATCGCTATCCGTGAATTAAAAAGACAGCTTTCCAAAACCGTCATCCGCGCGCCCTTCAAAGCGATTATCATCGATAAACTCAGTCATGTCGGCGAACTGGCGATGCCGGGCACTAATCTAATTCATATTTTAGATGCGGACGGCATTAAAGTTTCAGCTAAAGCACAGTCCACTGATATCAACAATCTGCAAAAAGCCGAAAAAATCTATTTTAGTTACGATAACAAACACTTACCTGTCGCCATCAACACCATCACTCCGGCTCTGGATTTACGCGAACGCAGCCAGGAAGTGAGGCTGCTGTTTAAAGATGAAACCGCCCTCATTGGAACCACCGGTTATTTAAAATGGCGAAAAAAGTCCCCCCATATCCCGGCGGAATTATTGATTCGTCGCGGCAAACAGCTGGGTTTTTTCATTATCAAGAATAATAAAGCGCAATTCATCGCCTTGCCTAATGCTGAAGAAGGTCAATCAGCGCCAACTGACTTAGCGTTAAAAACGTCCATCGTGATTGACGGTCGGTTCGCTTTACAGCAAGGCGATGAAGTGACCATCAAAAACGCTCAATAACCCATAAAACAGAAATAGTCAGTATTTATGTTAGCCAGATTCTACAGCAACCATGTTTTTGCAAACCTGACCTTCATTTTAATCGTCATTGCCGGCACATGGGCGTATACAACCATGCCTCGCGAGCAAAACCCGGATGTCACCTTCAATTGGGTGCAAATCACCACACTCTACCCCGGCGCTACTGCAGAGGATATTGAAAAACTGGTCACCGAACCGCTAGAAGACGGGGTGCGTAAAGTCAAAGATATTCGCATGTCTTCCAGCACCAGCAGCGAAGGCGTTTCTATGATATTAGTGCGTTTTCATGAATTGGAATCCAGCGTTTATGACAAACGAATCACTGATTTGAGACGAGAAATTCAAAGCAAATATAATGACGAATTACCCGATGAAGTTGAAGAACCGGAGTTTTTTGAACTGACCAGCGCCAATATGTTTCCTACCGCGATGATATTGGTCAGCGGCGCGGCTGATGATGATTTACTGAGAAGTACGGCGCAAACCGTCCATGATGATCTGGAAGGTTTCCCCGGCATCGACAGCATTATTAAAATCGGTTTGCGGGAACCGGAACTGCAAATCGAATTTTCCCCTGAACGACTGCGCAGCATAGGCTCCACCCCGATAGACCTGGCCGATACGGTCGCCGCTCATTTCACCGATGTCGCCGCCGGTACTGTTGAACAAAAAAAACAACAATGGCTGGTGCGCATGTCCAGCTTAGGCAGCGATCCGCGCGAACTGAATTACATCCCGCTAAAAACCGCCGTCGGTTTAATCCCCATTTCATCCGTCGCATCAATCAGTCGGGATCGTGAAAAAGCATCCCAATTAGTCTCCAGCAACGGACTGGCCGGGGTAGAGTTCGAAATTAATAAAAAAAACAACGTCAGCTCCCTGCAATTACTTGAAGACCTCAAGAACTATATTGCCGAACGCAATCGAGTAACGGCCAAACACGGCATTACCCTAACCCTAGTAGACGACCAAACTCCGCAAACCGCTCAAGCGCTGGAAGTCATGCAGAACAATGCATTGCTGGGCTTAATCTTAGTCATGCTATCTACTTGGTTATTTTTAGGCGCTCGCCTGTCATTTTTCATCGGCATCGGCATCCTGTTTACCTTATGCGGAACCTTTCTGACTTTGCACAGCATGGGAGAAACATTAAACATTTCCGTGTTTTTGGGCATCGTCATCGCTTTGGGTATGTTGGTGGATGACGCTGTGGTGGTGGTCGAATCAATTTCCTATCGCCTGCAACGCGGCATTCAAAGCGGCATAGCCGTGATACAAGGCCTACAAGAAGTCGCTTCGCCGGTGTTCACATCGGTGCTGACCACGATTTCCGCCTTTGTTCCGCTCTTATTAACGCCGGGCGTACTCGGTCAATTTATGTTCGTTATTCCGCTGGTAGTGACTATTGCTTTATTAGTCAGCCTGGTGGAGGCTTTTTGGATGCTGCCCGCGCATATTTCTATCGAACACTCAACTCCGCAACCATCCAAACTGCAGCGCTTACGCCTCCAACTTAACCATAAACTACGCATTAAATACAGTTTCGCCTTGATTTGGGTGCTCAGGCACAGCAAATTATTTTTGTTCGGCGTATTATGCCTTTTTGCCCTAACCGGCCTACTTTTGGCTAAAGGCGCTATCAAAACCGACTTTTTCGCCGCAGATCCCATCAGACTGTTTTATGTCAATGTCGAAATGCCCGGCAATACGCCGTTGAAAGAAACCTTGTCGATGACCGAACAGGTTGAACGCACCGTCAAAAGAAATGTCAGCGACGATGAATTGCGACATGCGGTGAGTTATTCGGGGCGCATGTTTACCGGCTCGGAGGTGCTGACCGGAGACCAGTACGGGCAGGTCGTGGTCAGCTTAAAACCGCAAACCGAAAACCGTCGCCATGTTGATGAAGTCATCGAATCAATGCGGAAAGAAATCGAAAATATACCCGGCCCGCTGCAACTGTCATTTACCCGCATCACCGGCGGTCCGCCGGTCACCAAACCGATTAATATTAAAGTGCGCAGCGACAATTTGAACGAATTGCGCGGCGCGGTTACCGCCCTTACTCAGACGATGGAACAACTGCCCGGCGTACGCGACATCACCAATGACGACACCCAGGGCGAATTACAACTTAATTTGAAATTAGACGGCGACGCCATCAGCCGGGCCGGTCTGGACCCCGCCAATGTCAACCGCATTGTCAGATTACTGGTAGATGGCGAAATAGTCGCCTCCATGCATGATCAAGGTCATAAACTGAATATAAGGGTGAAAGCAAAAGACGCTTCATTCACAGATATTAAAGACTTGTTAAGGCATCCCATCGCCCTGCCCGACGGCGGCGAAATCGCTTTGGAAAAACTGGTTACGGTCAATAAAACCATCGGCCAAAGCGCCATCAAGCACTATAAACTGCGCCGATCAATCACCGTAGAAGCCGATATTGACAAATTGCTAACGGATACAGTCACCGTCAATCAGCAAATTAAAGAAAAATGGGAAACCCTGCAAATTAACTATCCTACTGTGAATCTGGATTTCTCAGGGGTTTTTGAAGACATTCAAGAAAGCATGCAAGCCTTAGCTCTGCTTTTCATCTTAGGCATCGGAATTATTTACTTGATATTAGGCACCCAATTTTGCAGCTATTGGCAACCTTTTTTAATCCTGTTTTCGATTCCTTTAGCTTTCATCAGTGTGTTGGTCGGCTTATTTGTCAGTCAAAATCCGTTAAGTCTATACACCATGTACGGCTCAATTGCTTTGGGCGGCATCGCGGTTAACTCCGCCATCGCCTTAATCGTGGCCTGCAATGATCGCATAAAAGCCGGCATGAGTTTAACCCATGCAACAGTGTACGCAGCAAGACGCCGCTTAATTCCGATATTGATTACCGCCCTGACCACCATAGCCGGGCTGTTTTCCTTAGCAACCGGATTAGGGGGTCACTCTTTGTTATGGGGTCCAGTGGCCTCCGCCATCGTCTGGGGATTAGGCGGCGCCACCTTCTTCACTTTATTTCTGACTCCGTTATTATTCAAAATTTTTAACCGGCCTAAAAACACGTAACGGTTAGGAAAGGGAATAAAATAACATCCGCAACTGGCGCAGGATTTCTGTTCATATTCAAGGCGCGGAAACAGGCGCATAGCAAGCTATGTAACTGTTTCCGCAACGCCGAAGATGAACAGAAAGACCAGTCAGTTGCGGATGTTATAAAATTCACGTTCCTTATAATAAATGCTTAACCGCGTCGCGCTCATCTTTCAGCTCGGCCTCGGTTTGTTGTAACTTATCGCGGCTGAATTCATTGATGTCCAAACCCGGCACAATTGTTAATATGTAATTTTCGACCACAACCGGAAATGAAAAAACCAAGTCCTCGTCAATGCCGTAAGGATTACCGGCAGACGGTACAGCCATACTCACCCAATCATCGGTCGCAGTGCCGTTAATCCAAATGCGCATATGCTTAAGCGCCGCATTAGCGGCGGAAGCGGCGCTGGAAAGACCTCGCGCCTTAATAATAGCGGCCCCTCTTTGTTGAACAGTTGGAATGAATTCATCGACGAACCATGATTCGTCAATCAATGATAAAGCGCTCTCTTCTTTCACTTTTGCATGATGTAAATCAGGATATTGGGTATTAGAATGATTGCCCCAAATAATGACCCGACTAATATCCCGACTGGAAACCGCGCATTGATTAGCTAATTGACTGATCGCTCGATTGTGATCCAACATTGTCATTGCCGAAAAACAATTTGCACTCAAATCCGGCGCATTTTTCATCGTAATCAATGCGTTGGTATTGGCAGGATTGCCGGTTACCAACACCTTGACATCACGACTGGCGACATCATTAAGCGCTTGACCCTGAACAGAAAAGATTTCCGCATTACATTCCAGCAAATCGCTTCGTTGCATGCCCTGACCGCGAGGTCTGGCGCCCACTAAAAACGCATAATCGGCATTTTCGAATGCAACCCTGGGATCATCCGTCGTCACCACTTTTTGCAACAACGGAAAGGCGCAGTCATTCAACTCCATCACTACGCCTTGCAAAGCATTCATAGCCGGAGTAATTTCCAATAGCCGAAGCACTATCGGTTGATCCGAACCCAATAAGGAACCACTGGCCAATCGAAAAAGCAAAGAATAACTAATTTGACCGGCTGCGCCTGTTACCGCAATTTGAACGGGAGTTTTCATCCATCTATCCTTTAATGTGATCAATAAACTGAACTTTAAATATGACACATTAACCCCATTCATACAATCTACAAAAATGAAAAACAGTTTGTTTCCATTGAAAAATATAAGAACAATACAAATTACTGTATAATTAGCGGGTTTTACATTTGATCCATCGAATATTTTATTTTTCACAAATTCATGAAAAAACTGCTATTTCAATTTGACACTGACGCCCATCCTTCCAGCTTCGACAGCGTTGTCGCTTATGACGGAGGCGCGGATCATGTCATCGGTTACGGCGGGGTTACCCCGGAAAATGTCAGAGGCTTGGTGGAAGGAACCATTTTTACCCGAGCGCCCAAAGATAAAAAAAACACCGCTATTTTTATCGGCGGCAGTAATATGTTGGCGGGTCAAGCGTTATTCAACACCGTTCAAAAATATTTTTTCGCTGGCTTCAGAGTCTCTGTTATGTTGGACAGCAACGGCAGCAATACCACAGCCGCAGCGGCAGTGGCTAAACTGGCGGGCAGCGGCAATTTAGCCGACAAAAAAGCGGTGGTGTTAGCCGGCACCGGACCGGTTGGTCAGAGAGCCGCAGTCATGTTGGCTCAGGAAGGCGCTCAAGTCACTATCACTTCGCGTAGCCTGAAAAATGCCGAAAAAGCTTGCGCTGCTATGAAACAACGTTTTGATGTCGATTTGAATGCAGCGGCAGCGGCCGATATCGAAGCGCGCGCGGCGGCCATAGCAGACGCAAACATCGTCTTAGCAACCGGCGCGGGCGGCGTAGAGCTTCTAAAACCGGAACATTGGATAGATAACCCTAATATCGAATTGATGGCGGACGCCAACGCCACCCCACCCATGGGCATAGGCGGAACCGATATGATGGACAAAGGCGCGGATAGACATGGCAAAATTATTTGGGGCGCAATCGGTTTCGGCGCCTTGAAACTATCTTTACACAGAGCCTGTATCGCCAAGCTGTTTGATGACAATAATCAAGTCTTTGACGCCGAATCCGTATTTGCCTTAGCAAAACAGATGGCCTGATCTAAAACTATTTGAGTAAAATCCGACTGCTATGCCTGAATTCTTCAACCAATTACGGGAAGACGCCCAACAAATGTTTCTGGCCGGTATTGCCGCCGCCGACCCCGGCGCGGCGGTCAAAAAACATTTGCGTTTTGAGAAGGGTCATATTGAAATTATTGAACAGTCGGAAAACCAATATATAACTCACCGCACGCAAAGTCGGCGAATACATGTCATCGCCGTGGGTAAAGCCGCTTGTCAGATGGCCGCCGCCGCTCGGCAAATTATTCCGGACGACAATTTTGTTCAGCCGGGCATGGTCATTAGCAATTATGAAAATGCGCAACAACTGGATGATTTCGAGGTCTACGGCGCTAATCATCCACTGCCGGATGAAGCGGGTTTACAAGCCGCCCGCAAAGTCGCTGATCGCATAAAACAGGCGGAACCGAACGATTTAATTTTGTTGCTGCTCTCAGGCGGCGGCTCGGCATTATTACCGCTGCCCTTACCCGGCATCAGTCTGGAACAGAAAATAGCGGTCACCGACTTATTATTGGCCTGTGGCGCAGACATTAATGAAATCAACTGCGTCCGTAAACATTTATCACAACTGAAAGGCGGCGGCCTGACTAAAATGGCGGCGCCGACGCCGGTATACAGCCTCATTCTTTCCGATGTGATCGGCGATGATTTAAGCGCCATCGCCAGCGGACCCACCGTTGCCGACAACACCCAATTTGACGATGCCATTGATATTCTCAACAAATATCAAATTTGGCAAAAATTGCCGGATTCCGTCAAAGCCATTTTGCAGTCAGGACAAGCGGGACGCATCGAAGAAACCCCAAATCAAAATGACCCTGTCTTTAAAACAGCAAAATCCGCTTTAATCGGCAGTAACCCAATCAGTCGCCAAGCGGTCGAAAATAAAGCCGAACAACTGGGGTACCAAGTCATTACCTATAGCAATCAATTATCGGGGGAAGCCCGCCTCACTGCCGAGCAATTGGCTGAATGGTTAAAACAGCAAGCCCCGCATTTAGACGCTAAAACAGCCATTATCGCTGGCGGTGAAACAACTGTCACCCTGCAAGGCAAAGGCAAAGGCGGCCGCAATCAAGAAACCGCATTGGCTTTCCTACTGGCTGCTGAACAATTAGGCCTGGAGAAAAACTGGCTATTGTTAAGCGGCGGCACTGACGGCCGTGACGGCCCCACAGATGCAGCAGGCGGCATTGTTGACCCTTACTCGATAGAAAAAATTGAAAACCCGGCGGCGCTATTGAATAACAATGACGCTTACCATGCTTTACTGCAAGCCGACAGTTTACTTAAAACAGGCGCAACCGGCACTAATGTGGCCGATTTATTGATCCTGTTATTACATCCGACTACCGAAAATCCGTTATCTCAACCAGGAAAAATCAATGTTTAAAAAATCAATGTCTATTGCTGACTTCGATGACGAAATCTTCCAAGCAATCGAACAAGAAAAACAACGTCAGGAAGATCATATTGAACTGATTGCCTCAGAAAACTACACCAGCCCGCGGGTAATGGAAGCACAAGGTTCGCTGCTGACTAATAAATATGCTGAAGGCTATCCTGGTAAACGTTATTACGGCGGTTGTGAATATGTCGATGTTGCCGAACAAATTGCCATCGACCGCGCCAAAGAGTTATTTGGCGCTGATTATGCCAACGTACAGCCGCACTCGGGTTCTCAAGCCAATATGGCCGCTTTCATGGCGCTGATTCAACCCGGCGACACCATATTAGGTTTGAGTCTTGCAGACGGCGGCCATTTAACCCACGGCGCTAAACCGAACTTTTCAGGCAAAATCTATAACGCCGTCCAATACGGCCTACATCCGGAAACCGGCGAAATCGATTATGAGCAAGTTGAAGCGCTGGCCCTGGAGCACAAACCCAAAGTGATCGTCGCCGGTTTTTCCGCTTACTCTCGAATTTGGGATTGGCAGCGCTTCCGTGATATTGCCGATAAAGTCGACGCTTACTTAATTGTCGATATGGCGCATGTCGCCGGCTTAGTCGCAGCCGGACTATATCCAAACCCGGTGCCCGTGGCCGACATCGTCACCAGCACCACCCATAAATCATTACGCGGCCCTCGCGGCGGTTTGATCCTGTGTAAAAGCAATCCGGATTTGGAAAAGAAATTAAACTCCAATATATTCCCTGGCATTCAAGGCGGCCCTTTAATGCATGTTATCGCCGCCAAAGCGGTAGCCTTCAAAGAAGCCATGACCCCGGAATTCAAAATTTATCAACAACAGGTGATCAGCAACGCCAAAGCAATGGCTGAAGTGTTTATCAAGCGCGGTTATGATGTAGTTTCCGGCGGCACCGACAATCACTTAATGCTGGTTTCCCTGATCGCCAAAGGCATTACCGGTAAAGCCGCTGACGCCGCTTTAGGCAGCGCCCATATTACCGTCAATAAAAACGCAGTCCCCAATGATCCGCAATCGCCGTTTGTCACCAGCGGCATCCGCGTAGGCACCCCGGCGCCAACCTCGCGCGGCTTCAAAGAAGACCAAATGCGCGAAGTCGCAACGCTAATGTGCGATGTGATGGACAATATAGAAGATGAACAAAACATCGCCGCCGTCCGCGAAAAAGTCAATATCTTATGTTCACGCTTTCCGGTTTACGGCGAATAATCGAGGAAAATTGATGTCAGATATTGAAATTGCGCAACAAGCGGAAATGCAGCCGGTCATTAATCTAGCTGCGGAAAAATTAGGCATTCCGGCTGAACACCTGGATCCTTACGGTCATTATAAAGCCAAGGTTTCTCTGGACTATCTGGATACTTTAAAAGACCAAGAAGACGGTAAACTCATTTTAGTCACCGCTATCAGCCCGACTCCGGCTGGCGAAGGCAAAACCACCACTACCGTCGGCTTAGGCGACGCCATGAACAGATTGGGCAAAAATACCATCATCTGTTTACGCGAACCCTCTTTAGGCCCATGCTTCGGCATGAAAGGCGGCGCAGCAGGCGGCGGCTATTCGCAAGTAGTGCCGATGGAAGATATTAACCTGCACTTTACCGGCGACTTTCACGCCATCGGCGTTGCCCATAATTTATTATCGGCAATGATCGACAACCACATTAACCACGGCAATGAATTGGGTATAGATCCCAGACGCATTACCTGGAAAAGAGTGGTTGATATGAATGACCGCGCCCTACGCAAAATCACTGTCGGTCAAGGCGGTCCCGCCAACGGATATTTGCGGGAAGACGGTTACGATATTGTCGTCGCATCCGAAATCATGGCGATATTATGCTTAGCCACCAGCCTCTCGGATTTAAAAGAGCGCTTAGGCCGCATCGTCATCGGCTATAAAACTGATAGAGTCACCCCGATCTATGCGCGTGAATTAAACGCACACGGCGCAATGGCGGCGCTTTTGAAAGAGGCGATCAAACCTAATCTGGTGCAAACGCTGGAAAATAATATCGCCTTTATCCACGGCGGCCCTGTCGCCAATATCGCCCATGGCTGTAATACTGTTACCGCTACACAATCAGCTTTAAAGCTGTCCGATTACACCATCACAGAAGCAGGCTTCGGCGCAGACCTGGGCGCGGAAAAATTCATCGACATTAAATGTCGTATGTCCGGCTTAAAGCCTTCCGCAGTGGTTTTGGTCGCTACGGTCAGAGCCTTAAAATTTCACGGCGGAATCGGCAAAGATGAATTAAACCAAGAAAACCTGGCCGCGCTGGAAAAAGGCTTCGCCAATTTACAACGCCATCTGCATAACATCACTGAAAACTACGGCCTGCCCTGCGTAGTCTGCATCAATCACTTCACATTCGACAGCGATGCGGAAATCAGCTTGTTAAAAGAGAAATGTGAAGCTTTAGGCGCAAAATGCGTGGTTTCAAAGCATTGGGCGCAAGGCGGCGAAGGCGCAGAAGCCTTGGCTGAAGAAATATTGAACATCGTAGACAATCGGGAGCCGGGCTTCAGCTATGTTTATGATGAAAACCTGCCGCTGTGGGATAAAATCGAAGCCATCGCCACCAAACTGTACGGCGCATCAGAAATAACCGCCAGCGCCAAAATCCGCGCAGAAATCGCCGCCTTACAAGAAAAATACGGTCATTTCCCGATCTGCATGGCGAAAACCCAAATGTCATTCTCCACGGATCCATCACTAAAAGGCGCGCCCAGCGGACACAGCGTTGAAATCAGCGAAGTAAGGCTGGCCAACGGCGCAGGCTTCATCGTCGCTATCGCGGGTAATATGATGACCATGCCGGGCTTACCCAAAAAACCGGCGGCGGAACGTATCGACATTAACGATGACGGGGTGATTACCGGGCTTTTTTAAACTGAACAATTAGCTCTTAAACACAACTACCGGCGACTCCTCAGCGTGTTGCTGAAATATAAACCATTGATTTTATGTAGGATGGGCAAAGCGTAGCGCGCCCATCAAAGGATAGCCGGATGATATTGGAGTTTTAAGAGATGTTTAAAAAAAAATATATAATGGAAAATATAGGATATTGCCCAATATGCGAAGCCGAAGTTAAGTTTATTGCGACCAATGAGTGGCTCAGGGATCATTATATCTGTACTCAATGCGAAAGTATTCCAAGAGAACGCGCATTAATGGACGTGTTGAACAATATTCGTCCTGACTGGAAAAGGTTAACTGTTCATGAAACTTCGCCTGGCTATAGGGGCGCAAGTGTTCGTTTAAAGAATGAATGTGAACAATATATACCTTCTCAATATTTCAGTGATACGCCTTCCGGGGCCATTACAAATGGGATCCGGTGTGAAAACTTAGAGTCTTTAACGTTTGGCGACAACACTATAGACCTTCATATAAGCCAAGATGTAATGGAACATGTGTTTAATCCTTCCAAGGCATTCTCTGAAATTGCCAGGACGTTAACTCCGGGCGGTATGCATATTTTTACCGTTCCATTAGTCAATAAGTGGAATCCTTCAAACAGACGCGCTAAATTGGACAATGAAGGAAATATTGTTTATTTGGCAGAACCATCCTATCACGGCAATCCTATTGGCGATGGAAAATCACTGGTAACGATGGACTGGGGCTTTGATATTTGTGAATTTATTTTTCTAAGTTCCGGACTATTTTCACAATTAATTTACATTGATGATATTCAAAAAGGCATTCGCGCTGAATTGATTGAAGTTATAGTCACTCGAAAACCTTTAAAAAACTTATCAATTGAAAAATTATAACCGGATGATTATATGATGGGCACGCTTACGCTTTGCCCATCCTACGCAACACTACCAAGTTCTACAGCGTGGAAGACCGAGTCATTTATTAAAAACTACGCTACTCCCATTGTCTAGACCTATGTCACCAACAATTAAGATCAGCCAATTGATCTTAGTTGCATGTATGCTATTATTAAGATCAGCACTCTGATCTTAGTTGCAGCCATGATTCCTATCTCCGAACAAGAAATACTGGATAGATTAACATTTGATAATCCCTGGTGGGAAAATCATAAAATTGACCATAGATATGAAGAGCTGCCAAGAAGAGCCTATTTTTCTATATTTCAAGACTTATTAATTGATCATTCAATTAACAGGGCTATTGTTTTAATGGGTCCTCGGCGAGTCGGTAAAACAGTGATGGTTTACCACGGCGCCTCCGATTTATTATCAAAAGGAATAAAACCGGAACAAATACTCTATTTATCCTTAGAGACCCCGATTTATACCGGATTGACATTGGAAAAAATCGTCTCTATTTTTACCCGATTACACCAGCATAAGAGAGACTCCAGGTTATATATTTTCTTTGATGAAATTCAATATCATAAAAACTGGGAGATCCACCTTAAATCCTTAGTCGATTCTTATCCGGATTACCGTTTTATTGCAACAGGCTCGGCAGCAGCGGCATTAAGGTTAAAGAGCCAGGAATCCGGGGCGGGCAGGTTTACAGACTTTCTGCTTCCACCCCTGACTTTTCATGAATATATAGCCTTCATTAGTGAACATGAAAACTTGATTCAAGTAGACTGGGACACACAACAAGAGACAAAAAGCTATGTGACCCATGATATAGAATTGCTTAATCAGCATTTTGTCGATTATTTAAATTTTGGCGGATATCCCGAAGCGGTCTTTTCCGACACGATTAAACAAGACGCTTCCCGGTTTATAAAAAGCGATATTATTGATAAGGTTCTTTTAAGGGATCTGCCTAATTTATATGGTATTAATGACATTCAGGAATTGAATAAACTATTCACCGTCATTGCCTATAACTCGGGGCAAGAAATCAGTCTTGAAATAAAGTTTCAACCCTCTTCATTATATGCGTATTTATTAGGCGCAAATATACAAGCTCGAATAGGACGCCGAACATTTATCAGCTAAATCAGTTCTCGTTCAATAAAAAGTTTCAGCGACCAAGCCCGGTTAACCGCATTTACTCTCGCCGCAATTCAGACAGGTCATGCAGCCGTCCATCAACACCATCGCCTTGGTGCTGCATTTGTTGCATAGGACGGCTTTTTCAGGAAACGCATCATTTTCGCCGGTTTGTTTTCCATGCAATTGTTCAAACTCACGCCTTTTTTCGGTGAGAATTTGCTTTTGATGGTCGCTCATTTCTTCCGGGCGTATCATCCCGATATGTTTCATATGCGATTCTATCGCGTAACCGATTTCCGCCACCAAAGAAGGCATAAACACCCCGCCTTTTTTAAAATAACCGCCTTTCGGGTCAAACACCGCTTTTAATTCTTCAACCAAAAAGCAGACATCGCCGCCTTTGCGGAATACCGCCGAGATAACCCGAGTCAACGCCAATACCCACTGAAAATGCTCCATGTTTTTGGAGTTAATGAACACCTCATAAGGTCTGCGTTCTTCATGTTCAGTACCGGCGTTGAGAATCATATCGTTAATAGTGATATATAAAGCATGCTCGGATTGCGGCGTTTTAATTTTGTAGGTGGAGCCTAACAAAACTTCCGGCCGTTCAACTTTTTCATGCATGCTTTCCAATAAAGCCCGGGGATCTTCGACAGCGCCCGTCTCGTTATTTTTCTCATCGGTAATCACTTTATAACCGACAATTTTTCTGCTGATTTTATGTGTCATGATCGTGGTATCGTTAGCTTAGAATTTACCGTAATAACCTTCTTTCAAGGCGTCAAACAAATTCGCCGCGGAATGAATTTCGCCATCATATTCTACGTCCTCATTTCCTTTCAACTCGACGACATGGCCGTCTTCCAAGGTAAATTGATAAGTGGTGTTTTCCAGGTCTTGTTCTTTCACCAAAACGCCTTGAAATACTTCCGGGTTGAAACGGAAAGTCGTACAGCCTTTCAAACCTTGTTGATAAGCATATTCATAAATCGATTTAAAATCTTCATAAGGATAGTCGGTCGGCACATTGGCGGTTTTAGAAATTGATGAATCTATCCATTTTTGTGCGGCCGCCTGTATATCCACATGCTGTTTAGGCGAAATATCGTCGGCGGCGATAAAATAATCCGGCAATTGTTGATCAGGTTCTTCGCTGAAGGGCATTGCTTCCTGATTGATCAAGGCGCGATAAGCCAATAATTCAAACGAAAACACATCCACTTTTTCCTTGCTTTTCTTGCCTTCTCGAATGACGTTGCGCGAATAATGATGAGCAAAACTCGGTTCGATGCCGTTACTGGCGTTATTGGCTAAAGATAAGGAAATTGTCCCGGTCGGAGCAATGGAGCTGTGATGGGTAAAACGACAGCCGGTTTCGGCTAATGCTTCCACCAATTCCGGCTGCTCTTGCGCGACTTTTTGCATATAGCGGCTGTATTTAGCGTGTAATAATTTACCCGCTACTTTATCGCCGACTTTGAAACCGTCTTTCTTCATTTCCGGCCTTTTGTGCAGCATTTCGCCGGTGACGGTAAACATTTGCTCCATAATCGGCGCCGGGCCTTTTTCCTTGGCTAGAGCCAGGCCTTCTTTCCAGCCTTCTATCGCCAACTCTTTGGTCACCTGCTCAGTAAACCCCAATGAATCAACATCGCCATATTTCATTCCCAACATGGTTACAGTCGAACCCAGCCCTAAGTACCCCATGCCGTGGCGTCTTTTCCCCAAGATTTCAGCCTGCTGTTTTTCCAACGGCAAACCGTTAATTTCAACGACATTATCCAACATGCGGGTAAAAATACGAATGGTTTTGCGATAGGTTTTCCAATCAAATGAGGCGTCTGCGGTAAAGGGTTTATCGACAAAACGAGTTAAATTCACCGATCCTAATAGACAACTGCCATACGGCGGCAGCGGCTGTTCCCCGCAGGGGTTGGTGGCGCGAATATTTTCACAAAACCAATTATTATTCATCTCATTGACCTTAT
>SPJL01015068.1_pt1 | contig 14613 bp, 15 predicted proteins | sample 3741751 | NCBI WGS metagenome assembly SPJL01 (sample SAMN10925998, study PRJNA522277) | cold seep metagenome | isolation source: Elba SIP-enriched marine methane seep metagenome, extraction at timepoint T3 | place: Italy: coast of Elba, Mediterranean Sea | reverse complement strand
GCAACCCGTCAACGGCAGTATATTTTGTGTATCCATTATCCAAAGCTTTGATAGCAGCAGCTTTGATATGATCAGGTGTATCAAAGTCTGGTTCGCCTGCGCCAAGTCCGATAATATCCTTGCCTGCAGCACGCATTTCAGCTGCTCTTGCTGTGATTGCCAGGGTAGGGGAGGGTTTGACTGCTTTAACCCTGTCTGAGAGTTGTATTACCATAATATCCTTACATGAAAAATCTTAAATAACTCTTTATTATACCCAAATTGTATAATTGTCGCTTGCACACATGTTTAATCATTTAAGTGAAAAAAGAATTTAAAATCCAAAGTCGATATCAACCTGCCGGCGATCAGCCCACCGCCATCAACCAGCTGGTGGATGGTTTACAGGATGGCGAGTTACATCAAACCCTGTTGGGTGTAACCGGTTCAGGCAAGACCTTTACCATGGCCAATGTCATCCAGAAAACCCAGCGCCCTGCAATGATCATGGCGCCGAACAAGACATTGGCAGCTCAGCTTTATGGCGAGATGAAAGAGTTTTTTCCTGAAAACAGCGTGGAATATTTTGTCTCCTATTACGATTATTATCAGCCAGAAGCCTATGTACCTGCATCAGACACTTTTATCGACAAGGATGCCTCGCTTAATGAACATATCGAGCAAATGCGGCTATCGGCAACCAAGGCCTTGATCGAGCGCAGAGATACGATCGTGGTGGCGACGGTATCCGCCATTTATGGCCTGGGCGAACCGGAATCCTATTTCAAAATGGTGTTGCACCTGGTGCGGGGCGATTTGATCAAGCAACGCGACATTCTGCGCCGGCTTGCCGAAATGCAATATACCCGCAATGATACCGAATTACGCCGTGCAACGTACCGGGTCAGAGGTGATGTGATAGATATTTTCCCTGCTGAATCGGAAGAACAAGCGCTGCGCATCGAAATGTTTGATGACGAAATAGAACGCATGTCCATGTTTGATCCGTTAACTGGCGAAGTGATTCATCGGGTGGCGCGTTTTACGGTGTACCCAAAAAACCACTATGTGACACCGCGAGAAACATTGCTGAGTGCAGTCGAATCCATCAAGCTTGAACTGGTGGAACGGCTTGAACAGTTGCGTTCGGTCAATAAACTGGTGGAAGCCCAACGGCTGGAACAGCGTACATTGTTTGATATTGAAATGATTCTTGAAGTGGGATATTGCTCAGGGATTGAAAATTATTCACGTTATCTTTCAGGTCGTACAGCAGGCGAGTCGCCACCGACGATGTTTGATTATCTGCCGGATGATTCGCTGGTATTTATTGACGAAAGCCATGTCACCGTTCCGCAAATCGGCGCGATGTATAAGGGTGATCGCTCGCGCAAGGAAACATTGGTTGAATATGGTTTCAGGTTGCCTTCTGCATTGGATAACCGACCATTGAAATTTGAAGAATTCGATATGCGTACATCGCAGCGGATTTATGTGTCAGCCACACCGAGTACCTATGAAAAGGAACATTCTGGTGTATTTGTAGAACAAGTGGTCAGGCCGACAGGCTTACTAGACCCGGTGGTTGAAGTGCGCCCAGCCACTACTCAGGTGGATGATTTGTTATCCGAGATCACTTTGCGGGTTAAACGCCAGGAACGGGTATTGGTGACGACGTTAACCAAACGCATGTCTGAAGACTTGACGGATTATCTAATGGAACATGATGTTAAAGTGAGATATCTGCATTCTGATATTGATACGGTGGAACGGGTAGAAATTATCCGTGATTTGCGCTTGGGGCATTTTGATGTCCTGGTGGGTATCAATTTGCTGAGGGAAGGGCTGGATATTCCTGAGGTGTCATTGGTAGCGATACTGGATGCGGACAAGGAGGGTTTTTTGCGTTCATTAACATCATTGGTTCAGACCATCGGTCGTGCGGCGCGAAATGAAAATGGTAAAGCTATTCTGTATGGCGACAGAGTGACGCAATCCATGCGAAAGGCGATTGATGAAACGGAACGTCGCCGGGAAAAACAGGTGTTGTTTAATCAGCAGAATAATATCGTGCCGAAAACGGTGCTTAAATCAGTCACCGATATTCTGGAATTGACGATCCCTGGCTCAAAGGGTAGTCAGAACTTACAACATGCGGTCAAAGTTGCAGAGGCTGCAGCTGAATATAAAAGTCTGTCACCCAAACAACTGGCAAAAAAACTCAAACAACTGGAAAATCAGATGTATAAACATGCCAGTAATCTTGAATTTGAAGAGGCTGCAAAAGTCCGCGATGAAATCAAATTATTACAAGCAGAGGTCGTGGTGTAATGTGTTGTAATCACCCACGGGTCATGGAACTGCTCAAAGCAGGCGAATGGGATGAAGCGCACGAGGCGGTTCAGCCGTATTCAGACAAGCTGTCCTGCTTGATCCATGCCTGTCTGCACCGTCTGGAAGGGGATGTATCAAATGCTCAATATTGGTATCGCCGGGCAGGAGAGATGATGCCGGATAATAGCATTGAACAGGAAATTATCCGTTTGGAATCTTGCGCCCGGAAATAATCAGGCTATTGCAGAGGGACTTCACATAAAGGGTAAATAATATAGATATCCTTGATGCCTTTTTTCGAATCGGCAGAGGATAGCTTGGAAAATATATTCATCTCATGGTCTGATACATCACCGACAATTTGAGATAAATGGGATAGCTTAAGCCCCTGACGGACTAAATAATCGATATATGTATATCTCAGTTGTTGATCTAATGGTTTAGCTTCACTGATATCTTCTATTGAGGCGTTCTCCTTGGCGCAATGCAGCATGGCATAAAGATCAGCCTCATTTGGCTGGGGAGGATAATCCCACAGTTGTTGCAGTCGATTGGAAAGCATGGTTTTCAGGTTTGAGCCAATTGAGACATTTCTAGGTTTATCACTATCGATAACAATACAGTCATGTTCAAGTCTGATTTGGTCAGGGGATAGTTGACTGATTTCTTCAAGCGTCAGTCCACTTAACAGCAGATAAATCAATTGTTGAACATCCGTTTCGTTATCTTCCAGCAGAGTGATAATTTGCTTTTGATTTAATATTTTTGTTGGTGAATTCTGACTTAGATGTTTGGTTGCCGGAGGGTCAATAATGGGCTGGTTGCGATCTGATTGATTTAACTGCACGGGAGGTCTTTCTTTCTTCACCCAGGAAGGAAATGTGACCAGATAATTTCTGCTTTCCAGTTCAGGTTGTGTTAAAAAGTTATAAAGCCAAATAATCAGGCCAGAAATTATCAGCGCAATAAAAAAAGAAATTGAGGTTCCTATAAGGTAATTCGGAGCAATTTGTTCGGCGGAAATGCTGGCTCGTTCCAGAACATTGACTTGCGGAAATTTGGTGAATTGTTTACTTTTTATTTTGATTAGACGTTCTCGCGTCTGGCGTTGTAATTCTTCTAATGAAGACAGGTTATTGATTAATTGTTGATGTCGTTCAAAGGTAGAGGTAAATTCAGCAGCTTTGCGTTTATGCTGGCCTAGTTGATATTCTATTTCTTTAACAACCTGTTTTGCTGAGTCGTAATTTCTGATGGCTTCATCTTTTACAATTCTTTGCCCCAAACGTCTTTTTTTGTAAATCTCTTTTTCCAGTTGCTGTATTTGGTCAGGCAGAATACGTAAACTGGGTTGTAAAGCCAGATATTGACGCGTGTATTGTTTATCGAGTTCAGTTAATCGTTCTTTTAATTCCTGATATCTTTGTTCAAGATTATGCAACGTGCGTTGATCTTTTTGCGGAACAACCACATCACCCCGGGCAATTGCTAAATTTACTGAGTCCAAGTGGGCTTTTGCTTTTACCACGTCTTCATTTGCGTGGTTCAGGGACTTGCTCAAGCCTTTTAATTTGGCTGCCGAGGTGTTTTCTTCCCGAACGGTAGAGTCAATGTGGTGATGCTTGCGAAAGGTGTCCAATTCATTATGACTGGACGTGACTTCAGCATCTAATAACCGCAATTCATTTTCCAGCTTAAGTGTGGACTGCTCTACCGAATCTTTGATGTGTTTTGTCGTAGACTTCAGATAGACATCTACCCATGTATTAATGATCAGATATAAAATGTCTGGTTCAGGGCCTTGCGCATAGAGAGTGATGATATTGGTATCTTCAGTAGAATTAACACTGAGCATCTCCCTTAAATCCTTGGATGAATTAATAGAAATTAGGGTGGGATAGTCTGAGAGTGATTTGAATGTTTCTGTAATAATTGCAGCACTTAAAAATTTGTTTTTTTGGATGGTCACATGCTGCAGGTCAATTTCTGTGACGGGCTGGTCGATGTCTTTGGGGGCTGTTGTTAAGATTAAGGCACTGTTTTGGTAGACTTCAGGACGTGAATAATTGACAAATAATCCAAAGCAGAAGATTAAAGCAAAGGATAGAAAAAAAATCTTTAACTTTAGAATTCGGTTAGCAATATGGTCGTTCTTTTCCTGTTGTAAGGTTATATTTTCCATGGTTCATCGAAGGTTGCCCAAACAATTAGCTGATATTAAAAGCACATTCCCCAAGTTAGCTGATTATTTACAGAAACACAATTGAAAACACAAGTTTTATATCAGACAGGACGCTATTTGTGCAGTTCAACCCAGCGTAATCGATTGGCATTGCTGACAACAGTGACAGAAGACATGGCCATGGCGGCACCTGCAAACATCGGGCTTAGCAAGATACCAAATATTGGATACAGAATGCCTGCCGCAACCGGAATACCCACACTGTTATAAAAGAAAGCACCTAACAGGTTTTGCTTGATATTGGTGACAGTCGCGTTAGATAAATTGATGGCTTCCGGCACTTTTTGCAGGGAACCCTGCAGAATGACCACATCTGCACTTTCAATGGCTACGTCAGTCCCTGTGCCTATGGCAAAACCGACATCAGCCTGAGTGAGTGCAGGAGCATCATTAATGCCATCACCGACCATACCGACAACATGTCCCCGAGATTGTAATTCTTTTACAACCTCTGCTTTTTGTTCCGGTAATACCTGGGCTTTAAATTCATCAATGCCTGCTTGTTGGGCAATCGCCTGTGCGGTTTTAGGGTTGTCTCCAGTAACCATGAGTACGCGAATGCCCTGATCACGCAATGCTTTGATCGCTTGAGCTGAATCTTTTTTGATCGGATCCGCAACAGCTATGATGCCAGCAATTTTATTATCGATGGCAAGCAACATAGGCGTTTGGGCAGATTCTGACAAGCTGTCGAGTTGTTCTATGTGTTCAGAGCAATCAATGCCCTGTTCATCCATAAGCGCTTTATTGCCGAAACAAACCTCGTGATCTGAAATTTCTGCAGTCACACCATGACCGGGAACCGCTTTAAATGAGTTGGCTTTTTCAAGAGCAATGTTTTGTTCATTCGCTTCGTTGTTAATGGCGATAGCCAGCGGATGTTCTGATGCCGCTTCTATACTGGCAGCATAGGACAGTAATTCGGTTTCGCTGTAGTCAGCACATGGAATGATCTGGTTAATTCGCGGGCGACCTTCGGTGACGGTGCCTGTCTTGTCCAGAATAAGCGTCTGAATTTTGCACGTTGACTGCAGGGCCTCACCATTGCGGATTAAAATTCCCATTTGTGCGGCTCTTCCCACCGAGACCATGACCGAAATCGGCGTGGCGAGGCCCAATGCACAAGGGCAGGCAATCACTAATACCGTCATGGAAGTCACAAAGGCATAGCCCAGAGCAGGATCTGGCGCAAAAATCAGCCAGATAAAAAAGGTTAATACTGAAATACCAACGACAGCCGGGACAAAAACGGCAGAAATTTTATCGGCCAGTTTTGCAATGGCTGGTTTGGAACTTTGTGCCTGACGAACGCTTTGGATAATTTGTGCCAGTGCCGTGTCACGGCCAATGCGGGTGGCTTTAAACAGGAAACTGCCTTGCTGGTTAATGGTACCGGCAGCTACCTGATCATCAATATGTTTTTCAATGGGCATCGGTTCGCCGGTCAGCATCGATTCATCAATGGTAGAGTGACCTTCTACCAATACGCCGTCCACCGGGATTTTTTCGCCTGGGCGGACACGTATGGTTTCATCAAGGCCTACTTGATCGATTTCAATATCAAGTTCTTTACCTTCCCTGACCACGCGGGCTGTTCTGGGTTGCAAACCGATCAGTTCGCGGATAGCGGCAGAGGTTTTGCCTCTGGCGCGGGTTTCCAGGGCAGACCCAAAATTGATGAATGCCAGAATGATGACCGAAGCTTCAAAATAGGCATGCGGTGAAATACTGGCCAGGCTTTCGGAATAATCAATCAGAATAGTGGAATACACCCATGCTGAACCGGTACCCAGCGCAATCAGGGTATCCATATTGGCTTGTTTGAGTAACAGGGATTTATAGGCGCCTTGAAAAAAATGGCCGCCGGAATAAAACAACAGGCCCAGGGTAATGAGTGAAATATAAGGCCAGATCCAGTGGCCTTCAGGGTTAGCCATATCGGGTAATAAACCAATATGGCCGGCTATCATCAAAGGAAAGCCAAAAATACCTGCTGCAGCCGCTTTACGTATCAGCTTCTGATAGCGCTCTTCTTCCTGTTGCTCTTCATCCTCGACATTCTCCAGGCCTTCCATGATGGCGGCATCGAATCCTGCATCCTGCACCGATTGTTTCAACGCTTCAGTGTCAAATTCACCTGAAACAGTCGCAGAATGGTCCGCAAAATTAACGGCAACCTCGGTGACGCCGGAAACGTCCTGTAATGCACCTTCGACTGCACTGACACAGCCAGCACAGCGCATGCCCAAAATTGATATTCGGGTTGAGGGGGTATCATCTTCTATTTGTGCATTCATAACATCACCTTTGAGCGCCAAAGAACTTATTTTATTTCAAAGCCTGCACTGGAAATTACGCCAGTAATAGCATCAAGACTTATTTTATTGTCATCAAATTCAATATCAACACTATTTTCTTTATGATTGGCCGTCACAGATATGACACCATCCAGGCTGGATACTTTTTCATTAACTGATGACTCGCAGCCGCCACATTTCATTCCCAGGACAGAAAGCGAAACAGATTGGGACATGATGTTTTCTCCTAAAATAATTATTTGAAGGCAATTGTAAAATAACCTTACTCGTATGAACAATGCGTTAGTTTATGCGCATTTAAACCCGTTTAAAAAACCTTGATTCTCGATATAAAAAATTTCTACCAGCATTTGTGTACTCCTTTGGATTATGACCCGAGTCAGTAACAAGGTGCAACATATGTGATTTTCAGGTGATCACCGATATAAGGTCTTAACCTTATAGTGGAGTCTGTAAAAGCGTTTATCAACGCTACTGTGTAGAATGGACTGGAAAAAGTGCATGAATCTATCCATTGAATGCTTTGCTATTGAAGTTTTGCTAAGAGGCCGTCGGGTTATGGGGTTCGTCGCGAGGCGAATGGGACATCGAGCGGATTTTTTTGATCTTTTAGGACACACAGCGGCCCCAGGTAACGAAAAAGACCGGAAAAATCAGCTGGCTTCCCATCACCGCAGAAGAATCATCCATAATCCGACAGTTTCCTGGATGATGCCGTTGATGGGCATGCCATCGCTGAGTTTAAAGGGTGTTCTCAACCCGGTTGTCCGGCACTGGATGATTAATTGACCAGGATACCGTTATGTCAGTAATTATCTGGTTCAAGTCAAATCAATTTTATTTGCAATGTAAACTATAGGCTAATAAAGTATGGCGCCATACTAACTAATTCAGGACGCTCTTTGAAATCTATCTTGCTTGGCCTCTGTTTGTTTGGTTGTGCGAATACTCAGCTTAAGGCAGACGGATTAATTAATTTATCCAGTGCACAATTAAGTGAGATGTCTGTTCAACAATCTCCCATGCTTATTGATATTAGAACTGAACAGGAATGGAAAAAATCCGGAGTCATCAGGGACAGTCATTTGTTGCAGTTTTTTGATAACCAGGGTGATTTTGATATGTCAGAATGGTTATCTAATGTGCAAAAAATCAGGTCTTCAAATGATCAACCGGTTGTGTTGATTTGTCGCTCTGGAAACCGAAGTAAAAAAGTAGGAGACGTGTTGACTAGACAATTGGGCATGAAAAATATTTACCATTTGCAGGGAGGCGTTAACGCCTGGCAGCAAAGTGGTCACAAACTTGTCACAGTTTGTGAAAGTAATGTACCCTGTTGAATATGACTATCAAAACCACTACCAATCAAGTAATTGCGCTTGCAGGGCTTGCTCAGGCGTGTTCGCTGGTTCAGCAGCTTGCCACAAAAGGGCAGGCTGAAGACAGTGTTGTCGAATCAAGTATATCCAGTATTTTTAAAATTGATGCGGCAAGTCCTGCGGATGTTTTTGGTGGCTTAAACGGTATTGCTTATGGTCTGGAACAAATGCAGAATCAGTTAACAGGACGCACCATTGCCAATCCTGAACAGGGACGCTACGCCGCTTCGCTGGTTTATTTGGAAAGACAGCTTGAAAATCGCCAACCTATGATGGAAAACATCTATACAAGCATTGAACGAATTCGTCATCAATCTGAACATTTTGGTGTCATGCATGAGAATGTGTTAACGAATCTGAGTGAGTTGTATCAAGACACCATCAGTCAGATTCATCCCAGAGTTATGGTGAATGGCGACCCTGGCTATTTATCCAGCCCTGAAATCGTCAACAAAATAAGATCACTCTTATTAGCCGGAATTCGTTCTGCGATGTTATGGAGACAATGCGGGGGGGCTCGCTGGAAGTTTCTGTTGTATCGTAGAAAATTGCAGGAAGAAGTTAAGTTTTTGCGCACCCAGTTATAGTTCATGCCCGAATTACCCGAAGTAGAAACCACGTGTCGGGGGATTGAACCGTACGTTAATGGTTCCTTGATTCGGCAGGTTGTAGTACGTCAACCACGATTACGCTGGCCAGTGAACGAGTCTCTTAATCATGAGTTACAAAACCAGATATTGACCGGCGTGGCCCGAAGGGCAAAATATATCCTGCTCACTACGATAAAAGGCGTTCTGGTGATCCATTTAGGCATGTCTGGAAGTTTAAGGGTCGTCAATAAGGATCACCCCGTCACCAAACATGATCATTGTGATTTGGTTTTGCAGAATGATTTGATTTTGCGCTATAACGATCCCAGGCGTTTTGGTGCAATTTTATGGATTACTGGAGATCTGCAACAGCATGCCTTGTTTGCGCATTTGGGGCCTGAGCCATTGGCTTCGGGGTTTTCTGCTGATTACCTTCATGCCAGGTCCAAACAGCGAAAAACAGCGATTAAAACATTTATTATGGACGCCAGTGTCGTTGTCGGCGTCGGAAACATCTACGCCAACGAGGCTTTGTTTATGGCCGGCATTCACCCCAAAAGGCAGGCAGGCCGTATTAGCCTGCAGCGTTATCAGCGCCTGGTTATCGCGATAAAAAATGTGCTGCAACAGGCGATTGAGCAAGGGGGGGCGACGTTGAAGGATTTTGTAAACGGGGAGGGCAAACCGGGTTATTTTCAACAGTCTTTGTTGGTCTATGGAAAGGACGGGGGGGCGTGCCCGCAATGTGAAGAACCCATTAGAAAAAAAACTATTGCCCAACGCAGCAGTTTTTACTGCGTCAATTGTCAGGTTTGAATAATCTTGTGCAGCTAAATTTGCTGTTGCCACTCAAATATGGCGGTGACCCGATTACCTTTTCCATGATAGCGAATTTCACTACAGAGAGATTTTAATAAATTGAGACCTCGCCCTGAATACCCCGTATTTTCTTCGAATGATTGCTCTTGTTTGGTTTGATAATCAAACCCTTCACCACTGTCAGTCATTTTTATGATCAGTTGCCCGCCGGTCTCACGCCCTAAATGCTGTATCACTATCCTGATGTATCCAGATGTGAGCGTTTGCAGACGTTTTGTTTTCTGGTCATAAAATGCCATAAAGCCTTCGGGGCTGCTTTTTATGCTGGATTCTAAACCTAAAACGCCATGGTCAAGTGCATTTGCGAATAATTCAGTCAGGATAATAAAAATATCCTGCTGGACGTTTTGCAGCCCCTGAATTTCCATAATGGTGTTCATTATGATGGGGACTGGGTTAACGTGTTGTAAAGATTCAGCCCTGAATTCCAACATTGTTTTCCAGGGAATGGGGGGATTAGTGATGTTTTGTTCAGAACTGGGAGCTTCTTTCCACGGGATATTGTTAATATCACAATGCAGCATGGCAAATAATGAATCGTTATCTGCATGATGATCGATTATGGTTTGCTTGAGTTCGTTTAACGGGTCTGATAATTCGTGGGTGTTTGCCAAGCAGCTGGCCAGCATGTGCTCCATGCCTGTTGAAATCATGTTTTCAGACATCAGCGTGAGCAGCTGGTGTTCATCAACGTCAACTTTTTGCGATTCAATAGAAATGGTTTGTTGAATGCCCAAAGGGGGATTGTGTGAAGGCAGCAGCTCAATTTTCTGCTTTTTAAAATCAACCAGAAAATGATCTTGCATGCCACAATTTATAACAAGCATTGAACGCGAATCAGGATTAACTGCGATTAATGATGCCGCCAGAAAGAGATCTATGGGGAGTAATGTGTTTACTTTAGTATTGATTTCTTCAACGATTTCAAGAATGCTAAATCCTTTTTTAGACATTTCAAGAAAAGTCATGGCGACTGGCGAAGCAACTAACAAGGATGCCATTCCTTGACCGGCAAAATCACCCAATAATAAATTCAAATGATTTTCTGGAGTACTACAAGCTATAAACAGATCACCATTACATAGATGCGTATCGGAGAAATTGCTGGTTAGAGCCGTTGTCTTGCAGGTTTTTTCATTTATTATCTTATTGAAAATGCCCGCAGCAACTTTTTTATCTGCCTGGTATTGATGGTTGCAACGTATTTTATCAGCATGCAGTTGTTGCAGGGTCAGCAGATTTTGTAATCGTTGGGCGATTCCGTTGGGTGAAAACGGAAGCAGGATTATATCGTTGATCCCGGGGTTGTAATAACTGGCCGGTTCTGCTGCTGATTCTCGTTCAGTTAATAAGACGTAAAGGATATCAACGTCATTGCTTTTTTTGAAGTAGTCATTCAGTTCATCAAAGGCATACAGTTGTTCGTCAACAAGCAATAAATCGCTATTTGAAATGTCCAGGTCGTTGATACTTTGAGCGATTGCATAGGTGCAATCAAACGATTCAATCATATGAATGCTGCCAGCAAAATCAATCAAATCCGGTCTGGAAAGGATGCTGATTTGTTTTATCATAAATTTGTTGAGAAATTGCTTTGAATGTCTTCTGATTGACTTAATACATCCTTGAGCATAGTCTAAAAAACCAGAAAATTTAATGGTGTTAGCTGACTAATTTACAAGTGTTACGAAATAGGGTGTACATCTACTTGAATCGTATCAATATTTTTTCCTGACATTTTGATCCGTCCTTTACATCGATCAATGCCTGTAGCCGAAAATTCAAATTCATATTGTCTGAAAAACGTCATTTTTCCCTCATTATTTCTACGTAGGCGCAGCAAATTCAAAGCGACACATTCATCAAGCAGTTGCAAATCAAATTTATCACAATATTGTCGAACCGCCTGTAATGCGTGTTCCCTTGTTTTGATATCGTCTGACCAAAACAAGAGTAAAACAGTGATAATAATGGCCAGAATGATTTCTATCATGGGTTATTAGGGAAAGGGAAAATGGCGTAATATAATAACCAAAATTCACAATGACAGATTAATTTCTCAAGTCTAATGGATAAACAACACGAAAATACTGATGTTTTAAAATGCTCGAATTGCGGTTTTGTCAGGGAAATACTGGAATCACGCTGCCCTGAATGTGGCAGTTTGAATTCAAAACTGGATGACATGCTTGCACGTGAAGAGGCTGAGAGGGAGCACAAGTCATTGAAAGGAAAAGTAAAAATTATTTGGCAAGCGCCTGATAGAAAAGCAGAGCTTTTGCATCAGCTCTCATTGTATAAACAGACATTACCTGATAATGCGATGGTGGTGCTTGTTGTCATATTTGTTTTTATCTTTGCCTTGGTTATTTCAGTGATGTAACTGCATCACTTACCCTCATTCATTTTGAAGAGTGGATGTCAACCAGGTGTAGATACGTTTGCTTAACGTGAGCTCGTAATGCTGGTAACGATGATTGGTGTTTAATTTATCTTGTCTGAAATGTGGATGAGTACGGGCTGCCAGTTTTCGCTTTCGTATGTTTTTCAGGACATCAGGCAGATCATTTTCAGCATAGATATCCAGTATGGGAAAGCGGATTTTCCCGATGATTTCTAACGGATTCACCTGATGATGATCAGCATCAGGGTGATGCAGACTGATCGTGACGATGGCTTTGATACGCGTGTTTTCTTCCTGCAACGCATATAACCCCATTAATGCCCCCATTCCGTAACCGATGATGACAGTATTGTTTACATTTCCCTTATCCAGATAATCCAATGCTTCAGAGATGCGACGTTTTGCATCATCTAACAATGAGTAATAGTCTTCGTAACTTGCCTGTTCATCCAGTACGGGAAGTTGTATGGCTAATGTGGCCCAACGATGTTCAGGCAACCGGGTTCTCAGGGTGTGAATTAATTTGTTGTGATCCGGGTTGCCTTGAACATCATGCAGAATGATCGCGGTTCCCTGGTTTGTCGAGTCGGTCGTTTGTGTATACAGTGAAAAAAAACGCTGTACTCCTTCTCCCAGCCAGACCACATTTCCCATAACAAGGCGCTGGCTGATGTCATCTGCATGATGTTGTTCAAGCGCCCTGTCACTTGCCTGGGATGTCGTGAGTACTGTAGACAGGAAAATGACAAGCCAGCTTATCTTCATCAACTCTCTTCACTGTAGAAGTGACTGTCAGTGTAGATGTCGTGAATATGCCTTATTAACACCATGATCACGGATGCCATGGGCAAAGCCAGTAAAATGCCTAAAAATCCGAATAATTGACCGCCGGCAAGCACGGCAAAAATGACAGCAACCGGGTGCAAGCCGATGCGATCCCCGACCAGCCACGGCGTTAGAAAGATACCTTCCAGTGTTTGTCCAATGAGAAACACCAGAGCCACAGGAGCAAGGTAGACCACATCCTGAAACTGCAACAATGCTGCAAGACAGGCGGCTAATATGCCAATAATCGAGCCCAGATAGGGAACAAAGCTGACCAGACCAGCCATCATGCCGATCAATAGAGCAAGTTCTAATCCGACTAACCACAGGCCAAAGCTGTAAATGACACCCAAAGCGATCATGACATAAAACTGACCGCGGATAAAAGCGCCGAGTACCTGGTTTGATTCATTCGCCAGTTTGCCAATCACCGGTGCAATACGGCGGGGGAACAGGGCATGTGTTTTTTCAACCAAAATGTCCCAGTCACGTAATAAATAAAATGTGATGACCGGGATAAGCACCAGGTCCATCATCCATTGCAGAATAACATTGCCGGAATGAGAAACAGAATTCAGAATGGTGGTTAACACGCCGCCTGCCTGCTGCCAGTGTGATTTAATCACCTGAACGATGCTCTGGCTGTCCAGCGGTACAATACTGGTGTTAAAACGCTGATTAATTAACGGTAAAAACTCGTTGTTAATCCAGTTTAAATAAACAGGAAGTTTGCGAATAAATAATGTAATTTGTGATTCTATCCCCGGAATAATGATGAGCAGAACAGAGATAAAAATAAGCAGAAATACAATGAATACCAGGCTGACTGCGGTTGATCGGCCAATTTGCCATTTTTTGATGTGTACTACTTCCAGCCGGTCTACCAAAGGATCGCCCAGATAAGCGAGCGCTGCGGATATGGCAAAAGGCAATAGTACCGGGGCTAATAAATATATTAAGCCACCGAACGTTATAAAAAACGTCAGTGCCAACCATTTGTTAGAGTCCGTCACTGTCTTATGTCAATCCTGGTAAAAAGAATAAGTGTAAGTCGAAATAATCATTTATCCCAATAAATTATTATTTAAGACAAGTAGAACGAAAGAAAATAAACCTACCTGCCAGAACTGAATGACAGATAGGGGCAGGCAGGATTACTGGGAAGACATGATCGCTAACGCCGCACCGATTAACCCGATAACAGTGGCTAATAATGCCATTAATTTTTTAAAGCTGGCAGATTTTTTTTCTTCCAGGGTGGGAACGCCTTCTATGCTGGCTTCAATAGCCCGGTATTTACCATCACTATCTTGTGCAATATTGTAATAAATAGTGTCACCTTTATTGGGCCTTCTTGCCATATTGTTTAATGCCGAAATATGGATAAAAATATCCGGACTTCCATCGTCAGGCTTAACAAAACCGAATCCTCGATTATCTTTCCAGGCCTTCAGATATCCCTTGTGTTGCGCTCTAGTCATATATTCCTACCTCTAGAATGACTGTTAGTAGATAAGGAACCTCTGATCAAGTCCAATTATTTTTAGCTTGCTAAAACTGTCGCTATTTTCCACGAAGATCGGCGCAATAGAATGACTATTACTGCTCACTTCGAGAAAAATAGCGACAGTTTTTTCTGCGCTAAATTCTAACCAACTTAATC
>SPJL01001457.1_pt1 | contig 14620 bp, 6 predicted proteins | sample 3741751 | NCBI WGS metagenome assembly SPJL01 (sample SAMN10925998, study PRJNA522277) | cold seep metagenome | isolation source: Elba SIP-enriched marine methane seep metagenome, extraction at timepoint T3 | place: Italy: coast of Elba, Mediterranean Sea | reverse complement strand
CGCCAGACCTTGGCGATCTTGCCATCGGCATCAACCAGGAAGGTCGCGCGTTCGATCCCCATGTACTTTCGCCCATACATAGATTTTTCAACCCAGGTGCCAAAGGCCTCACACACCGCGCCGTCTTCGTCGGAACCCAGGGTAAAGGGCAGTTCATATTTGGCTTTGAACTTATCATGCTTCGCGACCTTATCCTTCGAGACCCCGATGATCGCCGCCCCAACGCCGGAGAAATCGGGCAGCATGTCCCGGAACCCACAGGCTTCCTTTGTGCAGCCAGGGGTGTCGTCCTTGGGATAGAAATAGATCACTGCCGGCTTTCCTTTAAGGTCGGCGAGGCTGATCGTGCCCCCGCCGTCGCTCGGCATGGAGAACTCAGGGCAGGCATCGCCTTCGGATACGGACATGTTTCAACTCCTTAGTCTTAGAGATCGACGATTATCTGTTGTTTGTGGTGCATGAGATGAGCGGGTGATTTTAGAACGGTGACACGGCGCCTCAAGCCTCTTCCCCGAAGCCTGCCGCCCGCGCGGGCTCGATCAGCAAACGATCATGAATTTCCGCGACCTGAGCGGCGACCGTCTCCATACGAGCGGCAAGGTCGTCGAAGCTTTCGAACGATGCGGCCCGGGCAAGTGCCTGCTTTTGCCCCTCCGGCGCCGTCTCCGGGTCGAAGTCACCTTCCGTGGTCAATCGGATCACCGCCTGCAAGCGACGCCATAAGCGCAAAGCGTCCCGAAGCGCGTCAAAGTCAGACTTTTCGAGCAGGCCGGCATTCTCCAGGGCCTCCAACGTCTCGCCCGTATTGCGCTTCAAGATTTCAGGATGGTCCTTTGCGTGACGCAGAACCAAATATTGGACGGTGAATTCAAGATCCACCAACCCACCCGCGCGATACTTGATCGCCCAAGCCGAACGCCCCGGGAACTGACCGCGAATCCGCTCCCGCATTTTCGCGATATCCTTTGCCAAGGGCCCGGGATCGCGTGTTTGGCGTAAGGCTGCGTCGATCATTGTCTCTAATCGCGCCTTCAAGACCGGGCTCGCACAGATCACCCGCGCACGGCTGAGCGCCATATGCTCCCAGGTCCAGGCCTCCCCATCCGGCAGTCTGTAATAGCTCTCAAAAGTCTCCAACTGCGTGGCCAGCGGCCCCGAACGCCCGGCGGGACGGAGGCGGTTATCCACCTCATACAAGCGACCTTCCGCCGTCTCGCTGGCAATCGCACTGACCAGGCGCTGACAAAGACGGAGGTAATAGACCGCCGGCCCCAATGGTTTCTCGCCATCCGAGGCCGACGCGCCCTCCGCAACATCATAGACAAAGACGAGATCGAGGTCGGAGCGATGCAGAAGCTCACATCCCCCCAGCTTTCCAAAAGCGATGATGGCGAAGCCTTCACCGGGAACATGCCCATGCCGTTCGGCAAAGGCTTCGATAACAGCAGGCGTCAGGGCGTTCAAAGCCGTCTCTGCGACATCGCTGATTGTCTGACCGACTTTGTCCCCATCGGCAATTCCGCGCAGCAATTGAACACCGATCTGAAAGCCCCGGTCATTTGACCAGCGCCGGACGCCATCCAACACGTCTTCCAAATATCCGGCATGCGCCAACATCGCGCCCAAGGTCTTCCGCATCACTTCGACGGGCTCATCTGGATCGAAGAAATCAGGGGACATAACCGCATCCAGCAGGATCGGTTTCCGCGCCAGCCACTCAGCGAGCCTGGGCGCATTGCCCATCAATTCCGCCACCAGATCAAGCAACACAGGCTGCGCATGGAAGAGGGAGAATAACTGAACACCCGACGGCAGCCCCTCTAGGAACTGATCAAATCGGATGAAAGCGTCATCGGGATCAGCTGTACGGGCCAATGCATTCAAGAGGGTTGGCTTCAGTTCAGTCAGGATTTGGCGCGCCCGTTCACTGCGTGTCGCGCGGTAACGAGCGTGGTGCCAGACACGAACCCGGGCCGCCACCCTGGACGGGTCCTTGAAACCCATCCCCGCCAGTGTCTCCAAGGTTTCCGGATCATCCTCCGTCCCGGTGAAGACCAGAGATCCGCCGCCCCCAAGGTCGGATGAATCTTCAAACAAGGCAGCATAGTGCCGTTCGACTGTCAGAAGACGTTCCAACAACGCCTTGCGAAAGGGCTCAAACGTTTCAAAGCCACAGAACTGCGAGATCCTCAGCAAACCTTCCTCTGTGGTCGGCAGGGAGTGAGTCTGTTCGTCATTCACCATCTGGATCCGGTGTTCGACCGTGCGCAGAAAGCGATAAGCCTCCGCCATGCTGTCGCGCGTTCCCTCCTCTACATGGCCGGCGTTGGTCAGGGCATTCAGCGCTTCAATCGTCCCCCGTCCGCGCAAGGCAGCCTGACGCCCCCCCCAGATCAGCTGCTGCGTTTGGGAGAAAAACTCGATCTCCCGAATACCGCCTCGCCCGATCTTGATATTATGACCTTCGACAGCCACGTCGGCCCCACCCCGATGGGCATTGATTTGCCGCTTGATGGAGTGAATATCCTCGATGGCCGCAAAATCGAGATGTTTGCGCCAGACAAACGGCCGAATATGGGCAAGGAAGTTTTCGCCAAGCATCAGATCACCGGCGACCGGACGCGCCTTGATCATCGCCGCCCGTTCCCAGTTCTGCCCGACACTCTCATAATAGGTTTCCGCTGCCGACACGGTCATGGCGAGCGGCGTCATTCCGGGGTCCGGTCGCAGCCGCAAATCGGTACGGAAAACATAACCATCCGCTGTGCGCTCATCCATAACCCGCATCAAAAGACGGGTTGCGCGTACCATATCCTGTCGAAGCCGATCCCGGTCAGCATCCAAAAACAACGCCGGATCATAGAGAACAATAATATCGATATCCGAAGAGTAGTTAAGCTCACGCGCGCCGAGCTTTCCCATGCCGAGCACAAAGACGCCCTTGCCATAGGGCTCCGGCGCGCCCCGGACGTCAGCCATGACAACAGCCAGTGCCTCATCCAAAGCCACCGCAGCTGTATCGCTTAGGCAGGTGGTTACCTGCTCCAAAGACCAAAGCCCTGCGATGTCGGCAAGGGCAGACGCCAAGGCAATCCGCCGCTTCCCACGGCGCAACCGCCGCATTACAGATTTTACATCCTGACCGGCATTTCGGTCCTTCATTTCCGCCAAAGTCTTCGCCAGGAACGCATCCGGCCCGATGCGTGACACGTCAAGAAAGACATCTCCATCCCGAGCCAACAACTGACGCAGGTATGGGCTATGCGTGACGGTAAAGCGGGCCAATCGCCCGGCACTCTCATCGGATAGCAAATCCTCAATCGCCGCAGAAAATCCCTCTCCGTCTTCCAAGGGGGGGCGGCACGTGATCTCGGGGACCTCTTCAGCCCCACCATCCGGCAACGGAAATTGCATCGGGTCGAGGTGTTGAAAGAAGCCAGGTGTTTCGCCGCTGCTGATCTCTTGCTCCATCATCGGGACCTATTCTTTCCATTTACGCCAAAAGCCCGGCAATTCTCACCGGATTCTCGTTTTCTTCTGACGCGCGCGACTGATATTGTTCTCTTGACCGTTTTAGAGACTGACACAGGCTTGCCAAAGGTAAAATCCTGACCGGGCTAACATGGCGCAACCAATGGCATCATGCTACAAGCGTCACGATACTGGGATCGATAAAGTAACGGCGTTCTTACGCGCGCCTCGTGGTTTAACATTAGACAGGTGCCGACCGAAGTGACCCGCGCGGCTTTGCGATTTTCTTTTCAGTTTGTGCTGGCTCTGCTTGCGGGGTTGATCATTCTTGCCGGCGGTGCAATCTGGCGCCTTTCAGAAGGCCCGGTTTCGCTTGGTTTCCTGGCCCCTCAGATCGAAGAAGCAATCAACCAGCCGGGGGCGAACTTACGCATTGAGCTTGGCGAGCCCCAATTGATTTGGGCCGGCTGGGACCGGGCAATCGATGTCGTTGCACCGGAAGTTCGCATCCTCTCGGAAGGCACTGTGCTTCCCGTCGCCCGGCTGAGATCCGTGTCCGTTGGTTTTTCTCTTGAAGCCGCCCTCGAAGGGCACCCACGCCTCACCTCCCTTGATCTGCTTTCCCCGAATGTCAGACTGGTTAGAACGCCTGACGGATCAATTCGTCTGCGACTGGATGATGGTGCCGACCAATCAGAAAATGATGCAAACACCAACGAATCCGCGACCACATCGCCGTTGGATATCCTAGGTTTCCTTCGAAGCGAGAAGGACCCAAAGGACCCGCTCAGCGAGTTGAACCGCATCAGTCTTGTCGACGGCTCAGTCATTCTGGATGACCATGCAACAGGCAGATATTGGCGCCTTTCCGGCGTTACCGCCGACTTCACCAGGGACGACACGGGGCTTTGGGCAACGGCAAACGGCCATATTAACCTAAACGGCAGTAAGGCGGGGATGCAGGTGACGGCATCTCTGCCTCATGACGCATCCCGTGTCGATCTATCCGTATCGGCCCACGACGTGCCCCTGTCGGTGTTAACGATCATCGACGAGAACATTGGTGAGGTTGACAAATTAGCGCATGGGTCTGTGACACTCAGCGGCAGTTTCGATCTGGAACACAAGCGCCATGATGCGACCGTCGATGTCCTCACAGAACTGGGCGGCGCCCATCTGACCGCAACAATTGCGGAATCCGAGAACGCCTTCATTGCGGAAGGCAGTTTTCAGGGACTTCACCCCCCGACACTTGCCAAGGCGATCCCGATCCTCGAAGAAATCAGCGCGGTTAATTTGCCCTTAAAGGGAACGTTCAATTTCGCCGGGATGTTGGATGGCACCGTGGAATCCGCGACGCTACTGATCAACGCTGGCGAAGGACGTCTCGTGGTCCCCGAACTCCTTCCCGATCCGGTTCCGATAACGGACGCGACGACAACGCTAAATCTGACCGATGGGGGGAACGGCATCGAGATTGAAAGCCTTAGCCTAGGTTTAGGGGGGCCCCGCGTAGAGGCGTCGGGGAGCCTGAAATCAACGGATGGAGAGGATGCTTCAACGCTTCAGGATATCAATCTGGAAGCCGTTCTAACGACATTCCCGCTTGAGAAGCTGGACCTCTATTGGCCCCCCGCGCTTGCATCACCGGCGCGCGAATGGGTCGTTGGCAACATGCCATCGGCCCGCGTCCATCAAGCCAGCATCCGTTTCCAGGGAACCCTGCAGGACATGGACCCTGATACACTCCGTATCGGAGAATTGGGTGGCGACATCGACTTCGACCAGACCGAAGTTCATTATCTGCGTCCTATGCCCCCTGCCACCGATGTGGCGGGCCACGCCCAATACGACGCAAAAAGTTTCTCCATTGATGTCCAGTCAGGACGTGTCGGCGCAGCAACTCTCAAGGAAGGCCGCGTCGACATCTTCGGCCTCGATATCGGTAAGGAAAACATCGATATCGACATCAAGGTCAACACACCGATCAAGGATGCCTTGTTGCTCCTTGATACGGACCCCTACCGCCTGATCGAAGACCTGGGCATTGATCCGAATGGGATCGCAGGCAGCGCCGATGTAACGGCCCATTTTGCCTTTCCTTTGCTGAACGCTTTGAAAGCGAGTGATGTTGTATTCAAGGCTGACGCCCAACTGGCAGGCGTCAGTATGAAAGAGCAAAACACAGATATCCTTGTCGAGGCGGATAGCCTTTTCCTGCAGGTTAATAACGCCGGCCTCGCGCTATCGGGCCCGGCCCTCCTAGACAGCATCCCGTCTCAAATCGCGATTCAGGAATTCTTTAAGAACACCGGCGCAGAACGCCGCCGGGTGAATGTCGCAACCCGGCTGACACCGGCGGACCTTGTGCCGCATGGATTGGACCTCACAGATTTCACCGAGGGCTCTGCCGCGACCGATCTGAGCCTTGTTGAAATGCGTGACAAGTCACGGCGGTTCGACATTGCGATGGATATCTCTGACCTGGCGATCCTGACCGACGATTATGGATTTGAGAAGCAACGATCCATGCCTGGAAACGCGACGTTAAGCATTGAACAAGTCCCGGGGGCAGAAACACAGATTTCCGCTTACGCAATCAATACCGACGGGTTGAAGGCGCGAGGGGCCGCGCGTTTCACCGAAAACTTCGGGCAATTCCTCGAATTCACCGCAGAAACACTAGAAGTCGGTGATGATAGAGTTGCGCTCCGGGTTTCTCGTCTTCCGAATGATGGTTATCGGATTGATGCAAAGGGTCCTCGCGTGGAAATCCAACCTCTTCTGGACCTCATGGAAGACGACGAAGATAGCGAAGAACCGGAGACAGCGGAGCCACCAGTTCCCGGTCCACCGATCTCAGTTTTCGCAAATATTGGCACCTTGACCGCGGGCGATGCCCGACGCCTAGATTCGGTGCGCTTGGAGGCCCACTATGATGGGCTTCACGTCGACACTTTAAAGCTAGATGCACGGGTCGGTGAAGAACATCCACTTACAATTGCCTATGTTCCCGTATCCGGTGGGCAGCATGATTTAAGTGTAACATCCTCGGATGCCGGTTCCGCCCTCAAAGCGCTTGATGTAACCGACCGGATCCAAGGGGGCTCACTCTCGCTATCGGGCACGCGCCCCACGCCGGATGCAGCGCTGGAGGGAAGGCTAACTGTTGAAAACTACACCCTGTCGAAAGCACCGGTCCTCGCCAAAGTCCTGGAATTCATGTCCTTGACCGGCATTCTTTCCGCGCTTGGGGACTCCGGCCTTTCCTTCGACAAGTTAGAAGGACAGTTTTCATACCTGGATGGTGCCCTCTCAATAGAGGAAGCCCGTGCCTACGGTACCTCCTTGGGAATAACCGCTGAAGGGAAAGTCGATGTCGATGCTGATACGATTGACCTGAACGGAACGGTCGCAACGATGTATACGATCAGCCGGATTTTTGAGAATATTCCGATCCTGAACATTATTGTCGGTGGAAAGGAAGGATTGTTCGGCGCGAATTTCCGCGTTCGAGGTGCGGTGGAAGATCCGGAAGTTTCGGTAAACCCTCTCTCCGCGCTAGCCCCCGGCTTTATAAGAACCTTATTCAATCAGCTTCCTACCGCGGATCCAGACGCCCTGCAGGAAACACCATCGCCGCCAGGAAGCGATTCAGACAGATAAGCTGTGATTGCCGGCCTCTTCGGGAACCATGAGGAGCGCTTGGCGGACCGTTTCAGCCCCCGCATTGCCCTGATACGCATTCTCACTTAGATAGCGCCGCCATGCCCGAGCACCGGGTTGCCCCGCAAATAGTCCTAAGATGTGCCGCGTGATATGGTTCAACGAAGTCCCCTTTGAACACTCACGCTCAATATAAGGTAAAAGCGCCCGCACGATGTCATGCCGGCTAGGCTTGGCAGTTTCCGTTTCGCCAAAAATGCGCTGATCCGCCTCTGCCAAGACATAAGGGGTTTGATAGGCAGCCCGGCCAATCATAACACCATCTGCCCACGCGCAATGTTCCTCCGCTGAATCCAGATCCATCACGCCCCCATTTAGAATGATTTCCAGATCCGGAAAGTCGCGTTTCAGCTGCTCAACGACATCGTATTTCAGTGGCGGAATCTCCCGGTTCTGCTTCGGACTCAAACCTCCGAGAACCGCGATCCGGGCATGTACAATAAATGTCTGACACCCTGCCTCCCGGACGGTTTCGACAAACGTTATCAGATCATCATAACTTTCCCGCCCATCAATGCCGATCCTGGATTTCACAGTGACCGGAATATCCACTGACTCTCGCATCGAAATCACACAGTCCCGAACCAAAGCCGGGTCGGCCATCAAACAGGCGCCAAAACGACCGGATTGAACGCGGTCAGAGGGACAACCGACATTCAGATTGACCTCATCATATCCAAAAACTTCGACAGCGCGCGCGGCCTCTGCCAGATGCTCCGGGTCCGATCCTCCCAACTGGCAGGCGACCGGATGTTCAAGGGAATCAAAACCCAGCAAGCGTTCCTGGTCACCGAAACGAATCGCGTTGGCGGTTACCATTTCTGTATAGAGCAATGTATGTCGGCTAATCAGGCGCAGGAAGTATCTGTCAAACCGATCCGTCCAATCCATCATCGGCGCGACGCTAAGCCGTCGGTCGAGCCGGCCAAACGCTTGCCCGGAGGCCTTACTGTCGTCCAGAGCCTGCATTTTCCTTGTCCTGATGCCTTCATCCGCCTGAAATAAGCTCATTCGGCCCTTCATGAACCGGAACCTAAGTGTGGGTCAAGGTTTCCAGGGAATTTGGGGGAGGTGAATTGTGACCGTGATCACTTGACCTCACCCCGTCCTACTGATGGAATCCGACACGGCTGAAATCGATCTGGCTTCATAAACCAGAATCGGTGAAATGAACGAAATTCCAGAAAAGAAGCGTTTCGATTTCAAATGCGGAGAAGCCAGCTCTTCAGTTGGCAGGAAATTAAAGGCAGCAACGGGTGAGACTGCTCTTAGCGATGGCTATTTCAACACTGCTGCTGGTCGGCGGTGGTTGGCTATTTGCGCAGACCATGAATCAGCGTGCGGACAAAGCCTGGTTGGATAAGGCGCAGCAGGAAGGGGCCTCTCTTACCGATAAATTCGCGCTCACCATCGAACGGGCGTGACGTCAGCTCTACGCGTTCTCCCGCGGCTTGGCCGATGATCGAATTCGCTCTGTACAAGATGTTACCGATGAGGCACGCCGCATCGGCGTTCTTGTCGGTGAGGTCCCTTTCCGAGCCGTCGCCTTTGCCGTCAAGGTTAAGGCGGAGGAACGCCCAGGCCTGGAACAGGCTATCGGCCGGCAATTTTCCATTGTCGGTGAGCCCGATACCCGCGCGGCGGAGCGGGCGGAAAGCTATGTGGTCGTCGGGGCAACAGGCGTCGATAATTTCGTTACAATCGGCACGGACTTGATGACCGACCGTGTTTTGGCATCGATGGCGGAAGGGGCATTCAGATCCCCAACCGAACGCATTGTCGGACCATCTGTGGAAGCGCGCGATGGCGGGCTTTACACGCCAATTTCAGTGCGCGCCGAATGGGGAGATCGCGAAGGCATCGTCATCGGTCTATTCGATTTTCGAGACGCAATAGAAGCAATCACGCAAACGTCTTTGCCTGCTGGATTGGGGATTGAAGTATCAGAGCGCGCGACCGCGGTCGGCAGCAACGTCTTTCGCATTCTGATGGCCATTGAAGAGGCGGAAGATTTAATTGAGACTTACAAAACCAGCTACACGCAAGGCGGAGTCGGTTGGCGCTTCCAGTGGTCGGTTCATGAAGATTTCGTTGGCGGCCCTGATCACAGCCTAGGCACCGCGATGCGTTGGGGAAGCGTCGCCGCAGGCCTTGTGCTGATTTTACTCCTATTGTTGTTCGAGATTTCGCGGCGGCGCGAACGTATGCTCGATCAACACAGTGATCTTCTTCAAACCATGATCGACTGTATGGAGGAAGGAATATCGGTTGTAACACCAGACATGAAAATCGCCGCGAGCAATCAAAAATTCTTTGATCTGTATGGTTTCCCGGCAACCCTTCGAGAAAACGGCCGCCCGGTATCCGACTATGTCGACGCCCGGATTGACCGGGGGGATTTTGGCGCCGTCGATGATCGCAGGACTTTCATTTCAAACCGGATCACGAAAAATCTCGATGCTAACGCCCACAATATTGTGGAGGAACTGCCGGATGGAAGATGTGTCGAAATACGCCGCTCCCGGACTGAGGATGGGCACCTGGTTTCGCTCTATCTCGACGTAACGGAAAGCCGTCGAAACGAAACCATGCTGCTTGATCAGGCACGCGTTACCCAAGCGGCCTTGGACAATATGCATAATGGCTTGCTGCTGATCAGTGCCACTGGTCGCGTCCTCGTATGGAATGATCGGTTGGCGCGCGTCTTGGGCCTGCCACAGGGGCGTTTAATTGTCGGGGCTGAGGCCTGGCCAGCCTTTACGGATATTCCCCTGCTAACTGTCGAACCGGCGGATGGAGAAGAGCTGGTAAACCTTAGTCAGTATCTGCAAGCTCTTGCTGCCGACGAAACAGAAGCAGGTATGATCAAACTTGAAGGCGACCGATGGGTAGATGTGACTTTGCATCATATGCCGGATGGCGGTTTCGCGTTTACTTTCACCGATGAGACCGCGAGGAAACACGCAGAGGACAAGCTTCTGCACGATGCATTGCATGACACGGTAACAGGGCTTCCAAATCGCTCACTCTTTATCGACCGGGTTGGGCAAATGTTGTCTCGCTGGAATCCGGGGGACAGTCTTGGATTTGCCGTGCTTTTCCTTGATCTCGACCGCTTCAAGAATGTGAATGATTCACTTGGGCATGATGTCGGGGACATCCTGCTGGTCGAAGTCGCCCGACGTCTGGAACAAGCCATTGGGCCAGGGGATTCGATCGCGCGCCTTGCCGGCGATGAGTTCGGGATCCTTCTGAGCGATGTCAGCGACCGCGATGATGTCCTGGACCGGGTCCATTGGATACAAAACGATATGTCCGCCGCCTTCCGACTTCTGGATCAGGAAGTCTTTACCTCTGTCTCCATTGGGATTTCGCTTCCAGCATCGAATTTCAGCAATCCGGAAGAAATGCTGCGTGCCGCAGACATCGCCATGTATCGCGCGAAAGACAAAGGCATGGGTAGTCTGGCTGTGTTTGATCCGCAGATGCAAACGCGCGCCATCACGCAGTTGCAGCTTGAAAGCGACCTGCGCCGCGCCATCGAGCGCGATGAGATCACGGTTCATTTCCAGCCCTTGATTGACCTCCGCAGTGGTCGAATCGCAGGGTTTGAGAGCCTTGCCCGTTGGGAAAGCCCAGACAGGGGCTTGGTTCGCCCGGGGCAATTCATTCCAATGGCAGAGGATACCGGGCTGGTCGTCCAAATCGGTGCCATCGCGCTGAAGCGATCACTGCTTCAAATGCGCGAATGGCGACGCACACTGGGCGCCAAGGCACCAGAAAACATCAGCGTCAATCTGTCAGCCCGTCAATTGCTGGACCCCGAACTCGTCCGAGAAATCGAACTGCAACTGGCCAATGCCAATGTCCCGGGGAGTTGCCTAAAGCTGGAAGTGACGGAGAGCATGATCATGCGCAATCCGGAACAAACGGCGCGGACATTGATGGAATTGAAGCAATTGGGCGTGGCGCTCTCTATCGATGACTTCGGCACCGGCTACTCGTCCCTCAGCTATCTGCACCGCTTCCCCTTCGATACATTGAAGGTCGACCGGTCCTTTGTTCTATCTATGGAAAACAAGCGGGAAAGCCGTGAGATCATCCGCACAATCGCGCTGTTAGCGCATACATTGGGCATGGATGTCATTGCTGAAGGGGTTGAGAGCGCTAAACAACGCAAAGCTCTGCTCGATTACGGGTGCGAGTTCGGACAGGGATTCTTCTTCGCAAAGCCCATGGCCGCAGACGCAGCAACCGAGGCTTTGGTGTCCGAACGCAGATGGCACCCCCTAACGCCGTCTTCCGATGTCGAAGATGATCACTCAACGAGTGCCGCAGAATAGGAGGAAGCCATGATCGGAAGCGCTCATATCGACGCTTTGGAGCGCGATGGTTTTGCCATTATCCGCGGCTTTATCCCCCCAGACGAAATGGCCGCACTGACCGAGGCCGTCGAGCGCGTCCAGGCGGAAGGCATGACCCATCATGCAACCTATCGCCACAAGAATCTCTGCTATGAGGTCCTGAAAGATCCGGTGCTTCAAAGTAAGGTCCTGGTGCAGGCCTATTGGTTCTCCTGGATCGAACCGATTCTGGAAAAGCAGCGCCGCGACCCGCGTTATCTGGAGGTCTTTGAGCCCCTACTCGGTCGGGACATCAAACAGATCGCCAATCAGATTCATTGGAAGCCCCCCGGGGCGCAATATTCCGACTATCGTTTCCATCAGGATTTGCGGTTTCGGGAGAAGCCGGAAGATTTCTCCAATCTTACGACCCACAGCTTCACCACCGCGCTTGCCATCGATCCGAATGGCGAGGAGAACGGCGCGCTGATGTTTTTCCCGGGTAGCCACAAGAAAGGCTATTTGGGGCTTTCGGATGGCGGGCCCATAATGAATGACGGCGGCGAGCGGCGCTGGGGGTTAAGCAAGGAAGAAGAACTTGAACAGGCCGGGCTTGATCTCAACGATGCTGTCCTGGCGGAGATGGAACCCGGCGATCTAGCCATTTGGGGGCTGCTGACCGTTCATGGCTCTCGCGGCAATCGATCCAAGACCCTGGACCGGCGCATCATCCTCAACTCCTATGTGCGGGCCGAAGATTCTCCGACGCGTGGAGAATGGGCATTCAAGGACGGTGTCTCCACCCCCTTGGGTGACGACCACCAACTCTGCAAATATGAAGAACTCTACACCCGCCCCGGCCCTTTCTATGACGACACGGATTGGATCGCAGAGCAGTAATCAAACACGGGCTCAGGAACGTATACTCAATGACTGATATCAATTCCCTCCGGCGTGATCTCGCCGCCGCCTTCGTCTTGGCTGACCGTTTCGATTTCTCGGAAGGGATCTGCAATCACTTCTCCGCCGTTATTCCGGGGGAGGATGAGCGCTATCTGATCAACCCCTATGGCGTTCATTGGTCGGAGATGAGAGCGGACACGCTGTTGGAGATTGATGGTTCCGGCAATATCCTCGCTGGCGAGGGCGAAGTAGAAGCAACAGCCTTGTTCATTCATGTCGCCGGCCATCGCGCCAACCCGCGCCACACTGTTCTGATGCACACCCATATGCCTTACGCGACGGCGCTCACCATGGTGGAGGGAGGACGCGTGGAAATGGCGCATCAAACCGCCGTGCGCTTCCTTGACCGCATGGCCCATCATAGTTTTGGCGGGATCGCGTTGGATGATACGGAAGGGGAGCGGATCGCCGTTGCTCAACGGGACAATCCCGATGTCGATATTCTATTCCTCGACAACCACGGGATTACAGTCGGTGGGGAAAGCGTCGCCGTTGCCTTTGATGATCTTTACTATTTAGAACGCGCCTGCCGTCAGCAGATTTTGGCGCAATCGACCGGGCTGCCCTTGAAGCTGATCACAGGGGAAATGCTAATGGAAACCAAACGTCAGATCGAACAGGTCCGAATTCCGCAGGCAGAGGCGTATTGGACCGCGCTCTTGCGTCAGGTGTAGGTCGCCTGAAAAACTGGTCTCGTAGTCTCCAGCGCAAGGCCAAGCATTAGATTGCGTTGAGCGCATTACGCTTGGTATACCAAAACGAACAATATTTAGACTTACCCGGGGAGAAAAAAATGAGCGCCGAGACAAAACCGACAAAACTGCGATCCAGGGCTTGGTTCGACAATACGGCCGATCCGGAGATCACGGCGCTCTATCTGGAACGCTATCTGAATTTCGGCATCTCACTGGAAGAGCTGCGCTCCGGTCGCCCGATCATCGGGATCGCGCAAACCGGATCGGACCTATCGCCATGTAACCGTCACCATATAGAGCTCGCCAAGCGGGTTCGGGAAGGCATTCGGGAAGCAGGCGGCATTGCTATCGAATTTCCGGTGCATCCGATACAAGAAACGGGTAAGCGCCCAACCGCCATGCTCGACCGGAACCTTGCCTATCTCGGCCTTGTTGAAGCTTTGCATGGGTATCCGATTGACGGCGTGGTCCTGACAATCGGTTGCGACAAGACAACGCCTGCTCTTCTGATGGCTGCCGCGACGGTCAATATTCCAGCAATCGCGCTTTCAGTCGGGCCAATGCTGAATGGCTGGTACAAGGGCGAGCGTTCCGGTTCCGGCACCATCGTATGGGAAGCCCGCAAGCAGCGCGCGACCGGGAATATTGATGATGAAGGTTTCATCAAGCTTGCCGCCTCTTCAGCGCCTTCGGTCGGCTACTGCAACACGATGGGCACGGCGAGCACCATGAACTCTCTGGCCGAGGGCCTGGGGATGCAGCTTGCCGGCTCAGCCTCTATCCCCGCGCCCTATCGCGACCGGCCGGAGATGGCCTATCGCAGCGGCAAGCAGGTAGTCGAGTTGGTAAAAGCCGACCGCCGCCCGACTGAGATCATGACCCGCAAGGCCTTCGAGAACGCCATCGTCCTCAATTCCGCCCTGGGTGGCTCGACCAACGCGCCGATCCATCTGGCCGCCATCGCACGACATCTGGGGCTCGATCTGCCTATGCAGGCTTGGCAGGATCTGGGATACGGCATTCCACTGCTGGTCAATATGCAGCCCGCAGGCACCTACCTGTCCGAAGAATTCTATCGCGCCGGGGGCGTCCCGGCTGTGATGGGCGAATTGCTGCGTGCCGGCCTTCTGCCGCATCCGGATGCGATTGGGATCACGGGTCAGACCATGCAGGAAATCTATGGTGATCGGGAGATTGAGGATGAGGATGTGATCTACCCCGTCTCCCGCCCCTTAATGGAGAACGCCGGCTTCCTGAATATGAAGGGCAATCTGTTCGATACCGCCATTATGAAGACCAGCGTGATCGATAAGGATTTCAGAGATCGCTATCTCAGCAACCCAGACGACCCGAATGCTTTCGAAGGCAAGGCCATCGTGTTCGATGGGCCGGAAGACTTCCACCAACGCATTGACGATCCGG
>SPJL01012106.1_pt1 | contig 14704 bp, 8 predicted proteins | sample 3741751 | NCBI WGS metagenome assembly SPJL01 (sample SAMN10925998, study PRJNA522277) | cold seep metagenome | isolation source: Elba SIP-enriched marine methane seep metagenome, extraction at timepoint T3 | place: Italy: coast of Elba, Mediterranean Sea | reverse complement strand
GTTGAAACAGCCAACAAAAGCAAGCCGAATTGCCAATTTGACCGATGCCCGTTATTTCGCCGCTTGGGATGTCAAATGGCTGGGTTTCTGCCTCGATAGCAGTGCCGACCACTTTCTGCGTCCACAAGAAGTCATGGCCATTCGAGCTTGGGTGACGGGGCCTCAGATTGTAGGAGAATTTGGTTGGCAGGCCCCGGAGGAGATTCGCCAAACGGCAAAGTTGTTGGAATTGGATGCCGTACAAGTAGGCCCTTTAATGACGGCGGAGCAATTAGAGGCCTTGGCCGATTTAACCCTTTTCCAAGAATTTATCATTGAAGCCAATACCACCGCCGATACCCTGCGCCAGCAATTAACCGCTGCCGCCCCCCACGTCAACTATTTCCTCCTCAACTTTTCCCAAAATAGCATCAACTGGGCCGAACTACAAGCCGCTACCCATTTTTCTACCGATGCCCTACAAGCCCTCTGTCATGATTTCCCCATCTACCTAGACCTCTCCCTACCACTCGACCAAATGGATGCCCTCCTCCAACAACTTCGCCCCCTCGGACTAAGCGTACAAGGAGGCGAAGAAGAATTAATCGGCTTCAAATCCTTTGACGAACTCGACGAATGGTTCGAAGCCATGGAAATCCAAGAATAAATCAAATTACAAGCCACTCGAAGCGTCTACCAGATTCGAAGCGCTCAGAACCTCTACGCGTCTCCTCGTCCTTTGTGTAACTTCGGGCTTCTCTGCGCCCCTTTGCGTTTTCTCTGCGCAACTTTAGCTCACTACCGCTCGTGAATCTCCTCCGTCGATTTGCGACACAACCCCTACGCGCTCACAACAGCAGCACCTATTCCACCACCACCTTCCGCCGAAGCACTTCCCCCTCAATCCACAACTCCAAATAATACAGCCCCTCAGCCATCTCCCCCAAATCCAACCCTTCCACCGGCCAAGCCGCTCGACTCAACTGCTGCCGTCCCAACTGATCATACACCACCACACGATCCACCACCAATTCCTCTTCCGCCTCCATCAACAAAACCTCCTGCACCGGATTAGGATAAAACCGAATTCCCAACAACTTAGCATCCAAGTAAACCTGCTCTACCGCAGAATAACTAAAGCTACCATCTCGATCCACAATTTTCAACCGATAATAAGAATCGCCCTTCAAGGCCTGCCGATCCATCAATCGATATTGTTGCTCCCGAAAACTATCCCCCGCACTAGTCACCCAAGCCAAATTTTCCCAACTACTACCATCCGCACTACGCTGCACCTCAAAGCCATCGCTATTTTTTTCGGTAGCGGTAGCCCAATCCAAGGCCACGTTTTCTCCTTTCTCCCGGGCACTAAAGTGCATCAATTCCACTGGAACGGGCGCCAAGAGACCTTCTAAACAAGTAGGGTCTGTTGCAAAGATTTGTGTACTCTCATCATCGAGGAAAACGACAGTTTCTGTAGTACCACCATTATAAAGCCAGAGTAGTTCACCAGTATTGCTGGGGTCGAGTACTTGATAAGTAACTTGAGCTACTTCCGTCCAAGAATTGCTAATATCAGAGCCAATATCTGGGAAGCTCAGTTCAATATTGAGCGAAGTCTCTCCAGGGTTGGGAGTACTTACACCCACGCTATAAAACGGAGGCTCGGGCAAATTGCTGGAGGCCAAACTTGGAGAACTCAACTTGCTGGTATTAAAGGACCATTGCAAATTGCTAGAGCCTAGCGCAAAGGTACTAGAGCCCATCATCTCGATTCGGACGACGAAGTTGCTCCCGTCGTTCGATACTTCTGAAAAACGCAGACAGAAAGTCTGGGCGCTTAAAGAAAACGCAAGTAGGAGGGCCGCGAAAGTAAAAGTAATTTTCATGGTTAATGCTTTTAGAACTTAGTAGTTGAATTTGCTCAACCTAGCTAAGTGTTTAATCTAGTTGTTCCGTTTTTGAATTGTTGATTCTCCAATAGTTATTCTTATCTACAGCATTGACTGCTCCGTCCAGATTAAAGTCGGCGCGGGAGGTACTGTAATTATAGCTTTGCCCATTTTGTACTCGCCAGTGCGAGTTCTTATCAACGGCATTGACCTGGCCATCGAGGTTGGCATCACCGGCGATAAGGACTTGTAAACCACCAACAGTATTTTGAGCATTGGTCCCAAAAGTATCCATCGTTGGATCACTAAAGTCGATGGTAGGGTTTACGGTTTCCGAAAGGGCAAAAGTATTGAGCGTACGAACGCCAAAGTGATTGCGGTGTCGGAGTACGATGAAGTAGTTGTCGGGCATTAGGTTCGCAAAGGCTAGGGAGGAACTGCCATCGAGATCGACAATATCGCCATCGCGTTGTAAAAGGGCAGAACGAGTAGCCACCACGGAGGTAGGGTCTAATTTGCTGCGCAATTCTACAAAAATCCAATCGGCAATTGCATCGTCACCTTCTACGCCTAGTACTCCTGCGGGATCAGCAATTGCTTCGCCACCACCGCCATTGACATGACTAAAGCCCAAGGCCGTAAAAGGCTCGGTACTGGGTAAAAGGTCTTGATCGCGAAGAGCATCCAACATTAAGCCACCACTAAGAGGCCCTTCCAAAAAGGCCTTGATTGCGACTTGCAAAGTGGTATTATCAGGCTCGGTAATGGTAATCGTTTGATCGGCAGCAATGTTTTCAATCACTTGCTCGACACCTGAAGGCCAAGTAACTTCCAGTCGGGTTACGCCAGTTGCGCTACCTAAACCAAAGTAGGGATTGATCTCATCACCACCACCGAGGTTCGAGCCGCTACGTGTTTCAAAATATTGAATCGCCCCATTGCTATCGATCAACTTAAGCTTTGCTCCAATACCGTCGCGATTACTCTGGGTACCGATCATCTCGATTTTGAGATAATGATTACCTGTTACATAATCATTGCGCATCAAGGCGGTTTGTTGACCATAATTGACTACATACATATCTTGATCTCCGTCATTATCATAGTCGCCGTGAATCATGGTCCGGGTGCGAAGTGGATTATCGATATTCATGCTTTCGCCGACTTCGTTAAAGGTGCCGTTGCCATTATTGCGGAATAGAAGATTCGGGTGGTCAATGGCATTGGGTAAAACAGACATTGGCCCCATGGATACCACGAGATCTTGCCAGCCATCATTATCATAATCCCAAAAACTTGTTCCCCACGACCAGTACTCAGTGGCCTGTCCACCAATTCCTGCGGAGTTCGTTGCATCGTCAAAACCCAGTCCATCCATATTTTCAAACAAAACGATCGGACCGATATTGGTATAACTGTAATCCATAAAGCCATCGCGGTTGAAATCCCCAACGGCAAGACCCATTCCATTACGGCAATCATTGATCCCCATCTGAGGAGATACTTCAGTGAAGTTCCAATTGAGCGGATCACTTCCTCCATCGTTTTGGAAAAGCTTGGTTGGTGTTACGAGAGGGGTATTACCAGGAGGGGTAAAGAAACAATCGTTGACCAATAAAATATCGAGGTCGCCATCATTATCATAATCCGTCCAACCACCGATAAAACCGTAACCTAGTAGATGAGGGTCGACGGTAAGGAGGTTAGAAACATCGGTAAACGTTTCGTCACCATTATTGTGGAATAGAAAATCTTGATTGGTAGAAGTAGGATCATTAAGGTCGAGTGGTACGTGATGAGAAACGTAGAGGTCGAGATAACCATCATCGTCATAATCGCCCCAACTAGCGGAAGTTCCCCGGGAATTTCCAGAGGCCCATATTCCAGCGCTACTGCTAATATCTTCAAAACCTATTCCTGCTAAATTTTTAAACAAGACATCGCGTTCGCCATTGGCGATGTAGATATCTTGCCAACCATCGTTATTAAAATCGGCAACGGCTAGTCCCGCGCCATTTCCACCAGCATCTTCTAAACCGAGTGCTTGTGCTTTTTCGGTAAAAGTACCATCGCCATTATTTTCGTAAAATTTATTGGCAGAAGCTCGCATGCTTACATACAGATCAAGTAAGCCATCACGGTTATAGTCAATCCATGCTGCGCCAGTCCCAACCGTCATATCTGGAATTTCGATCCCGTCGTGAATGAGGTCTACTCCACTGGTAAAGGATACATTGGTAAAGCTATTGACATTGTTCTCAGTAATGGTGATATGATCATCGGCTGAGAAATTTTCAATTACTTGCACGGTTCCTGAAGGCCAAGTAATTTCCATCCGCTGTACCGTCGATTGATTACCCAATCCAAAATGCGCGGTTGTAGCATCGCCACCACCGAGGTTAGAACCACTCCGCGTTTCAAAAAAGTGATCTACTCCATTAGGAGTGGTGACTATAATTTTAGCACCGATCCCGTCGCGGTTACTGGGGTTACCAGCGAGGTCGATTTTGAGGTAATGATTACTGTTGTCTAAGTCATTGCGCATCAAGGAACAACCTTCTCCGTAATTGACCACAAAGGCATCGAGGTCGCCATCATTATCATAATCGCCATAAACGATATTACGTGTTTTGCGGGCATCGGCCAAGCCTAAACTTGCCCCCACTTCGGTAAAAGTACCATCACCGTTATTATGTAGCACTTGATTTTCCAAAGCCACGCCAGACCCTAGGCCACCTTCTGCTCCCATGGCTATATTGAGATCTTGCCAACCATCATTATCATAATCCCAGAAACTTGTTCCCCAAGAAGCATGATTGGCTGCTTGCCCATTTACCCCTGCGGCACTTGCCACATCCGATAAACTGGAGTTCCCATTGTTTTCGTAGAGGACACAGGCACCGGTATTGGTATAAAAATAATCGGGCCAGCCATCGCGGTTATAATCTCCAATGGCTAAGCCTCTTCCGGCTCGGCAATCATTGATACCAGAGAAAAGAGCCACCTCCATGAAATTCCAATCGGCAGGATCACCACCACCATCATTGCGAAAAAGTTTGGTTCCGATTTGTTCGTTCGGGTCGCTACTAGTAGCATCACAATCATTGACGAGTAGGATATCCAAATCGCCATCTTTATCAAAATCTGTCCAACCTCCGATTGCACCATAACCTTGTAGCTGCATGGTGTCCAGTAAGCTGGAAACATTGCTAAAGGTTTCGTCGCGGTTGTTGTGGAATAAAAAATCTCTTTGCGTAGCATTGGCAGCGCCATTTCCACCTGTAGGAATATGTTGGGAAACGTAGAGGTCGAGAAAACCATCATTATCATAATCGCCCCAGCTACCAGTCATCGTTCGAGAGGCCAAAGAAGCATCCAAACCGCTGCCATTGGTGACATCAGAAAAAGAGGTACCGCCATTATTTTTGAGCAACACATCTTCTCCCGCATTGGCGAGGTAAATATCCGGCCAACCGTCATTATTAAAATCAGCGATCGAAACACCTCCTCCATCGCCATTAGCATCATCAGCTCCCAATAGAGCCGCCATTTCGGTAAAAGTGCCATTGCCATTATTGCGATAAAGTAAATTACCTTGGGTCCGCATCGTCACATACAGATCGAGATGACCATCTTTATTATAATCCAGCCAGGCTGCGCCGCTACTGAACTCTACTATATCTGTAGAACTCCCGTCGTGTTGTACCATTATCCCTACGGCGGCCGATACATCAGAAAAGCCCTGTGAATGCCCCCACCATGGTAGGAGCAGTAATCCCCAGACCCAAAGCCAAGAAGAATGGCTGTTTTTTGTGGTAAAAGTTTGGTTCATGTTTTCGTTTTTGTTAGTGGTTAACAATAAGTTAGCCGGGACCTAAAGCCCGGATATAAGTGGCTTTAAAGACGGTTGTGGGAACTTCCTGAGAGAGAATTTGGAATTAAACGATAGGTAAGAATGCTAGAATAAAAATACCAAATACAAACGATATACTACATTTGTATTTGGTAAATATAAAGAATGTCGATAGAATAGTAAAGTTATATCCTTCTTTTTTTCATGAGAAGGTGGAGGTATCTTTTAATAAACAACGGTGATAAAGCCATTAAACAGCTGTTCTGCGTCGTCATAAAGGGTGCGGTAGCGGGCTACTAAAGTATAAACTCCTGGCAATACACGCAGCCCATTCATCTCCGCATCCCATTGGTCTTCCATTCCGCTTCCGGTATACAAAATCTGACCATAACGGTTGATGACCTCCCATTGAATATCAGCGATTCCTTCTCCTTTAAACTGGAAAAAATCGTTGATCCCATCATAATTTGGGGTGATGGCATTGGGGGCAAACAGGCGGTGTTCGGGAGAAATACAAAGATTTTCTTCGTGTGTTGAGGTGCAGCCTCCTTCATTAGCAATTTCGAGGCGAACGGTGTATTCACCGGGATCTACGCCATCATAATCGTGCTGTGGGTTTTCGCCGAGGATATAACGCTCTTGGAAAGAGCTATCGCCAAAATTCCACCAACCACGAGTACCACCAACACTAAAATCCAGCAAATCGACGCTTGGGCTTAAGGTGGAAATACAACGTCCATTAGGGGAAATGCCAAAATTGGCGGTCAAGGGTGGAAAGCCGGGGAGTTCCACTTCTTCCTGTACTTCGCAGCCAGTGAGTTGGTTATTGATGTTTACGTTGTAGGTAAATGGGCGGTTGAGAATGCTATTGCCCAATACCGGAGGATCAGTATCCCAGAGGATGGCATATTCTTCTCCGCTGGGCGATAGGATAGTGGCGGTGGTGGAATCGTCGTGGCATACTTTGGGGCCGGTATTATAAGCAACCACGATTTCGGGATGAACAAATACTTCAATATTTGCCTGGGCCGGCTCCGAACAAGCATCTTCCATAGTAACTGTATACACTGTAGTGTTTGTCGGATTCACCTGATGCGTTCGACCAAATCCCAGGCCTTGATTCCAAAAGTAGGTATAGCCATTTTGTGATTCACCACCACGGCCCTCCGCACTCAAGGTCACATTAAAACCAAAGCAAATACTATCACTAGTAAACGGTAAATCTATCTCCAAAGGCAAGCCAATACTAAGCATTTGCTCAACTTCACTCAAACAATCACCACTGCCCACGGAATACTTAATGATATGCTCTCCCTTACTCATCTGAGCGGGGTTAAACTGCGTACCTACCTGCCCATCAATCGTGAGCGTTCCACCAGGAGGAGAAGTCTGTACCGTAATCAGGGTATCTCGAAAACAATAGCTATTCGCCAAGCCGATAATCTCAGCTACTGCAAATTCCGTCACTTCAATCTCTTCGCGAGCAGTACAGCCATCGGGGCTATCGTAAAAGATGCTATGGACGCCCGCGCCTGCAACACCGGGAGCAAAAAGGCCTTGTTCTTCATTCAAAATTCCTGCTCCCGACCAAACACCTCCGGGCAAATCTGCCACTAAGGTTTGCGGATCTTCGCGCTCGCAAAAAGTGGCTGGACTGATCTGGGGCGATTGAAAAACTTCTACGCTAAAACTGTCCAAGCAGGTATTGGCATTGTAAATTAAGCTATGCATTCCCGGGCCCGCTAAGCTTGGTCGGAAATACCAAACATCATCGACCTCAATGGTTCCTGGGCCTTGCCAATCGCCATTGTCCGGAACGGCACCTACCGTTTCCCGATTCAATTCAAAATCATCATCTGCTGTGCAAAACTGTAAGGTGCGATTAACATCAACTTCGGTATAGCGGATGTATACAATTCGCTGATCGGCACAACCGTCAAATTCGTAGGTCAAGGTATCATTGGCACCATCGCCGAGAATAGCGGGGTCATAGATGCCAGCAGTACTATCTACCAAACCCGCTCCAAACCACATCCCACCGGGAGGGCCCCAGTTGCCGGGAAGTACGAAGGGAGCTTCGTCAGGGCAGGCTGAGAAATCCCAGAGGGCATCGATGGCTTTGATAAAAATCGTCGTTGAATCTTCACAACCATTGATCGCGTAGTGTAGTACATTGTCGCCAGGACTAGCCTCGCCTGGATCAAACTCTCCCAGGTCAGGATCGCTAATGCCCGGCCCGGTCCACACGCCGCCAAAAGGCGTTATAGCTAGGATGAAAGCAGAATCGGATTGGCAGAGCGTATCGATCACGGGCATTACGATATCACCAACATTGATGGTTTTTGAACCTTCGCAACCATTAGGGTGAGTATAGGTAACGATAAAAGAACCAGGAGTAGCGGGAGGGGTAAATAAACCATCAGCACTGATATGCTGACCCGTCCAAGTTCCCCCAGCAGGAGTTCCACCGGATACTTGAAACGGCGCACTACCGGGGCAAGCGGCATCGTCGGTACCTTCATCAAGCGGGTTGACGGTAAAAAGTGCTATGGCCTCACAACCATTAGGGTCGAGATAGCGAACGGTATCCACGGCACTGCTTACCAGGCCGGGATCATACCAGCCTGTTTCGCTATTGGCCTCATCAATACCTTCGGCAATCCACATCCCACCGGGAATATTGGCTTGTAAGGAGAACGCAGAATCAGATTGACAGAGCGAACGGTCACCACCGTCAATAAGGGGTTGAGGGAAGGGGTCAATCGTGATGGCCGCTTCGGCAGTTCCTCCCAACTCATCGGTAACGGTAACGCTATAGGTAGTGCTGGTGGTGGGACATACCTCGATACGACGCGCCGACGGTGCTGCAGGACTCCAAGCGTAAGTATATCCACTTTCGGCACCTCCACTGGGACGGGCAGTTAAGATGATACAACTACCGGCACAAATGGGGCCTTCCTCCGCACGAATGTCGACAAAGAGTGGGCAATTGATAACTTGAAAATTTTGCGTAGCTCGTAAGATGTGGATTTCTTGACAGATGTCCATTTCTTCCATCGTAAAGGTGACCGTATAATCACCGCTGACGGTAAAGGGCGGCGCTATTTCTAAATCGACGGTACGGGTGGTCCCGCCAGAGCAATTGACGGGGGTAGCACTTACTACATTGACGCCAAGTGGCCCCGCAATTTCAAAGGCTGCTGCGCTAATTAAGTTACAAGGAATATCGCGATCGAAAACGACTCGTAGACTGTTTTCTTCACATTCCAATGCTTGGATGGGTAGAATGTTTGGTGGTACTGGTGGTGGCACTTCGATTTCCCATTCAGCGCGCCAACCTGTACAAGTAACATTGGCATCGCTGATAAAATTGACGGTCAAACATCCGCTGGTGGCGGTGATGGGTGGAGGGTTAACGGTGCCGGTATAGATGCCTCCGATTTGAGGAGACAAGGTATCGGGGCCGTCGTAGAAACGCATATAGTCAAAGAGCATTCCCATGAAGGGTTCTTCGGTACAGAACTCGTCAAATACGAGCGTGATTTCTGGGACGTTGGGAATGCAAATGGAAAAGGTATAATTCTCATTATGATCGTAGGACCCTGCCGGATCACCATTTTCACTATCGAGCAAAATCCCTTTGCAATCATCGACGGTCATATTACTCATATTGTAAATCGGCTGGGCCAAACTAGGCCAAGCGAATAAAGACAACAGACCAATCAGGAGAAATAAAGGGGACCGTAGTTTCATGTTGACTTATTGCCTTAAGATGGTGATAGGTTGAGTTTCGATGGTATTGCTTTGGTTGCCCGCTTGGTCGACTAGGTAAAGCGTAAAAACGGTGGTTTCTACATCGGCATTACCGAGCAAAAAAGTATTGTCGAGTTGGAGTCGTAGCGTTCCGGTGATGGAAATATCAGCGCCGACTGGGGCGATGGGAGCTACGTAATAAGCGTCCTCGCGTTCGAGGCGGGCGTCTTTTACAAACAGGGAATTTATATCGGAATCGGGATGGCCTATATCGCCATCGCCATCTTCGTAGCGAAGGAGTAAATCAATGCTTTGCTGGAATTCGATGATGGTATCCGAACTGACTTCGAGGAGCTCAATAGAAGGAGCCAAATCGAAAATGGGATCGTCGACCACTTTTTCACAACCTATCCACATCAAAGTGGCCATCGCCCAGAGTAGCGTATAAAGCTTTGTCGTCATTGCCATTATTGAGTGAGGGTGAAGGAAAAATAATTCTTGATATAATTGGCACCGCCATCCGAAGGAATTTCGGTGATAGGGTTAGCATCATCTTGGACGTAGACGCGGAAGTAAACCGTTTCGCCGACTTCACTGACGTAGTCCATTGGGTCAATCGTAAGCTTGTGATAATAAGGAACCATCTCCCCTTCAAAGCCTTCTTGAAATTCGGCAGAATTCAAAACCTGTAAAGACAATTCCGTTTGATCGGCAAAACCATCGATACTACTTGCAAAGCGTATCTTGCGATGTGTTAATTGATCGGGAGAAAGTTTATCATCGCTCAAGGCAAAATACAAATCAACCGTAGGTAAGGAACGGGAAACCTCAATTGCACCCCGCCCATTTCTCGAACGCGACAACCAATCATTGCTCCACCCCGCCACACCTCGCATGCCCGGACGACCATTATCATTCAACACCGCCGGATTGCCCGCAATATCTTTAGCCCCTTGCCGAATCCAGGTTTTGATGTTTTCAATGTGCTGCGTTTTAGTTTGCTCCCAATCCGAATCCGGTTCGATCACCAAAGGCATTACCCCAGAGTTGCCATCAATATCAAAGGTCATTCGTGCAATCAATTGCGACGCCTCTACTTCATTTGGAAGTACCCGGTATTCATAAGTTCCCTGCAGATCATTCTTGATGATGGGTTGGAAAAGTAAAGTATTAAAGGTGCTTTCTATCGTCCGAAAATCAGGTTCAAAAGCACCGTCGTGACAACCGGAATTGGCACAAGTTTTACGGAACACCTTTGCGTGCAAACCTTCGATGCTGGTATCTTCCAGTTCGAGATTGAGCGTATCCGGGCCACCGGGAATTTCCACTTGGTCAAATGGGTTTGGTGGGTCCTCTTCTTTGCAAGCAGGCAAAGCGAAGATTAAGAAAGCCAAAAATAAAAAAGTGTAATTGATCTTTTTCATGCTAGCGATTTAAATCCGATCAAATAAAGAGCGCGCCGTGGGAGCCAATAAACCGGCACCCATTACCCGATCCTTAATGCCCAATATTTCAGCAATGGTCGGTACAATATCAGCAGCATCCCCTACGGGACTATCTTCTCCGCCAACCCGCAAATTACCATCGATACCTGGGCCTACCATCATGGAGAAAATTCGCCGCGAGTTTTCATCTGAATCATGGTCAAAAGACACCCAATCGTTTTCGTCAAGAATGGCATTGGGTTCATAATTGCGACCGTGTTCGGGCATAATCAACATGGCTGTTTTACCGGCTAGTTCTGGTTGTTGTTGAATGAAATCCCAAAGGAAGCCAATGGCATGATCGCCTCGGTGAAGGGCGCCGAGGTAATTGGTAAAACTGGCGTGGCAACTATCGGCACTACTCATATTTACTACCGTTACTTTGGGTTTGAACCAACGCATTACTTCGGCGGCAAAACCAATCGTTGCCATATCGCCATTATCGGTGACGGGAGGAAAAGCAATTTGATCATTTTCCAAACGCTCAAAAGTACTTTTCATAAAAGCCTTGATGTCTTCTTTTTCTTCTTCCGTATTCCCCAAGCCCGGCACGGTTCGTCCCTGCGCCATAAAACTCTGATTGAGAAATTCGCGCATCTCGTTGATATAGCTCAACTCTTCCTCCGGATGAAAACATTTAAAGCCTTTAATGTATTTTTCGCCTCGCGATCCAAAGGTGACGGTCGGAGCAAAAAAGTTGGCCCCATATTGCGATCCATAATCGCGATGAGCAGAATAGTTGAGTAATGGCGTCGATCCACTAATGCCATTGCCCACAAACCAAACGTCGGTAGCTTTCGCTCCACCATGACGACGGAGGTACTCAAAGATCGTAGGATGCAAAGGCCGATTTTGTAAACCCTGCGAAGTCCCGTAATATCCCGACATGGCCGTACTCAATCCCGTATAATGCCCGGTATAGCCCCCCGTGTAACGCACCTCGGGAAAGAGGGTGCCTTGCTGGTTGAGCGGCGTAGAGAGGATAGCATCAATGGGTTGGCCTCCAGGTTGTCCATCGGGGGTATTGACCCCATACACAATTTTGTATTCTGGAGGTGCGCCTTCGAGCATATTGTAGAGTACATTGCCTTCGATATCTAGGCCTTGGCTGTCGGCGAGGTAGCGCTGGTAAACGGCCTCTTGTTGACGAACACCTCCAGCAAAAAGTACCACTACCACATGCTCCGCTAAGGGGGCATTGGTGCGAGCAAACAAGCGCCCAGTGGGGAGGATGTAAGGAATGCCAGCGGTTCCTAGGGCCGTCATGGTGGCCTTTTTAAGAAAGGATCTCCTTTTCATAATGACTGATTTGGGGGCTTGGGTTTAATAGTAAAAATACTCGTTGCAGGTGGCAAAGGCCACGTACACCATCTCTGGCGTTACGTCAGGTCGCGATTCGATATAGTTGACAAAAAAGGCTAACTCGGCTTGGGTAGGCGTACGGACTAAAAAGCGGCGATAGGTGTCGATCACAAACTGGGTAGGGTCAGCGCGCATTTCGGCGGCGCTGGGCAGTACGATATCGGGGTCGGTGAGAAACTTGGCGATGATGGTTTCATAGGCCAGTTGTTTGTCTCCGATGGAGGCAATCAGTTCGGAGAGGTCGACCTGTTGATCGGGACTAAGGGCCTGTTGATACAGATTAGAATAGAGGATGGAGACAAATTGATTAGTCGTTTTATCCTTATCCTTTTCGGCGCTATTGGGGGTGACGGTCACCTCATTGACTTCGTAGACATACGATTTTTCCTTGCAGGAAAAGGTCGTTAATAAAGAGAGGCAGAACAGCAAAAGGGATAGTGATCGCCAGTGGTAAAAAGTACTCATCACAACGGGTTTTAGAAATTAGCGTACTCATTGGAGGATAACACCTCTTGTTGGATAATGCGAATATCGCGGTGCTCCAGAAAGTCGTCGAGCAAGGCAGCGGTTTCAAGTGTAGAGGGGCGACGGGCTAGGGCCTGTTGATGGACCCAGATAATCATGCCTTCATACATCTCGCGCGACTGCACAACGATATTCACATAGTCGGTTTTGCTCTGCCCCACTTCGCCGAGTAGGATAGCCGATTTGTTGTCCTCGACCATCTTAAATCCCGCGACAAATTCGGCATCGGTGGGGGTGCGCCAGAAGAGATTATCAAAACTGGCATTGATAAAGTTGAAGGTATTCATGTTCAACTCATCGTAGAGCTTATTATAGATCATCCGCCCCAGCACTTCAGCAAAGTTGATTTGTTGATCCTGGAAATCAAAACGAGCATCTAGTACGGCTTGCAGCCGAAGTTCGTCGCTAGGGTCGGCAAAAGATTTGAAATGATTGATCTGTTGATCACCCGCGCCATCGAGGCAGCGGACCTTGGCCATATTGTACATCTGCTGGTGGTAGGCGCGGAGATAGGAGGTATCGCCTACGATAAAATCGGTTTCTGTTTGCAGTTTATTAATCAATGCTACCCGTGCCGCTTTACTAAGGCCTTGTTCTTTGAGGACAGCAACTTCTGCGGTTATTTCCTCATCAAAAGGCTCGCGCCCTAGCAAATCGATGAAAAGCCGATTGACGTAATTTTCAATCTTAATCGCTGGTACATTATTGACCGATGGGGAATCGTTGTCGGGTACCGTGATAATTTCTTCCTTGGTGCAAGTTGTTAATAACAACAGTACACTGAAGACCCCCAGCAAGTGGTAAAAGTTCCCTCTCATAGTTCCGGTAGAAGGTTTAGCTAATAAAATAAGGGTCATCGCAATCCGCGATGAAGGGTCGGTGAAAAGAGAAAATCAGTTATTAGGGGGGACGTTAAAGGAACGTCGTTTGATTGCCGTTATTTTCAACAAAGGGCTGTTTTATCTCTCCTCAGAGGAGTAGACCCTTGTTTTGATACGGGAAGTTAATAGTTTTTTGCCAATTAATTATTCTCTCTTCCTTCGTACCCTTTCAAGACGGGGGGAGATGACGGATGGTTGCATGCTAGGGAAATATATTTTAGAAAAGAAGATTTATGATGAGAGGAGAAGAGGGACGCTTCGAATTTTGTGGACGCTTCGAGGAGGTGTTTTAACCTTTGCGTAACTTTGCGACTTCTCCGCGAATCTTTGCGATACTTCTTAATTGGCCAAGCCTAGACAACCCCTGCCTGTCGCTTCGCCAAAATATCCTCCACAATCATAGTCGCATGAACCCGCGTATTTTCGATAAAATACTTGCTGGTATACAAACCCCCATTGACCACGCCTGCCAAGTAAACCCCGGGCAGATTGCTTTCTAAAGTCTCCGCATCATGTACAGGCGTGCGGAACTCATCCTCAGAAATGGCAATGCCCAATTGCTGAAGTAGGGGATAATTAGGTTGATAACCCGTCATGGCCAATACAAAATCATTGGCGATGCTAAAGGAGCCATCCGGGCCATTAAGCACTATTTCATTTTCCCGGATTTCCTTAATGATAGTATTGAAATGAGTCTTGATCGATCCTTCTTTGATCCGGTTTTCGATATTGGGTTTGATCCAATATTTTACCCGAGGACTAATTTCTGACTTGCGAACAACCATGGTTACTTCAGCTCCTTTGTAATAAGCTTCGAGTGCAATATCACAGGCCGAGTTAGCTGCTCCTACGATAACTAGCTTTTGACCGACGTAGCGATGCGGCTCATCGTAGTAGTGCTTCACTTTTGGTAAATCTTCACCGGGGACATTTAAGAGGCGCGGGGTGTCGTAGAAACCAGTGGCAATGATTACT
>SPJL01035143.1_pt1 | contig 14706 bp, 9 predicted proteins | sample 3741751 | NCBI WGS metagenome assembly SPJL01 (sample SAMN10925998, study PRJNA522277) | cold seep metagenome | isolation source: Elba SIP-enriched marine methane seep metagenome, extraction at timepoint T3 | place: Italy: coast of Elba, Mediterranean Sea | reverse complement strand
TGGGTACTGATATTCAAGCCCATTTGAGGCTCTCGGTTAATTTCCTGATCGATAAAACCAGCCCATTGTTGACGACCGAGGGGTCGATCTGGTTCGCCTTCAAAAATCCGGCGGTTGATATAGGCCGTGGGGATTCCGAGGGGTTTACCATTTTTTTCGAGGATATCTAGGCCTTCGTCGGTACGAAAATCAAACCGGGAATCTAGGTAGGGATCACCAAGGCCTGGGAATGCGGTGGTATGCATGGTTACTACGATCAGGTTCTCTCCGTATACCGCGATTAGGTTATCGAGATCTGCCTTGGCCGCAGCGCAGGGCTTACATTTGGCACCGGAAAATTCTTCTACCAAAACTTTACGATTTCCGTCTACAGTAGGAGAAGGAATGGTAGGTGGTACTTCCTTGCATGCTGCAAAAAAAAGCGTAGCAACAAAAAACATAAATAAAGTTCTCATATCGATCTTATTGTTAGCTTCTTAAAAAGTAGAATTAATAGTCATTTTAACGCCGCTAAATGCGGGCTCCAATCGGCAAATTCCTCCGGTACAAACGATCCCATCTACTTGTTTTACGTAGCTGAGAGAAAAACGGTTGGATTTATGAGTGTAATATACGTCAAAACGAGGGTAGTGTAACTCCCGCGTTTCCCCATTATCTTGTACAGGCGAATTTTTACCTGGTGTAATATTATACATATCTGATACCACAAAGGACCAGTGTGGAGCAATACTAAACTCTGCTAGACCAAAAAGCCAGTCTCCATAGTCTTGTTTGGCTCCTGCACTTTCGTCTTGCCCAACATTCATGTACTGCGCTTCGAGGCGAAGGGATTTCTTACGGGTAAATTTATAGAGAAAATCTGCGTAAGGCGTAATGGCTTCCACATTGGGCACTCCAAACTTATTCTCAATAATCGATTGGTTATAATTTTGGTACTGTATCCCTCCGGTTAAAATCCATTTACGCTTATATTTATATATGAATTCAGTATAAATTTCGCGATATAGTAATTCTTCCTCGATCGTTTGTTGATCAACTACCCGAGGTAGAGTAGTAATATTAGCAACATTGACGTTAAAGCTCAACTTGCGCGTAGGAGAATAACGAAAATCCAATTGAAAGGCTTGTTCTCCCAATTCTTGAGTGGCGGCATTATAACGGGCGGTCAATCGATAAGTATTGATCCGAGTCATGGGGGGCAAAAAATTGACCATCCCACGGTTGAGCTCCACAAAAGGGTTGGTACGGTAGGTAAAATCCTCGGTACGTTTGTATTCGAGGGTTCCTCCGATCCCTTTTACCCCAAACCCTAAGGTAGTATAGAATACCATTCCCGGCCGAGCTACCAATTTACCTAAAATCCGTTCGCCATTCAACAGCGTACGCTCCGCAAAAGCATCAACAAAGGTATCTTCCGTTTTGTAAGCCCCTTCCACATACCAGCTAAAAGGACCAGCACTCAGCGTATTGTACAAACTAAAAGCATAGGCATTATAGCGAGGGGTGATACTATCGGCGGTAACGTAATTCGCCAATTCTCCAACGACGATATCCATACTCGCATCATCAAAGGTCCGGTTGGTCACCCCAAAACCAGGAGCGATGGACCATTTGCTACTATCGCCGAGGACAAAGCCGTCGATGCTAGCGCCTTTGATAATCGAGGCGTAGGTATCAAATTGTTGTTTTTGCTTTCCAGTAAAGGCCTTTATCTTCCAATTATCATTCAACTCATATCCCGCGCGCAAGCCGTAAAGGGCATTATCAATGAGGAGTGGGCGTTGTTCAAAAGCCCGAAAAATGATCCCACTACCAATTTGATCGTAGAGGTAACCTACTGAGATATCCAGTTTGTGAATCTTTTTGCTAATATACCAACGACCAATCCCTTGAGCGGTATAGGAATCTGTAGGATTGAGGAGGATAGAATTATTAAAAAGATCAAAGCGCAAGCCCAGATCAAAGCCCCAATTGCTATAATTGAGTTGCATCCATGCATCCGCACCGTATAATTGGTAGTCGTATTGAGGTGTACTAGGAGTACCGATTACATCATCGGCTTGAAAAAAGTTACCGTTAGCTTCCAGACTGCCCGAAAAGCGACCGGTATTGCCTCCTTGTGCCAATGCACTTTGCCAGCAGCTGACAAAAAGCAGAAGGAGAACGGGTAATGTCAATGGTTTCATCTAAAAAATCGTTTATTTTTGTTGAGCTAATCGCTTTGTTTGGTGCAGTTAAAGATAAGTTAAACCAAACGAATGCCGGGTTTTCGCACCAATTTTTCCATAATTTGGGGGAAGCCCCTTAAAATTAGACTCTTTTTTGCGCACAGAAAAGTCCCACAGGGGCAAAAGTGCTCAAATGTCAGTTTATAAGTAAATCCATTAAAAATTCTACGTACAAGATGAAAATTTTCCAGCTATCTGCTATTGCATGCGCGCTACTCCTCAGTTTTTCACTTTCGGCTCAGAATACACTGCCCGATGTGAAGATTAAAAAACTCGATGGACAGACCGTAAATATCCTCGATTACGCCAATAATGGCAAGATCACCGTACTTAGCTTTTGGGCTACTTGGTGCTCCCCTTGTAAAAGAGAACTCGACGCTATTGCAGATGTATACCCCGATTGGCAAGAAGAATACGATGTAGAACTCGTAGCCGTAACCATCGATAATATGCGGGCCTTATCAAAAGTTCGTCCCATGATTGAGACGAAGGGCTGGGAATATACCATTCTTTCCGACGTAAACGAAGATCTTAAGCGGGCGCTTAATTTCCAAACGATCCCCATGACTTTTCTCATTGATCAAGAAGGAAAAATCGTTTATACTCACAATGGCTACAACTCTGGCGATGAGTACGAATTGGAAGATGAAATTAAAAAGTTGAATGAGTAAAGTTGCTTTGCTATAAAAAAAGGGCTGTCTCAACTGGTGAGGCAGCCCTTTTTTTATTTCCGTAGCCCATGTACGCTTTGGCTTAAAAAGTCATCCGGAAAGTCTTCTACCCCCGGAAAGCCCAACTGAATATCACGACCTTCATGAGGGATATAAGCAGTCCCAAAAAGGTAATCCCAGATCGCTAGGCTGAGGCCAAAATTCACTCCATACTGATGGGAATCGGGTATCTCATAAGCATGATGCCAGATGTGCATTTCAGGGCTATTAAACAAACGCTTCATTAAAGGCCCTAGGCCCACTGCTCCTAAGCCACTAAGGCCCAAGACAACCAGTACTTGTTGCCACCAGGTAGGGTCGTTCAGCAAGTTTACCTCAAAACCACTCGTGGCAATTACAATTCCAATCAGGCCGCCGAGTATTCCTCCAGTGATCGTGCCCGAGATGCTAATATTGGAGTGGTTATAATGGCCAACGGCGAGGGTAAAGATGTGGATGATAAAGAAATCGTAGAGGCCAATGCCCAATAAGGCCAGGGGCAAATACTCCAAGGTCCGGTATACCACATTTTCCATCCAATGGTAACGCAGGTGCGCCGCAAAGCCCATTTGCTCTACGGAGTGGTGTACCTTATGAAATTCCCAAAGCATTGGTACGCGGTGTAGCAAACGATGTACCCACCATTGCACAAAATCGCGAACGAAAAAGCCAATCAGCAAAATCAGCCAAAGCGGGCTGTGGCGCAGAGGATTGGACGCTTGTAGATCAAAACCAGAAAACGACCGGATCAGGTCATTAAAGGCTTGGACGACTACATCCGAAGCCGCATTGTAGATGAGGAGGGAAAAAAGAAAGAAGTTGAAAAACATATAGAAGAAGTCCAACCAAAAATCTTTGCGGAAGGTGGCTTGATTTTCTCGCCAGGGATTTCCCATTTCCACCAAAAAGAAGAAAAGAGAAACCAATAGCAACCAATAGAAATAGTTGTGCCAGCCGGGATGGGTAATTTCATACCATAGGTAGCTGGCGTAACCTTGATAACCGTTTAAGAAAACCTCGATATAATCCATGATCGACTTTTTTAGAGAACCTCAATCTAGGGGAAATCTTGCAGAACTTCGGTGACAAAGATCACCGAAATCGAGTCAATTTAGGGACATTTGTTTATTTCTCCTGTGATTGGGCTTGAGTAGAAACATCAGGGAGGGCAGGTAGATCACCACATTCCAAGAAGATGCGTTTGCGACAATCCTTACAACGCTCTTGATCCAATCGTTGATAAATTTCAGCTACCGCTTCTTTTTTGGTAAAGTAAAAATGGTCTTCGCCTATCTGTTTTTTAAAACCACCCGGAATGAGTACATCTTGGGCGATCCGTTTGAGGCCGCTAAAATATAAGCCACCGCCTTTATCCTTCCAACGGGCCGCTTCACTCACCAGCCATTCCGCACCTGCAAGGTCAATAAAATTGACGCCTTTGGCAATGATCAAGATATGCTTTTCCTCTCCTTCATACAATTTTCCAAAATAATCAGCAATATGATCGATGGCACCAAAGTAAATCGAGCCACTGATTCGTACAATTGTCAGTTGGGGACATTGCTGTAAACCATCTTTCCGGATGATATAGGTAAAACGACGGCGTTGTTCGTCGGGGTCTGGGGCCATCAGCGCCAAATGCGGTTGGGCCGTCCGTTCTAGGTAAAAGAACAGAGAAAGCAAAATTCCGATATAGATGGCAAATTCCAAGTCTAAAAATAAGGTAGCCAGCAGCGTTACAAAAAGCACTGCGCTTTCGCGTTTGCTTGATTTAAGGATGGTTTTGATGTGGTGGAAATCAATCAGGTTGTAGGCCACTAAGATGATGATGCCCCCCATGGCAGGAATGGGGAGGTAGGCCGTCCAAGGGGCAATAAAGAGCAGGATCATCATGAGTAAGAGGGCGGCAAAAATGGCGGCCATGGGAGTGCGAGCTCCCGTTTGGAAATTGATCCCCGAACGGGTGAAGGAACCGGAGCCTGCATAACAAGAGAAGAAGCTTCCCACGAGGTTTGACAAGCCCTGCCCTAGAAATTCTTGATTCCCATCAATCCGCTGCTGAGTTTGTCCAGGCCCTGGTGGCTGATTGGCAATGGCTTTCGCAATCGCTACAGCTTCGATCAAACCCAAAAGTGCTACGGCTAAGGCCTTCGGTAGCAAACTCTTCAAGGTAGCTTCGCTCAAATCTGGCGGGGAAAAAGAAGGAAACTCTGCTGGCAATTCGCCAATAGTCGCGATCCCAGCGGCTTCACCACCAAGCCAAATGGCCAGCAGGCTACCACCGACCATTGCCACGAGCATATAGGGAATTTTTCGCGACCACCACCGCAACAACAAGGCAATCAGTAAGGTGCTTAGCCCCACTGCCAGTACCAAAGGCTCCGTTTCGCCAATGCGTCGACTCATTTCGATGAGGGTATCTATAAAAGATTGCCCAGTAGTCAGGTCAATTCCCAGAACATGTCGCAATTGTTTGACGCCGATCAATATTCCAGCTCCAGCGGTAAAACCTACAATCACGGTATGCGATACAAAATTGACGAGGGTTCCCATTCTCGCTAGACCCATAATGAATTGGATCAGTCCGGCGAGAAAGGTAAGGGTAAGGGCTAGACGGATATAGTCAGCTGATTGGGCTTCGGCGAAGGTACTGATGGCGGCAAAGACGACAATAGAAATGGGGGTAGTAGGCCCGGAGATCAGGTAATAAGACGAACCAAAAAGCGCCGCTACAATTGGGGTAATCATGGCGGTGTATATGCCATAGATCGGGGGTAGTCCGGCGATGAGGGCAAAAGCGACACTCTGGGGTAGGACGATAACGGCCCCGGTGAGTCCGGCCAAAAAGTCGGCCCATAGGCTTTGGCGATTGACGAGTGGCCACCAGCCAAGAAAGGGAAAAAAAGTGCGTAAAACTTTATTCAAAAATAGATTGCTTTATTCATAGGTTAAGCCAAAAAAAAGCCCCGAAGCATTTCGGGGCACTTTTCTTACATATTACAATTGCAATTTTCGAGGCACTCGATGATCAAGGAGACGTCGCGCTCCTTGAGAGAGTACATCATACTCCGGCCATCTCGCTTAACGCTGAGGATGCCCTTGAGTCGCATATTTTGTAAGTGGTGAGAGGTTAAGGATTGTTCCGAGCCTAATTTTTCACAAATTTCGCTAACCGACAGCCTTGGATGCTGCTCTAGCAAGTGAATAATTCCCAGACGCATGGGATGAGCGACGGTTTTGAGGATAAATGCAATCCGCGTCAGCTTTTCTACCAGCGTTTCATCAATGGCCGTTTCCTTTTTGCCTTCCATAATACAAAGATAAAGAATAAAGTTAACAAAGCCCGTCGAAGCTAGCTCATAGACATCATTCAGACAATTCTGCGAGTTCCATCCAGCGCATTTCCTTTTCCTCCAAGGCTTGATTAAGCTCTCCCAATTCTATCGATAGTTTTTCAATATCTTGGGGAGATAGCCCTGTATCGTTGAAGCGCCCAATCAAGGTCTGCTTTTGTTCTTCGAGCTTCTCAATGGTTTTTTCTAAACGTTTGAACTCCTTGCGTTGTTCATAACTCATCCCCTGTACTGGGGCTTTTGCCTGTAAGGCGGCAGCAGCTTTCTCTTCTTTCTTCCGCAAATCACGATCCTGACGTCGTTCCATCAGTTCTCGCTCCTTCGTCATTTCCCGATACACGGTATAATTGCCATTATAATCGCGAATCTTGCCATCTCCTTCGAAGATAAAAAGATGGTCAACAATTTTATCCATGAAGTAACGATCGTGAGAAACAATCATCAAGCACCCTGGAAAATCAAGCAAAAACTCCTCCAAGACGTTGAGGGTAATGATATCTAGGTCGTTCGTAGGCTCATCCAGAATCAGAAAATTGGGGTTAGCCATCAAGATCGTGAGCAAATGGAGTCGTCGTCTTTCGCCCCCACTCAATTGAGAAGCATAAACTTGTTGATGTTTGGGCTCAAATAAGAATCGTTCGAGCATCTGACTGGCCGAAATCTTTTGCCCTTTCTCCAAAGGAATGTATTCGGCAATATCACGTACCACATCAATCACGCGTTTGTCTTCTTTTAGCTCAAGACCTGATTGAGTATAATAACCAAAAACAACCGTATCTCCAATAATTACCTTACCGGAATCGGGGCGGATGGCCTTGGTAAGAATCTTGAGGAAGGTAGTCTTCCCTACCCCATTTGGTCCAACAATACCAACGCGTTCTCGTTTTTTGAATTTGTAAAAGAAGTCGTCAATGAGCTTGGTATCGCCATAGCTTTTATTGACGTGGTGGGCCTCTAAAATCTTACTCCCCAAACGAGCCGCCTTAATTTCGAGCTGGACTTTATCCTCTGCCCGGCGTTTGGAAGCTCGTTCCTTGATTTCGTAGAAGGTATCAATGCGAGCCTTGGCTTTGGTGCCCCGGCCCTGTGGCATCCGTCGCATCCATTCCAACTCTCGTTTAAACAATTGCTTGTCTTTTTCCAAGACCACCGCTTCATTGGCTTCCCGAGCCGCCTTCTTTTCCAAATAATCGGAATAACTGCCTCGGTAGCGGTAAAGCTGATGCCCGTCCAATTCGACAATATGATCGCATACTCTTTCGAGGAAGTAGCGGTCGTGCGTCACCATAAATAAGGTGAGGGTGGCTCGTTGGAGGTATTTCTCCAACCATTCGATCATATCGAGGTCTAGGTGGTTGGTGGGCTCATCGAGGATGAGGAAGTCGGGTTCTTCGATCAGAATCCGGGCTAAGGCGAGGCGTTTGAGTTGGCCTCCCGATAGTTCTGACACTCGTTGATCGAGCTGTCCTACATTGAGTCTGGAGAGGATTTCTTTGACTCGTGCCTCTACATCCCAGGCTTTGAGGTCGTCCATGCGTTCGAGGGCCTTTTGCATGGCATCGCCATCATCGGGATGGAGTAAGCTCTGTTCGTAATCACGAGTAGCGCGTACCAGTTCGTTGTCCACATCAAGAACCGCTTCCAAAGCCGTATGGCTAAGGTCAAAATTAGGATCCTGACGGAGATAACCCACTTTGATGCCCCTAGCGAGGAGGATTCGGCTGCTTTCTCCTTCTGGTGCTTCTTCTCCAGCCAATACACGAAGTAAGGTCGTTTTTCCCGTACCATTACGTGCTACTAGCGCCAGTTTTTCTCCCCGGCTGATATGCAAATTGAGGCGATCAAAAAGCATTTTGTCGCCATAAGTTTTGCTAACATTTTCGAGCGTCAGGTAATTCACAAATATTTCAGCTTTGCGTGAGCCAACAAAGTTAAACAAAAAGGGCCTTCCGAAAGATTGGAAAGCCCTTTTTGCTCTATAAACGATACTGCTTATTTCATATCTGCTAGGATGTGAAGTGCTTCTTCGAGGTAAACATCCTTTTTGAGGTTTTTGATCCACTCATCATTACGAGCTACCTTCGACTCATCGGAGTTGATATCTTCTAGGTCTTCCGGTAGATTTTCGATTTTAAAGCTTTCAATCTCCTTCATCAGGTCTTTGTATTTATCGGCTGCGGCCTGACGCTTTTCGCGATGACCTTTGTAGCCATCATAATCCAAAGAGAAGACGGTATCATCTCGTTGTGACTTAAGACGCTTGGCATCTTCGGCGATCATTTTGAAGGTTCCATTATTTTGTACCCGAGCGGCGCTGTTCTTAGCCAATTCTTTACGGTTTTTTACTTCGTAAACATTCTGCTTATAACGTACCGGAGCGATCTCCGTCCAAGGCATTGCGTATTCTTCTTCTTGCTCTCCTGTTTCGAGTTCGAAGAAGCGGTCTGGAAGAATCACATCTGGCGTTACGCCTCTCAATTGAGTAGAACCACCATCGACACGGTAGAATTTCTGAATGGTCAATTTAACTTCTCCTAATGGTTTGATATCGCTATTGCCACGGAGGGCATTATCGAGGTCAAAGAAACGTTGTACGGTTCCTTTACCAAAAGTAGATCTACCCGTACCAACAATCACGGCGCGGTCGTAATCTTGCAAAGCGGCTGCGAGGATTTCAGAGGCCGAAGCACTATAGGAGTTAACCAATACAATCAATTTACCATCAAACTGAACCCGAGGATCAGTATCGCTGAGGATATCGGGGTCCATACCACGTGCTTTAACTTGTACAATCGGGCCTTCTTCGATAAACAGACCAGACATCCGTACTACATCGCGGAGCGAACCACCGCCATTATTACGCAGGTCAAGGATGATTTCATCCACACCATGAGTGTTGAGTTTTTGAATTTCGCGAGCTACATCGGTAGCACAGCTACGACCACCACGACGGTTGAAGTCGGCATAAAAACGAGGGAGGCGGATATAACCTACGTTATCTGCCACGCTAGGCATATTGAGTAATGCTGATTTGGCGTATCCCTCATCAAGGAGGACTACATCACGCGTAATGGTAATGACTTCTGTATCTCCATCAATTTTCTTGACGGTCAATTTTACTTTAGTTCCTTTTTTACCCCGAATCAGTTTTACCACATCATCGATGCGTAAACCTGTTACATCTACAGGTTCTTCCTCTCCTTGGCCTACCATAAAAATCCGGTCGTCTACTTCTAGGGTTTTGCCTTTCCAAGCGGGGCCACCGGGGACGATACTAGAAACCTTGGTGTATTGGCCTTCGGTTTGGAGGCGTGCGCCAATTCCTTCCAAAGTTCCCGACATGCTGATGTCGAAATTTTCTTTGTCTTTTGGTAAAAAGTAGTTGGTATGTGGATCGTAGGTACTGGTGATTGCATTGAGGTAATCACTGAGGTGATCTGCGCGACGTTCTTTGGCCACGCGATCGTACCAATCGGTAAAGTTTTTCAATACTTCTTTACGAGCTTCCACTTCGAGTTCTTCAAAGGTCTTTTTACGTTCTCCTTCTTCCCCTTCCTCTTTATCCTGATCTTTCATCATAGAATAGATACGAGAGAGCACATCGTATTTGAGTGCTTTACGCCAGTATTCTTTGAGTTCTGCATCGTTTTTGGCGAAGGGGCGTTTTTTTAGGTCCAGATTAATGGTTTCCTGTTTGGAAAACTTGAAAGGTTTATCGAGGATTTCCTCGAAATAGCCTTGGGATTTTTTGAAACCTGCCTCGTAGAGTTCGATGGCGAGGTTAAAAAACTCGTAGGAGCCGCGGCTTGCTTCATCGTCCAGTTGAAGGGCAAAGGGCTTCAGTTGGTCGACATCTTTTTGGGTGAGCCAGCGGCGGGTAGGATCGAGGCGATCGAGGTAGAGGTCGTATACTTTTTGGGAAAAGCCATCATTGATGGACTGTGGGCGGTAGTGCAACTGGTTCAATCCTTCGAGGAGCGACTGGATCAGGATCGCTTCTTTTTGGGCATTATCAACAGTTTTTTGTGGATAAAATGCACTGACCAAGAGGCCGATCAATACTATGGAGAAAAATACAGGACCTTTAATTTTCATAATAAGTGATTTTTCAAAATCGGGTATAAACGGTAATTAACCTTTAGAAAACGTAAAATTCGGAAAATAAATACTTACTAATATACTTTTTTTTCCATTTAAAGTTCGGCGATAATCTTGCCAAACATCCATTTTAACGAAATTATAACCAATTTAAATTGCCTATGGTTATTTAATTCCGACGAAGTGCATTCTAATATCGCCCAAAAGCACTCGCCCCGACATCTAAAAAAGATGCCGGGGCGAGTAATGATCCGCTTTTGCGGAAGTTCAAGCCTAGAGGAATGGTGCAATTACCAATGCCACTACAGACATCAACTTCAACAAGATATTGAGTGATGGGCCAGAAGTATCTTTGAAAGGATCACCAACGGTATCTCCTACTACGGTTGCCTTGTGAGGCTCAGAACCTTTGTAGTACATTTTACCATCGATCTCAACTCCTTCTTCAAACATTTTCTTGGCATTATCCCAAGCACCACCAGCGTTGGATTGGAAGATGGCCATGAGTACACCGGTAACGGTAACACCAGCCAAGAGACCACCCAACATTTCTGAACCACCGAGGAAACCGATAGCAACTGGAGAAATAACGGCAATCAGACCAGGAAGGATCATTTCGCGAATGGAAGCTTGAGTAGAAATTTCTACACACTTACCATATTCTGCTTTACCATCTGCGGCTTCAAAAGTTTTTTGATCCGCAGCACTCCAATCTTCAAATTCTTTTCCTTCGTTTTTATTCATCACATTCAAGGCCGCTTTTAACTCAGGAATGTCTTTAAACTGGCGACGTACTTCGGTAATCATATCCATGGCTGCGCGTCCTACGGCATTCATCGACAAAGCCGAGAACAAGAAAGGCAACATACCTCCGAGGAGTAAACCAGCCATTACTACAGGATCAGCGATGTTGATCGCGTCGATACCAGCGGTAGTCATAAAGGCTGCAAAAAGGGCCAAGGCAGTCAAAGCCGCAGAACCGATGGCAAAACCTTTACCAATCGCCGCAGTAGTGTTACCTACTGCATCCAACTTATCAGTACGTTGACGAACTTCTTTAGGCAATTCTGCCATTTCAGCAATACCACCTGCATTATCCGATACCGGACCGTAAGCATCTACGGCCAACTGAATACCTGTATTAGAAAGCATCCCTACTGCAGCGATTGCAATACCGTACAAACCAGCAAAGTGGTGAGCACCGATAATGGCAGCAGCCAAGATGATAATTGGAATAGTAGTAGAAATCATTCCCACACCGAGACCAGCAATGATGTTGGTTGCTGAACCAGTGAGTGATTGTTTTACGATACTCTTTACTGGAGCAGTACCCGTTCCGGTGTAATACTCGGTGATCATACCGATCAAAAGACCTGAAGCCAAACCAATGATTACGGCCCAGAAAACACCCATAGAGGAATATTCAAAACCTTTATTATCTACCCAAGTATCAGGAAGGACTTGGCTAACGATAAGGAAGGTAGCAGCCAACATCAACCCAGCAGAGATAAACTCTCCACGGTTGAGGGCCTTTTGTGGGTCACCGCCTTCGGCTACCCGTACGAAGAACGTACCGATGATGGAAGTTACGATACCAACACCAGCCAAAATAAGTGGCAAGAGTACAGCATTCAAACCATCAAATTCATTAGTAGCTTCAAAACCGGCAACACCGATAAAAGCGGCTCCTAGTACCATCGTACCGATGATAGAGCCAACATATGATTCAAAGAGGTCAGCACCCATACCTGCTACATCACCTACGTTGTCACCAACGTTATCGGCAATTGTTGCGGGGTTGAGGGGGTGATCCTCAGGGATACCAGCTTCTACTTTACCTACCAAATCCGCTCCTACGTCGGCTGCTTTGGTATAGATACCACCACCTACGCGCGCAAAAAGGGCGATGGAAGAGGCACCGAAAGAGAAACCAGTCAGTACAGTAATTACTTTTGCGGTGGTCCATCCCATGCCGGAATAAACCAACAACAGCGTACCCAAACCGAGTACACCGAGGCCAACTACACCCATTCCCATTACAGCACCACCAGAGAAGGCAACTTCTAAGGCACGACCGAGGCTTTGGCGAGCAGCGTTGGTGGTACGAACGTTAGCTTTAGTAGCTACGCGCATCCCAATAAATCCAGCTAAGGCCGAGCAGATGGCTCCGAGTATAAAAGACAGAGCGATCAGAGGCGAAGATTCGGCAGTATTACCGCTGATTCCCAATAAGATGGCAACGGCAACTACAAAAATTGAAAGGACCCGGTACTCTGCCTTGAGGAAGGCCATTGCTCCATCGGCAATGTTGTCGGCGATGGTACCCATTTTCTCCGTGCCCACTTCTTGACGGCTGACCCAAGCCGAACGCCAAAAGGTGTACAACAGGGCCAAAACCCCGAACACCGGAACTACGTAGGTAATTGTTTGTCCTAAATTCATAATCGTTTTGTTGGTTTTAATTTACAAGTTGGTAAAATCCTAGAAGAGATTGACACTCGGGAGCTTGGTAAAAACCGCCTTGTTTATCCCCAATAAGCACAACTTGGTTTAAATTATTTAAGTCTAATACGTATTTCATTGATAGTGCTTTCCTATCACGGGGGGCGAAATTAAGGTAATTTTATATACTGTCCAACTAAAAACAGCTAATAATGAGCGGTTTAGGAGCGCCATTCAACTTTCGAACCAATCGATTCTCGTTTGCCTTCCAAACCTTGATCATCAAAATAACCCATGTACAAGAGTCCCAAACAACGCTCTCCTTCCTGCAAGCCCAAAAAGTCGGCTGCCTTGATAATTGAGCCGGGGCTACTCCAATAGCTACCGATGTTATAAGCATGTAGGCTAAGGGACATATTTTGTACCGCACAAGCTACAGCCGCAATTTCCTCCCATTCGGGTACCCGTTCTTCGGGATCGCGTTGCATACAAATGGCAATCACAGCCCCTGATCGCAAAGGCTTTTGCCGAGTTTTCTTGAGTTTCATTGGAGAGAATTTCTCCTCTGGGGTATGTTTTTCGTAAAAATCACCTAGGTAATCACTCAGCGATTGTAAGGCAGATTCCGTAAAAACTTTAAAACGCCAAGGTTCGGTACGGCGATGGGTTGGAGCCCAATTGGCATTTTCCAAAACTTCCTCTAAAATGTGGCGAGGAATGGCTTGTTCGCGATATCTCGGGGGAAAAACCGAGCGTCGCTGGCGGATCAGGTCATTGACCTGCTGGGGGCTAGCTTTCTCCATGTTAGATTTTTGGCGAAGATAAGTAAATCAAGACAATTGAGAATACTCCTTTTGGGTAAGTATCAACAAGAAGTATAAAAAATTTAGGCTTACCTAAAAAAATAGTTACCTTTGGCTTATAATGAAATAATTCTTCTTTTGTATATCGAGAAAAAGTGCTTCAAAGTGATGAAGAAAATCGTTGAAATCATTGTATCATGAGAAATTTATTCCTTGCTATATTTTTATGTTTTGCTTTGGTTCCCATTAATTTGCAGGCCCAGGAGAAATTGCGGGTGGTAGCTACGGCGTCGATGATCGCTGATATGGCGGAACACTTGGCGGGTGATCTAGTGGAGGTACAATGCATTGTCCCCATCGGTGGTGATCCACATTTATATGATCCTACTCCTAGGGATGCGACGATGGTGAATCGCGCCAATCTAATTCTTCGCAATGGTTTGACCTTTGAAGGTTGGCTCAACGAATTAATCGAGACTTCAGGATCAGCAGCTCCATTGATCACTGTTACCAATGGCATCAAACCCATTGCCAGTCAAGAATATGAAAATGCCACTGACCCACATGCTTGGATGGATGTCCGCAATGGCTTTCAGTACATCCGCAATATCCGGGATGCGCTGATCGACTTATTGCCAGAGCAAGCAGAAGCCTTGGAACGCAATTATCAAAACTACCTTACAGACTTACGTCACCTCGACGAATATATCCGTCAGCAAGTGGCACGCATTCCTGCCCCACAACGGGTCCTGATTACCTCTCACGATGCCTTTCAATACTATGGCCGGGCTTACGGCATCCAACTAGAATCGGTGATGGGGACTTCGACCGATGCAGAAGTACAAACGTCAGATATTTTACGTCTGAATCGGGTCATTCGAGAAACAGGCGTTCCCGCTATTTTTGTAGAAAGTACCATCAACCCAAAATTGCTACGCCAGATTGCACGTGATAATGAAATCATTATCGGAGGACAACTCTATGCGGATTCTATCGGAGATAAGGATAGTCCGGCTCCTACTTATGTCGATATGCTGCGACAAAATACCGATGCCATCGTGGCTGCCCTGAG
>SPJL01043086.1_pt1 | contig 14754 bp, 13 predicted proteins | sample 3741751 | NCBI WGS metagenome assembly SPJL01 (sample SAMN10925998, study PRJNA522277) | cold seep metagenome | isolation source: Elba SIP-enriched marine methane seep metagenome, extraction at timepoint T3 | place: Italy: coast of Elba, Mediterranean Sea | reverse complement strand
TTCCATTCTATGGGGATATCAGACATGCGGCTTTTTTTCAGTAAATCCTAAGGCTGAGTCTTTCCATAGATTTTTAGAATTGAACCACAACGACACAGCGAACACAACGAATTATCCTTTGGGCTTAAATTCCACCGGCGGTAGCAAAATCTTATGTAAAGAAAAAGTAGCACTAACTATGTGACTAAACTTAACAGGCTATAAAGTGACAAGCAATCGACATGCTACCGCCAGTTTGAGATCATCCTAAATTGGTTTCGTTGTGCCCGTAGTGTCGTTGTGGTTCGACTTCTTAGCCTACAAAAGGCTTTCTATAAGATTGCTTAATACAATAAAAAACCCGCCATGAAATCAGTGCTTCATGACGGGCTTGATTGGTTCTATCTCTAAAATCAGGCGGTGCCGAATTCTGGCTTGCGTTGGCCGAGTTGGCCTTGCAGACGCGAGACGATTGCCGAGTGCATTTGGCTGACTCGGCTTTCGGAAAGATCGAGCGTTGCGCCGATCTCTTTCATCGTCAGCTCTTCGTAGTAATAGAGAATGATGATCAGACGTTCGTTACGATTAAGACCCTTAGTAACGAGTCGCATGATGTCTGACTTTTGAACGCGACGCGTCGGATCGTCTGACTTCTTATCTTCGAGAATGTCGATTTCACGGACATCTTTATAACTGTCCGTTTCGTACCACTTCTTGTTGAGGCTGATGAGGCCGACTGCGTTGGCATCTTGCATCATCTTCTCAAGCTCGGGCACCGTCATTTCCATGTGAGCGGCGAGTTCGATTTCGGTCGGTGCTCGGCCATGCTTGGTTTCTAGCTGTTTGATGCCTTCGTTTAGCTTACTTGCTTTACTTCGAACGAGACGTGGAACCCAGTCCATGCTACGAAGTTCGTCAAGCATCGCACCACGGATACGTGGCACGCAGTAAGTTTCAAACTTAACGCCACGCGACATGTCGAAGGCGTTGATGGCGTCCATCAATCCGAAGACACCTGCCGAGATAAGGTCGTCGAGTTCGACTCCGTCAGGGAGTCGGCTCCAAATGCGTTCGCCGTTGTATTCCACCAAAGGGAGATACTCTTCGACGAGTCGGTTTCGGAGAGGTTTGTTGGTGGGATCCGCTTTGTATTGGCGCCATACTTCGGCCATCTTAGCGGCACGTGCCTCTTTCTCTGCGTCCTTAACCACGGGACGTGGCGTGAATGGTCTTGCAGAAAAGCTAGTCGCTGGCATTCGTTCCTCCGTGAATCTTTATCAATACCTCGGCATCTTGCCGAGGAAGGCCGACCAATCAGAATTCAATTCTAACGTGATCGGATAAAATTTTGGTTTACTGGTTTGGCGTTTCGTCAAACTCAGCGAGTTGTTTCTCCATTCGGATCCGGACCGATTCGTCGACAGTCGCCTCGGCGATCCACCCGACAAAGAAACCGACCATCGCAAGAATAGGCATCGCCATAAGAGCGATCATGACCGTTCCTTCAAACCCACTGCCAGCGATCGCACCACGTGCCATGACGACCGTCATGGCTAGCAGTCCAAGTTTGCTAGCGTAAGCTTTGGCCATGAATCCATTCCCGACAGACCGAAAAGTTTAAGTAATCCTCCTAATTTGACGCCTCGGCGCATAAGGGCCTAAGTGCATAAGGAGAGTACTTCTTGGTCATCGGCAAGGAGTGCCTAAGTGGATGAGTTAGTTTCCTTAATTCGTTCGAATTTATTTGTTTTCACAGCAAGCTGCCCACTCGACTGTTGTTGTTTCAGTATCATTCGCGCCAAGGACTCGGCATCGGCGACTTCGAGGTCCTCGGGCACGCCCTGACCATCGGTTAAATAGCTAATTGGAAGAGCTGCGTCGTGGGAAGTTTTTACAATTTGCCCAAGAGTTGGCACTTCATCGAGTTTTGTTAATAGCAAGGCACTCGGCTTGGTAGCACGGAACGCCTTGATCGCCTGCATCATGCCACGTGCCGAGGTGCCTGCTGAGACGACAAGCTGTACGTCAATGGCAGAACTAAGGTTCTCCGATGATTCAGAAAGCATGGCGGTCGTGTGCTCAATGCCTGCCTGATCGTTAGGGCTTCTACCATCGGTATCGATGAGGATGAAATCGAGATCGTTCATCGACTCAATCGCCTCGGCAAGTTCGTCAGCTCGATTGGCAAGCTTGAGTGGCAAGCTGAGCATGTCGGAATAGGTCCGAAGCTGATCGATCGCACCAACTCGATAGCCATCGAGCGTTATGAGTCCAACCCGATGTCCTTCGACTATGCTTAATGTAGCGGCAAGTTTGGCGATGGTGGTCGTTTTACCTACGCCCGTGGGACCGACGAAAGCAATAACCCTCGGTTCATTTTCTGATTCACGCTTCTTGAGTGATCCCATTACCGATAAATAGTTGGTCAGTTGCTGAACCAGATTTTCAAACAGGATCGAACGATCCAGATCCGCAACACCGACGAATTCTTTGCGGGCTTGTTCGATTAACTCATCGACTAGCTCTGAGGCTAAGTCGGCATCTAGCAGAACTTCACGAGTCTCGTCATACAAGGCAGAGTTACTAGGAAGGGCTGACTTTGGAGGTTCTGGAATAGAGCTGGTATCTTCAACCACCAAGTTTAAGTTGGGCGACTCGGTTGGAATCGATTTAATGGAAGGCTCAGGCGTTGTTGGCAATTGTTTTGGTTTTGGTAACGACGGTGCCGCGGCGACTTCGATGCCCGATCCGTGCCAAAGCTTGCCTAGTGTCGAACGGCGAATCTCTCGACAATGCAAGATGGCTGCCGTCGGACCGAGATCACGGCGGACCCTGGCAATTGCTTCTCGCAAGGTCTTAGCTCGGTAGGTTCGGATGTCGAGGCGTGGCTGATTCACCTTGATTCTCCTTAAGCCTTAAGATCCGGAACAACGGCGTGGGTAACTAGCTCGGTGTCGCGAGTTACTTCGTTAAAGCTCAACACAACGAGGTTAGACAAATGACTCTCGGTCAGTTGTTTCACGGCCGCGCGGATTTGCGGACTGACCAAGACAATCGGAGCATGTCCTTGCGTTGCCAAGCGATCCAGTTCGGTCCGCATGTTGGCAACGATTCCTTCGACAGCCTGGGGAGGTAAGCGAAGGAAGAGACCACGGTCATTGTGCTCAAAACCGGAACGGATACGATCTTCAAGCGCGGGGTCCATGGCGGCGACGTGCAATTTGCCGTCGGAATCGCGGTAGCGTGTGCAAAGCTGGCGTGCCAAGCGGTGGCGCACGTACTCGGTCAACAGGATTGGATCTTTTGACTTCGGTGCGTTGTCGCCAAGCGTTTCAAGGATCAGTGCCAACTGACGAATCGAAACTTGCTCACGCAGCAACATTTGCAAGATGTTTTGCACCTCGGCAAGACTCATAACGCTTGGGATCAACTCATCGACAACGGTTGGCGAGGTTGCTTTAAGCTCGTCGACCAAGTGCTTGGTCGAATCGCGTGTGAGAATCTCGTCGGCATGGCGGCGGCAAATTTCGGTTAGGTGCGTTGCAAGCACGGCACCAGGTTCGACAACCGTATAGCCAAAGAGTTCTGCTTCGTCTTGCCGCGAAGGATTAATCCAACGTGCATCCGTGCCAAAGGCTGGATCTTTTGCCGGGATGCCTTCGACTTTGCCAGTCGTCATGCCAGAATCGATGGCAAGCATCATACCTGGCATCACTTCATCGACGGCAATGGGCATGTCGGCAATTTTGATTTGGTAACCATTCTGTTCGAGCCGCATGTTGTCACGGATGCGAACCTTTGGCATGATGAGCCCAATCTCGCCAGCGATATTGTTTCGAACCTTCTGAACACGATCCAGCAGGTCGCCGCCACGGTTAGGATCTGCCAAGCGAATCAGCCCCACACCAAGTTCAATCTCCATGGGATCGACCGTGAGGTGGTCTTCGACGCGCTCTTCAGGAGGTGGACCGGTAGGTTCTTCGGCTTCTTGTTCAGCCAAAGCCGCATCGGCCTCTTTTTGGCTCATGATTCGTGAAAGGCCGACACAAGCGGCTCCAAGAACCAAGAGCGGAATGCGTGGCAAGCTTGTGAAAATCAAAATCCCCAAGAACCCGCCCGCTACGGCAAGGGCTTCCGGACGAGAGAATATCTGATCGATAAACTCTTTGGGCATATTCGAACGCTGGGTGCTTCGTGTTACCAACAAACCAGCAGCCAAGGAGACCAAGAAGGCAGGAACTTGGCTCCCTAAGCCATCACCGATGGTTAGACGCGTGAAAAGTGAACCGGCTTCGCTGAGGGCCATCCCCTCTTCTACCATACCAATGACCAAACCGCCGACGATGTTGATGATCGTAATAACGATACCGGCGATCGCGTCACCGCGGACAAATTTACTAGCACCATCCATCGCCCCATAGAAATCAGCTTGCTGGGTGATTTCATTGCGACGTTCTTGAGCTTCTTTCTCGTCAATGATACCTGCGTTGAGGTCAGCATCGATCGCCATCTGCTTACCCGGCATTCCATCCAAGGCAAAACGAGCAGCGACTTCACTAATACGTGTCGCACCCTTGGTGATTACCAAGAATTGAATCAAGACGATGATGACAAAAATAATCAGGCCGACAACGATCTTGTCGCCTGCAACAAAGTCGGAGAATGCCATGATGACGCCACCGGCGGCATCCATTTTGTCGCTAGCTGCTTTAGTAAGAATCAAACGCGTCGTAGCAACGTTTAAAACGAGGCGGGCAAGCGTTGTGGCCAAAAGCAAGGATGGAAAAACGCTGAATTCTAGTGGCGTGCGAACGTAGATGGTCGTAAGCAAAACAATCACGGCAACCGTGATGTTACCCGCCAGCAGAATGTCCATCAGCGAAGCCGGCAACGGAACCATGATCACCAAAACACTGGCGATAATGGCCACTGGCAGAATCAAATCGGACAATCGGCCCAAGAGACCGGCTGCTTCATTTTCACTCGATGCCTGAGACATCCATTTTCCTTATCCAACAGGCTATCGGACCGCCCCGCAGCGGTTAACACCGATCGCCATAAGCATCAAAGCTCGCCCAATAATATTGGGAAGCGTTGGGGACGTTAGTAAAACCGACTGCGGCTGTCTAGGTCGACAATATTTAAGAGTCTGGAGTCTATTTCGAATCTCTTCAACGAGTTGGTGCGCCATGCTGTCGCAGGCACTTGCGGCCTAGCCGTCGAAGCGAGATACTCAGGGATGAGTTGGTCATTTGACCGCAAAAGTCAAAAGAAAAAGGCTGCTAGCAGCTTGTCATATTTGGAAAATCTAAGAGTCCGAAGGGGAGGAAACAATGCGCCGTGCAAAGATCACGATTGTTGGAGCAGGCAACGTAGGGGCAACCACCGCTCATTGGTGTGCTGCTGCTGAACTAGGCGACATTGTACTGCTGGATATCCCTCAAGCAGGCGACATGCCCAAAGGCAAAGCGCTCGACTTGATGGAAGCTTCGCCGATTTTCAATTTTGATTCCAACGTGATTGGCACGAGCGATTATGCGGACTCGGCAGGAAGCGATGTGGTTGTCATTACCGCAGGAATTCCTCGTAAACCAGGTATGAGCCGAGATGATTTGCTCGCCACGAACGCCGGTATCATGACTGCGGTCTGTGAGCAAGTCAAAGCAACCAGCCCTGATGCCGTTGTCATCGTCGTTAGCAATCCGCTGGATGCGATGGTGCAACAAGCACAAAAAGTTACCGGTTTCCCACACGCTCGCGTCCTTGGACAAGCGGGTGTTTTGGATACCGCCCGTTATCGTACCTTCTTGGCGATGGAACTTGGCGTTAGCGTTGAAGATGTTTCAGCTCTGCTAATGGGTGGTCACGGCGATACGATGGTTCCGCTTGCTAGCTGCACCTCGGTAGGTGGTATCCCCGTTCAACAATTGATGCCTCAAGATCGCCTCGATGAGATTATTGATCGAGCTCGTAAGGGTGGAGCCGAGATCGTTGGATTGCTTAAGACAGGTAGTGCGTACTACGCTCCTGCTGCTGCGACGGCACAAATGGTCGAGGCGATTGTCCGTGACAAGAAGCGTTTAATCCCTTGTGCCGCCTACTGTGACAAGGAATACGGCGTCGGCGGTTACTACGTCGGGGTTCCAGTCGTTCTTGGCACCGGTGGCGTTGAACGAATCGTCGAACTTGATCTAACCGAGACGGAAACGGCGGCGTTCCAAAAGAGCGTCGATGCCGTCAAAGAACTCGTCACCACGATGGCAACCCTGGTTTAGGCCGAGCACAAATTGGGAATTTGTGGCATGCAGTCAGTGTGACCACAACAAATTGTGCTAGCTAGGCCCTTGACCACCAAGTGCCAAAGACCCGCGTTGACGGGAGCCTGCAACCTCGCCTAGATTCCTACCCAATCGGCGTTGATCACCTTTCCAAATCAGCGCCGATTACCCTTCCCTCCGATCGATACGCCCCTGGAACCCAAGCAAGATGAATCGCATTTTGGCTGAAGTACCGACGTCGTTAGTAGCTGATACCAAAGAGTTTCAAGTACCAACTTCTTGGAACGATGCCGAGTGGGCAGTTCCTGGCTTGATCACCTCGCCGCATGATTCCATTCATGCGACGTTTGTTCCAGTTCACTATGAATCTGGATATTCCTATCCACTTATCGTTTGGTTACATGAAAATCGAGATAACGAGTCGGTCCTTCCAGAAGTGATGGCTGGCATTAGCACACGTAACCACCTAGCGGTTGCACCTCGCGGAACTGCAAAAAGAGACGAAAATTCTTATTCCTGGCAACAAACGGCCGAAGGAATTGATGCTGCCGAAGAGGCCGTTATCGAAGCCATCGAAGAGGCAGCTTCGCAATTGAATGTCCATCCTGATCGCGTCTTCATTGCTGGTCGAGGAGCCGGCGGTACCATGGCAATGCGTCTAGCGATGCAACGCCCCGATTGGTTCGCAGGTGCGATTAGCCTCGAGGGAGCGATTCCACGTGGCGAGAAACCGCTGAGCCGGATTAATGAACTGCGTGATCTGCCAATTCTTCTAGCCATTGGTGATAATCCTAACAGCTATTCAGAAACCGAACTCTGTAAAGATATCAGCCTGCTTCATGCTGCAGGCTGTGAAGTAGGTATTCGACAGTATCAAGGCGAAGGCGATATCGAAGGCGCCATGCTCGCCGACATTGATCGTTGGATCATGCAACTCATTCTCGGTTAGTTGCTAGCAGTGTTGCGTGGCAAAGCTTCCCACGTTGACACCATTGACGCTTGCTAGGTAAAAGCCCCTTGGATTTAGGTGCGCAAGGAATGCGCCTGATTGGATTCAAGGAAGAATCTTGTGGCTGAAGAAGACCTTTTACCTGACGAAGAAGAACGCCCAGGCAATCTGCTGCAGAAGGTGCAGGCATGGGTTGGCGAATCACAAAAGCGCAAGTTGATGATTGGCGCTGGTCTAACCGGTCTTTGTATCTTTACGACTGTCGCCTGGCTTGTTTCTTCCCAAGCGGCAGCTGGTCCGGAGCCAATCAAGATAGAGGAAGTCCTTGCCGCCCTCGACATGAGCGATGATGATCTTGCAAAGTCTCTTGTCGAAGAGATGCAGGAACAAGCAGTGATCTTGCCTCACGAGTACGGTGGCCCACTCTTTGTGCATGGGGCTTTAAAAGTTCGCAAAGCGGAAAAACAGTGGTCTCCCGAGCGAAGGACTAATGAGTACTACATCGCGTCTAAGTATCTCAACGAAGCCAGGACAATAGGATTCCCGGAAGAAAGGTATGTGGAGGGGATCTACTTACTTGGAAAATCCCTCATCAAAAGCCGCCAATTAACGCAAGGCATCTATTACTTAGAGCTAGCCTTGGAAGAAGGTTCAGATGACTCAGCCGATGCGAATATCCTACTTGCCGAAGCCTACTTCTACAGTCGATCACCCAACTACCAGAAAACAATTGAACACCTTGACCAAGTCATCAATTCACCTGAATCGACTCATAAAGAAGTTAACTTAGCCCATTGGTTGCGTGCGGAGTCTTATCTGGCATTAGGCAATCTTGAATCCGCAAATGACTCACTCACCAAACTTTCATCGGATTTTAATCCTGCCCAACAGGCTTTACTGAAGGGGAAATATCACCTTCAAAGATTGGAAGAGGTCACTGAGAAAGGTTCATCAGAACCTCTTAAGCCGATAAGTAATCAGGCAATTGCGTCCTTTAATGAAGCAAGACGTCTCGACAAACTTGCGACCTCTGTCTCTGAAGAGAGTGAGTATCTTCTGGCAAAAACGCAAGAGTTGCTAGGAAATTCCTCTCAGGCACTTTCTGCCTATAGTGACCTAAGAAGATCTCATCATGTTAGCCCTGCTGGCGCAGCTGCTTCGATGTCAGAGGCAGAGCTTTTGAGACGTCTCGGCAAATTTGATCAAGCCCTTAATGCCTATCGCCGTGCCTTGGAATCAATAAAAAATCAACCCAATTATCAAAGCACACTCGTATCGATTAGCAATCTTCAAAAACGTCTTGTTGAAGCACAAGAATCATTAATCAATGATAAACAATTTGATATCTCATTGCAGTTAAATGAATATGTCTTCCCGCTCATAAACTACATGAGCCAAACTCAAACGCGTGCGCAAGCACTGGAAGCTTGGGGAGACTTTCTCAGCAAAAAACCAGACGAGAAAGCTTCTCTCAAGCAACTACAGACGGAATCGAAACTCCGCTACCGACAGGCAGGCCAGGCCTTTGAACGTCTTGCCGAAGCTAAATACGCTACACCAGAATATATTGAAACCTTGTGGCATGCCATTGAAGCCCATTACCGAGGCAATGGATTTAGCAGTGCAATCCGACTTCTTAACCGTTACCTCAAAGAAGAGCCGTATCGGCACGAAGCGCTAGCTGTATTACGTCTTGGCCAGTCTTATCTTGCTTCTGGGGATTACTCACAAGCGGTTGAAAACTTGGAAGAGTGCCTTGAATTCTATCCAACCGATGTTTCGAGCTATCAAGCAAGACTAGAGTGTGCCAAAGCCTATCGCCTATTAGACAATCCTAAGAGCGCTGAAAAACTCTTGCGAGAGAATCTCTATATGAGTTCTCTAACGTATAAAAGCCCTGAGTGGCGTGATTCTCTTTTTGAATTAGGACGTCTACTGGTAAACAACGACCGTCATCAAGAAGCCATCTACATTCTTGAGGAAGCAATCGATCGTTACCCTGAAGAAGACCAAAGTCTTGAAGGACGCTACCTTATAGCTGAGGCATACCGTCATGCTGCCGAAGAGCCGCTTGAGCGCTATCGAACCACAAAGCATGTCAGTAAAAAAGAAGAAGCTCGTGCTGAAGCAGATAAATTCTTCACGGTAGCGGCAGAACATTATTCGGTTGTTCAGAAGAAGATTAAACTGCTAGCATCCAGTGAAGAGCTACATCGTGCCATGCTTCGCAACTGCTACGTCATGCGTGGTGAATGCTTGTTTGAGCTAGAAAAATACGAAGAAGCGGGCCGTTCTTATTCCTTCGCAGGTGCTCTCTATCAAAACGAGCCATTTGTACTTGAAACCTTGCTGCAAACGTCACACTGCTGGCGACGCATGCATGACATCGTTCGGGCTCACCAAAAGATTGAGCAAGCAAAAATCTTCTTGGCGCAATTGCCTCCAGACACAGATTTTGTTACTTCCACTAATCGAACCAAGGAAAACTGGGAAGATCTGCTTGATCGATTGGCTAGATACTAGCTCGTTAACCTAATCAAACTGATACAAATATGACCGTGCGAACCGAACAACTTGCCAAGCTGATGCGGCGCAAACGTGATTTGCTTGCTCAGATGTTGACAGTTGGTTTGCGTCAGCAAGAACTCATCGAACAAGAAAGCATCACAGATTTACTCAAGCTTCTATCAGCTAAGCAACAACTTATTGATGCTGTGGTGCAAACGGAAGAATCGCTGAATGACTTTCGTCATGAAGATCCTGATCAAAGAGATTGGACTTCCGCCGATGCGAGAGCAGCGTGTGCGAAAGATGCCGATGACTGCCGGCGGCTATACGATCAAATTGTCAAACTTGAATCGGAACAAGAGACCAAACTGTCGGATCGCCGCGATAACCTGGCTACTCAGCTTCGCTCGATACAATCAAACCAGTCGGTTCACCAATCCTATAAGCCCCATCATCGCCCACAATCCGAGTCGAAACCGCATATTCCGCTTGTAGATAGTGAACAACCACCAGTGAGCCCAGGTTCACTTGATTTAACTGCAGGTAACTAACAAGAAGATTTTTGAATGAGTCAATCGTCACCAAAACCTGAATCCAATAGCCACGAGCTATCGACGAAACCTGAACTGAGTCTGTTCAATGGTGAGGTTCTGGAACATCAAAAATCTGATGTAGATATGCCAGTTGGTGAAGAATCAATCGATCTAACGGCACTGCTCGATGCCTGGGGTGCAGCTACCAGCAGGCTTGAAAGAACACACGCTTTACTTCGTGATGAAGTAGCTCGACTTAGTAGCGAACTGGAAGTCAAGAACCGAGAGTTAGCTCGAAAGAATCGGCTTGCCGATTTAGGCGAGATGGCTTCTCACGTTGCTCACGAAGTAAGAAACAACCTTACCCCCGTCACGCTTTACTTGAGCCTTCTGAGACGTCGATTGCAAAACGATCCACAAGGTTTAGAAATCCTCACCAAAGCCGAATCCGGCTTCAACGCGTTAGGAGCTACCGTGAACGATCTCTTAAGCTTCAGTTCGAACCGGCAACCACAATGGTCAAATTTTCTGGTTTGTCAATTGATTGATGAAGTGTGCGAATCGCTAGCACCGCAATTTGAAGCACAAGGTGTCGAGATTGAGATCGATGTGCCACCAAATACGTCGCTCTTGGCAGACCGAGAACTCATCCGGCGAGCAATTCTTAATCTGACGCTAAACGCATTGGATGTAATGCCTGATGGTGGAGAACTAGTCGTTACCTCCTATGAAGCAACAACCGGTTTTGAGCTTGAGATTGCCGACAGCGGCCCTGGTCTCTCGGTAGAACAACAAAAGAAACTTTTTGATCCATTTTATACAACCAAAGAAACGGGTACCGGTTTGGGTCTATCCGTCGTCGCCCATGCTGCCGAAGCACACGGTGGTTCAATAAGTGCCATCAACTGCCCTGAAGGGGGCGCTGCATTCACTTTGAAAATCCCACGTCGAGCAATGGGAGCCGCCGCGTGAGTAACCATCAAGCAAACAAAAACGAACCTCGCGTCTTAGTTGTTGACGACCACGCCTCAGCTCGTGCATCCGCTGTGGATGTTCTAAGACTCAGCGGCTACGAAGCCGAGTCTTGTCCAAGTGGGGCTGAAGCGCTGAAGCATCTCTCTCCGGGTAACTTTCAAGTCGTCGTAACCGATTTGCAAATGCCTGGTATGAGTGGACTCGATTTGATTCGAGAAATCGAAAGGCGTCGAATTCCGGTTCAGATATTGATGGTCACTGCCCATGCGAGTATCAACACTGCTGTCGAAGCGATGCAGCTCGGGGCCTTCGATTATTTGGAAAAACCCTACGATGCCGACCGACTGGAAGAGTCAGTTCGTCAGGCAGTGGAGCGTGGTAATCTTGAAGCGATCGATGGAAACAATCCAGCTTCGACCGATCAGCCAATCATGATTGGCGATAGCGAGGCAATGCAGCAGCTTCGCAGTCAATTGGCCCGCATCGCAGCCTCGGATGAGACGGTTCTTATTTGTGGCGAAAGTGGAGTTGGCAAAGAACTCGTTGCCCAAACAATCCATGCCTTAAGTCAACGTTCTAAGAATCCTTTGGTCAGTTTGAACTGTCCTGTCTTGTCGGAGCAACTCACCGAAAGTGAACTCTTCGGCCACTGCCGAGGTGCCTTCACGGGTGCCGATGCTGACCGCGTCGGACGATTTGAGATGGCCGAAGGAGGTTCACTGTTGCTTGACGAGGTGACCGAGATCGGACTCGCTTTGCAAGCAAAGTTACTTCGTGTGCTTCAAGAACGAAGTTACGAAAAAGTTGGTTCAAGTGAAACGCTTCAAACCGATGTACGCGTCCTTGCAACTACAAACCGTGATCTTAATTCAGAAATCATTGCGGGGCGCTTTCGAGAAGACTTATATTACCGCCTAGCAGTAGTCCCCGTCCAAGTCCCACCACTTCGTGAGCGTGGCGAAGATGTGATTCAACTTGCTGAACACTTTCTACAAGACGCCGCACAACGTCAGTCCCGTGAGCCGTTGACCTTAGAAGCGTCAGCACGCGAACTGATGCTTGCACACCATTGGCCAGGTAATGTTCGTGAACTGCATAACGTGATTGCTAGGGCTTGTGTGCTTGTCGAAGGGCCAAGTCTTTGCGCCGACACGATTCGAACTTGGTTACGACAAGATGGAAGAAACCTTAACCAACATGAAATTATCGAACCTTCGATTCCAGAAACTTTGCCTGTCGGGACCAGCTTGGCAGAGATGGAGAAGCAAATGATTCTGGCAACTCTGGCAGAGTTCGAAGGTCACCGAGCTAAAACCGCCGAGGCCCTTGGCATCGGGGTAAGAACCCTCAGCGGAAAACTACGCGATTATGGAGTAGCACCACGGGAGAAATCGATTAGCCGCGCCGCTTAATGAATCAACTTCTATCAGCAATGGTTGCCGAACCGGTTCGGCAAAAATTGCCGCTAGCAGAAGCCAACAATAACCACGACTACCAAAACCCCGTAGTTTCGCATGCTTAGCAAGTTTGGCACGCGGGCTGCTTTGTCATGTTCCAAACGTAAACCATGACAGAAAGATCACGCCATGCTTTCCAATCTGTTTAGCAACTCGACGCTGCCGATGCTCGAGCATGTCGTGCAGTTCACGCAAGCACGGCACGGAGTGCTGGCAGGTAACATTGCGAACCTTAACACTCCCGACTATAAGACTCGCGACCTTTCGGTTGATATGTTTCAGACGAGTCTCAAGAAAGCACTCGAGGCAAGTCAACAACCGCAAAGCCGTGGCGAGACCGAATTGCTTCGTGAGCGAGGCTTAATTGCTTCGCAAACCGCAACAACTCATGGCACTATGCCAGAGCACGAGGCTTATGCAGATGTGCGCGAGTCGATGAAGAGTATTCTCTTTCACGACGGCAGCAACGTAAGCATGGAAAAGCAAATTACCGAGATTTCAAAGAACCAAGGCCAACACACGTTGGCAATTCGTTTGATGTCGACGCAGTTTAATCAATTGCGAGCCGCCATCAGCGAGCGTGTTGTTTAACACAACAGATAAGTCCAACCGGAAGGAGCCGGTCGTATGTTTAGTAGTATCGACATAAGCACAAGCGGACTTGTGGCGCAACGGACAAGATTGGATGCAATTTCATCAAATCTTGCCAACATGTCCACAACCCATAATGAACGTGGAGAAGTCGATCCGTATCGGCCGCGTTACGTTACGTTTGCAACGAGCGAGAGCCTAACGACGCCTAACGGTGGTGCTGGTGTTGAAGTCGCATCAGTCCATCAATCGACCACACCTCCGAAAATGAAATACGAACCAAATAATCCTTTTGCTGACAAAGAGACTGGCATGGTCGCCTATCCAGCGATTGACATGACCACTGAGTTCGTTAATGCCCTTGAAGCAACTCGCGCTTATGAAGCAAACATCGGGGTTATTGAAATCACCAAAGATATGGCTCAACAATCGTTACAAATCATCGCCTAAACAATTGACCGACGGGTAATCAACCATGTCCTCCATCCAACCAACCTCCGGCTTGCAATCGCTTAATAGTGTTTCGCAGATCGGTAGTCGTATGCCAACGACTAAGGTAGATGGGGTCGCTTCGTTCAAGGATTTGCTTGTCAACTCGATTGAAAATGTCAACGGCATGCAGCAACAAGCGGACAAGGCGGTCGAGGCATTATTCACCGGCGAAGAAGTAAACCCTGCTGAGGTGCTTACCGCGGTACAAAAAGCTGACATGGCTTTCCGTATGACCATGCAGGTGAGAAATAAACTGATGGACGTCTATCGAGAGATTCAAGAGATTCGAATTTAATCGATCGTCCAAACCTATAAGAAGAACCGTGAGACGAAATGGATTTCGTTAATCAAACTTTCGAACAACTACGCAATCTATTTGCTTCGATGACCCCTGGCGCTCGTTTGACCGCGGGGTTGCTGATGGTTGTCGTCGTTGTAAGCCTAGGATTTCTTGTCCAACAGGGAACAAGCGGGCCCGACGAATATCTGTTCGGTGGCGAACCGATCGCAGCTAGTCAAATTGCACGTATGGAAGCGGCGATGGCGTCGGCAGGTTTGAATGATTTTGAAGTCGAAGGCAATCATATCAAAGTACCACGTGGTCTGAAGTCAGCTTACATTGCTGCAATTGCGGATGCTGGTGAACTACCACCCGACGTCTTCAGAATGATGGACGAAGCGCTTGATAAAGGAAGTATCTTCGACAGCAGCGCCGTCAAGAAGCAACGTCTCAAGGCAGCCCGCGAACAACAATTGTCATTGATCATTAAACAAATGCCATGGGTTGAAAACGCCATGGTGCTCTACGATGTACAAGAAGAACGCGGTTTGAGAGCGGTTCGGAAAGCATCAGCATCCATTAGTATTATGCCAGCCGTTGGAGAAACAATTTCTTCAAGCAGGGCTCGCAATCTCAAGAGTATGGTCGCCAGCGCACATAACATTCCTATCGAGAATGTATCGATCACTAACCTTGGCAACGATAGCATGAT